>Ga0182027_10008553_pt1 | contig 14874 bp, 11 predicted proteins | sample 712E1DmetaG_FD_121300 | JGI IMG/M metagenome (GOLD analysis project Ga0182027, IMG submission 121300) | Permafrost microbial communities from Stordalen Mire, Sweden - 712E1D metaG (Illumina Assembly) | ecosystem: Environmental > Terrestrial > Soil > Wetlands > Permafrost | place: Sweden... | reverse complement strand
TGGTGGGCGAGGGAGATTTCGCCGGGGCCGGGAATGGCCCCGCCGCCGAGCAAGCCGACGTCGGAGATCGTGTGGTGGGGGGAGCGGTAGGGACGCGAGAGGAACGGCAGCCCTTCGCTGAGCGTGCGGCCCGCTGCGGAGTGGATGGCGAGAACTTCAAGATACTCGTCGAGCGTGGGGCGCGGCAGAATGGTGGGAATGCGCTTCGCCATCATCGATTTTCCCGCGCCTGGCGGTCCGATCATCAGCAGATTATGCGCGCCCGCCACGGCCACTTCGACGGCCCGGCGCAGCGCCGGCTGGCCCTTGATTTCCGCCAGATCGCCGCTCGTCTCGCCCGGCGCACCGGGTTCTGCCCAACCGGCGGCGAGACCGCCCGGCAGCGGCTGCAAGGGCGCCTCGCCGGTGAGAAACCGGTGCGCCTCCTCGAGGGAGCGGACGGGATAGACGGCCACGCCTTCCACGAGCGCCGCCTCCGCCGCGGAACGGGGCGGGAGGAGCAGCCCGCTTTTGCCCAATTTACGGGCGAGCAGCGCCATGGCGAGCGCGCCCCGCACCGGAAGCGTGGCGCCGGAAAGACTCAGTTCGCCGGCGACTAGAAACTCCGCCAGCCGGCCCGCGCCCATCTGATCGGTCGCGCGCAAGATACCCAGGGCGATGGGCAGGTCGTAGAACGGCCCCTCCTTGCGGACGTCGCCGGGGGCCAGGTTGATGGTCGTGCGCGTCCGCGGCATCTGGAAGCCGCTGTTATGCAGCGCCGAAGATACCCGGTCCTCCGATTCCTTGACGGCGGCGTCCGGCAGACCGACGAGAATGAGAGCCGGGGCGCCGGCCTCCCCGGTGTTGACCTCGACGAGGACGGCGTCGGCCTCGATGCCCTGCAGGGCGGCAGAATGAACGGTGGCCAGCATGTTCCGGAAAAATTCCGGAAACATGAAAACAGATCTTCAGGGACTAGGCAAGATCGGCGAGCGCGATCCGCCCGGATTGTCCGCGATGGATCCAAACGGGCTCAGGGACAGTTCCGGCGCGTAGGCGAGGGCCACCGCCCGGGCCATGTTCTGCTCGATCGCGGTCAGATAGGGATTGGGGCCGCCGGGGTAGGGATCCGACAGGAAGCGATAGACGCCCGCATAATCGTGGTTAAGCCGGGGCAGCACGAATTTCTCCCAGAAAACCGGTGTCTTGGAAACGAGATCGCGCACGCTGCGAAAAACACGTTTCTCGCGCGGGGTGTTGAAAAAATTGTCCGATTCCTCGAATTCCGCATACAGGTACGGGAGCTCGTCGACGTAGTCCGGGGCGGCCATCTGCCCCAGGTAATCGGCGGTGGCCAGAGCACCACCGAGGAAATGTTCGATTTCACCGGTGAATTGCAGGTGGCTCAGATTGCTGCGCGGCCCGGTGCAGCGAATGGCGTTGACGACGGTCTCCACCTCATCGCCGGTGAAACCCAACGTTGGCAGATAACTGGCGGCGAACGCACAACTGCGGATCACATGGACCAACGTGTATTTTCCCCCGGTGCCCGCGGCATCGGACTTCAATTTCAGATAACCCGTGTCGTGCAGGAGCGCCGATGCCATGGCGAGTTCGAAATGCCGCTCCGTCAGGAGAGGCGAAGTCCTAACGCGGTACCGGCCTTCAAGCAGTTCGACCAGGCAGAGAGCCGCCTGCAGCGTGTGCTCGAGGTCGTGGTAACGCATGTCGAGCGCCTTGTAATCAAGGTACCGGCCGCCGAAAATGTCCTCGATATCGCGGAACAGGACATCGACAATCGCCGTGTCCGCTCCGGGGTAGTGGTGCAGGAAAGTCGCCCGCGCAACGGAGGCCACCGCCGCTGCACTCTTGGTGTCAACTTGGAGGAACATTACACGGCCGGGGACGGGGGTATGGCGATTTTATTGCCAATAATCGGCGTTGCTGTCAGCTAAAGTTCCATCGTTGGATGCTGCAAGCTGAATCTCAGGTCTTTTCAAATATCGGCGGGTGCACGATAATGCCACGGATGATCATCGGCCTGACCGGAGGAATGGGCTGCGGCAAAACCGTGGCGGCGACGATGTTCGCCGATCACGGGTTCAGCGTGTCGGATTCCGACGCGATCATCCGCGACCGTCTCTTGACCGCCCCGGAGGTCGTCTTGGCGATCCGGGAGCATTTCGGCGCGGGCGTGTTGACGGGCACCGGCGACGTCGATCGAGGCAGCGTGGCTGAACGCGTTTTTTCGGATGAAGCTGCCCTCCAGTGGCTCGAGGATCTTCTCCATCCGCGCTTGCATGCCATTTGGCGGGCGGAGATTGAAGGCACTCCCGGGAAGTCATGGGTGGTGGAGGTCCCGCTGCTTTTTGAGAAAGGACTACAGAATTGGTTTGATTTCACCGTGGGGGTCGCCTCTCATCCCGCCGTACAACTTGCCCGGCTCGAACGGCGCGGAATTCCTCCGCAGCTCGCCCGGCAGCGAATTTCCAAGCAACTGCCTTTGGCGCAGAAGATAGAACTGGCTGACTTTGTTTTGCTGAACGACGGTTCTCGCGACTTTCTGCGCGCTCAGGTGGCCGCCTTGGTGGATTCGCTCCCGACTTACCCTCCCCGTATCCGTTTTAACGGAGTGTCGGCTGGCCGGTGGGGCGGTTGATCCGACTAACCATTCATGGACCCGATTCCAGATTCCGCCGACGAGCAGCCGCCCGTGGCAGCGAGTGGCGGCGATGCGTCCGTGCCGTCCGCGGCCGAAGATCAAACGACACCCAAGCCCGCCCGTCGGCGCTCGCGCTTTTACCGGACGAAAACAGCGCCGGTGGTGCAGGCGCCTCCGGAGCCGCCGTCTGCACCCGAACCTATCGTCGCCCCCACGCCTCCGGCGGAGCGTGTTGATGAACCGGCCGCCCCACCGCCGGCGTCGGTGGAAGCCAACGAGGGATCGGGCGGCGACGCGGCTGGTGGCGGCCGTGAGAACGGCAAATCGGGTCCGCCGCCCGGCCAGCCGGAACCGGAGAGCCAGCAGGAACCGGGCAGCGAACAGGAACCGGGAGGGGAGCACGAACAGGGTGGCGGGCCGCCTTACCAGGGCGGCGGCTACGACCCGTATTTCTTCCGGAAGGGCAAGCGGCACAAAAGGAAACGGGGCAAACATTGGCTGGGCGGGCCGGAGGGAAGGCCGCAATTTCCACCGCAACCGCCGCCGCCGAATTTTGCGCCGGTCTTCGGGGACCTGCCCGCACCGGCTTCTTTTGCCGACCTGGCGGCGCTGGACGCGCGGGCGGAGGCGCTCGCATCCGGGGGAGGCGAAGCCGTCAACCTGGAAAGTCTCTATGCGCTCAGCCTCGCTGAGCTGAACGGGGCGGCGCGGTCGCTGGGCGCGACGTTCGAAGGCGCGCCCAATCGCAAGGACCTGCTGACCTCGATCTATCGGATGGCGAGCGAAACCAAACGCCCGCTGGTGGACCACGGCTGGCTCGACCTCACCGACCGCGGCTACGGTTTCGTCGTGCACAATGCGGTCAACTACCGGCTGTATCCGGAGGACGCCTATTTGCCGGAGAGCCTGATCAAACGGTACGGCCTCAAGCGCGGACACGAACTGAACGTACAGGTGTGCGCTCCTGTGAGCAACGAACGCTGCCCCTCCGTCGTGAAAATCGACCGGGTGATGGGCATCAGCCCGGCGGAGATCTCGAAGGTGACGCCATTCGAGGAATTGGTGCCTTATTATCCGCTCAAGCGCATCCTGCTCGAAGTGCCGGAACAAAAGGACGTGTCGATGCGCGCAGTCGACATCCTCACGCCCGTTGGCTTTGGCCAGCGCGGACTGATCGTGGCGCCGCCGCGCACCGGCAAGACGGTGCTGCTGCACAACATGGCCAATGCGATCTCGACCAACAGTCCCGAGGCTCGTCTGATCATCCTCCTGGTCGACGAGCGTCCGGAGGAAGTCACCGATTTCAAACGGCACACGCGCGGGGAGGTGGTCAGCTCGACGTTCGACGAGACGCCGGAAAGCCACACGCACGCCGCCGAGATGGTGATCGAGAAGGCGCGCCGCCTGGTGGAGATGGGCCAGCACGTGATCATCCTGCTCGACTCGATCACGCGCCTGGCGCGCGCCTACAACGCCCTGGCCTCAAACAGCGGCAAGATCATGACCGGCGGCATGGAGGCGACGGCGCTCCAGAAGCCGAAGCGGTTCTTCGGGTCCGCGCGCAACATCGAGGGCGGCGGAAGCCTCACGATCATGGGCACGGCGCTCATCGATACGGGCAGCAAGATGGACGAAGTCATCTACGAGGAGTTCAAGGGCACGGGCAACATGGAGTTGCACCTCGACCGCGACCTGGTCAACAAGCGCATTTTCCCCTCCCTGAACATGGAGCGCAGCGGCACGCGCAAGGAGGAGCTGATCTACCATCCTGACGAATTGTTGCGCATCTATTCGCTGCGCCGCGCGATGCAGGGCATCCCGCCGGTCGAGGCGATGGAGATGGTGATTTCCCGACTGAAGAAGACCCGGTCCAACGCCGAGTTCCTGTTAAGTCTCAACCGCTGACGGTCCGGCGCGTTTCGGCGCGCTGGTTCCGCCCCCGGCCGTCCACGCCACATCCCCCGTGCGCACCGCCGACGATTCCGCTGTGCAACTCGCCCTGGCCGCAGGGCTCGTGACCGCCGCACAACTGGCTGCGGCGCAGGCGCGGATGCAGCGATGGCCGGGTCCCGTCCAGACGCGACCGGGAATGCTCGATTGGCTGGCCGGAGAGGGAACGCTCGACGGCCGGAGCCTGGCCCGGGTGCTGGCGGAGAAGTCCGGCCTGCCGTTGGTGGATTTGCCGCAGACGGGGACGACGGCCGCGGCCCTTGCCGCGTTGCCCCGGGGCACGGCGGAACGGATGACGGTGTTCCCGCTGGCGCGGGACACGGATTCCCTGCGGGTGGCGGTCGCCAACCCGTTCGATTTCGGCGCCATCGACGAACTCGGCCACCTGACCGGTCTGGGCATCGAGCCAACGGTGGCCCCCTTGGGGGAGATCCGCTTGGCGATCTCGCGGCACTACGGCGCAGACGCGATCGGAGCCGCTGCCGACGAGGCGCCGGCGCGGTACGGGGAGCGCGACAACGATCCTCCCATCGCCGTGGACGACGAGGCGCCGGTTATCCAACTGGTCCAGGCCATCCTTCGTGATGCGATCAACCGCCGGGCCTCCGACATCCATTTCGAACCGCTTGAACGACGGTTCCGGGTGCGATTTCGCATCGACGGAGTTCTGCAGGAAATCGCCGATCCCCCATGGCGTCTGCAACGAGCCGTCATCTCCCGGCTCAAAATCATGGCGAACATGAGCATCGCAGAGAACCGCCTGCCGCAGGACGGCCGCGCCCGGATCGGTATGGAGGGCCGGCTGCTCGACCTGCGGCTTTCCTCGCTGCCGACGGTTCACGGAGAAAGCATTGTCATGCGCATTCTGGAACCCGAGCGGCTTCGCTTGGGACTGGAAAAACTCGGGCTGGATCCGGGCGACCGGCAGAGCCTTGAGCGCCTGCTGGCATGGCCCGATGGCATCGTGCTCGTGACCGGTCCCACCGGCTCGGGCAAGACCACCACGCTGTATGCGTGCCTGCACCAGCTCAACCGGGCTGACCGGAAGATCATCACGGTCGAGGACCCGGTGGAATATCAGATTACAGGCATCAACCAAGTCTCGGTCCGGGGCGAGACGGGACTGACCTTCGCCACTGCGCTGCGGGCCATGCTCCGCCAGGCCCCCAACATCATCATGGTGGGCGAAATCCGGGACCGGGAGACCGCGGGCATCGCCATCAATGCGGCGCTCACAGGTCATCTGGTGCTGAGCACCCTGCACACGAACGACGCGGCGGGTGCCGTTACGCGTCTGATCGACATCGGGGTCAAACCGTTCCTGGTGGCATCGGGGTTACGGGCGGTGGTGGCGCAGCGCCTGGTCCGGCGCGTCTGCCCCGAGTGCGGGCAGCCGGCCGGGTTGACCGCGATCGAGCGGCGCGGCTGGCCCGCCAGCCTTGCGGTAGCGGGTGCCTCCGTGCTGCGGCGGGGCGCTGGATGCCTTGCCTGCGAGCGGGCCGGGTATCGCGGGCGCGTGGGCCTGTTCGAATTCCTTCACGTCGATGACCGGATCAGGCGGTTGATCCATGAGGGCGGCAGTGCCGCCCGTTTGCGCGCCGAGGCGCGGGCCGCCGGGATGGCGACGCTCCGCGAGGACGGATGGCGCAAGGTTCGGGCCGGACTGACCACGATCGATGAGGTGCTGGCTTCCACCGTCGACGATGCGAACGGACTGTGAAATCGTTTTCGGTGCGTTTTTTGGAATGACGTCCCGGAAATCTGCGCTACCGTCTAGGTCACCCCCCGCGAAACGTTGTCAACTGGAGAGACCCCATGAGCTACGAAATGAACGACCTGCTGGAGATCGTCGTGGAACAGAATGCCTCCGATCTGCACCTGCAGGTGGGCACGCCGCCCACTTTGCGCCTCGGCGGCAGCATGACCCCGGTCGACGGCCCCGAGCTGGCGGCCGCGGACACGGAAAACCTCATGCTCTCGATTACCCCGGATGCCCATGTCCAGAACGTGAAGCTCCATGGGGGGACGGATTTCGGCTTTGCCTATCTCGACAAAGCGCGCTTTCGCGTGAGCGTGCTCAAGTCCAAGGGCAACTACGGCCTCGTGCTGCGGCAGATCCCCAACAAGATGTTCGGTCTGCGGGACATCGGCCTGCCGGACAAGGTGAAGGAGCTGTTGTACCGTCCCCGCGGGCTCATCGTGGTCACGGGACCGACCGGCTCGGGCAAGAGCACGACGCTCGCCTCGATGGTCAATTACATCAACGAGAACCGCGACGGTCATATCATCACGATCGAGGACCCGATCGAGTACTACCACAACCACAAGCGGTGCATCGTGACCCAGCGCGAGATCGGCGTCGACGTGCCGAATTTCTCTGAGGCAATCCGCCGCGCGCTCCGGCAGGACCCCGACGTCATCCTGGTGGGGGAAATGCGCGATCTGGAAACCATCGAGGCGGCCATCAGCGCGGCCGAAACCGGGCATCTGGTTTTCGCCACCCTGCACACCAACGGCGCCGCCAAAACCATCGACCGCATCGTGGACGCGTTTCCGGCGAACATGAAGGACATGATCCGTACGCAGCTTTCCAGTTCGATCCAAGCGGTCATCTCCCAGGTTTTGTGCAAGAAAATCGGCGGCGGGCGCATCGCCGGCTTTGAGATCATGATCAACACGACGTCGATCGCGTCCCTCATCCGTGAGAACAAGACCTTCCGCATCAGCTCCGACATCCAGACCGGCGCTTCGCTGGGCATGATCACCCTCGACACGCATCTCATGAGCCTGGTCAATCGCGAGATCGTCACGGCCGATGAGGCGCTGGACAAGGCGCAGGATCCACTAGTCATGCGCGAAAAACTCGTCCAGATGGGTTTCAAATTGCGCGAGCTCTGAGCGGGGCGGAGGCGCCGCTGAAGGCGATTCCCGAATCATCCGGAATACGGGATACTGGGGGAGCGCGTAGCCGAATGTCGGCCCCGCGCGTGCGGGGCCGGGGTATTCCCCAACGCGCCCAGCGGGGCGGGGTAGGGCGCGTTTTCCGTAACGCGCCTCCCTTCAGCATCCCATTGGTCGGCGGGTTAGGGATAACCCGCCCTACCATGTGGTCGGCCATTTGTCCGAGGTTGTCTTGGGGCAACCAAATGACCCGCTATCAGAAGCGCCAGGCCGAGGAGAGACCGGCGGACCAGGACCGGTAGTTCGCCCCGGTGTCGTAGTTGGCGCCGAGCGTGAGGTGGCGCTTTTCGTTGAGGCGGAAGGTCAGGGAGCCGCCGAAGGTGGTGAAGTTCTTCACGGCGGCATCCTTCAGATAGTTGGTCTCGATGACGAACAGGTCGGCGGTCGTTTTCGGGGACAAGGGAGAGGCGAACCGCAGGCCATTCTTGAGCATCTGCTGGTTGATGTTGGGATCGAATTTGTAGTCGGAATACTTCACCGTCGTGCTTTCGTGAATGGTCACCTGGTCGACCAGGCACACGATGAGTTTCGGGCTGACGCGGAAGTCGATGTTGTTGGTCAGCCCCGTCATCCAGATGACCCCGCCGCCCGCCAGGTCCCGTGAGCCGCGCGCGGAAATCCCGAGCAGCGGCGTGAGGCGCCAGTTCACGGGATTCGTTGTGTCCATGACCTCAAGGCGCAAGGGCAGTCCCAGATTCAGCCCGATGCCGTAGATTTTGGCCCCCTCGAGTGAGAGCATGTTGACCGGGATCGAGCCGGAGAGGCTGACACGGTCGGTGCATTTCACCGTGAAGGGGAGCTCGAATTCGTGAAAGACACCCTTCATGCCATTCGCGTTGAAACTGCCGCGGTTGAATCCAATCGCCAGGCCGCTCCCGCGCGCCGGGGTCGGGGCGGCGGCCGTAAAGGCCAGATCCTCCACCGGGGTGAAGCCCTGGGTGACGAAGGCGTTGCCGGCCATGAGGGCGGTGGAGGAGGAAGGATTGCCGTCAGTCACTGCCACCGCGGACTGTTTGGCGACGTAGGCGAGGAAGGCACCGACCACGCCGGTGCCCTCCTTCAGAAAAAAGTCCTCGATTTGGTGCTCGACGTTGTCGCGGTTGGGTCCGGTGAAAACGCGGGAGAATCCGATCCCGGGCATCTGCACCTGGACCGAAGTGCCGCTGGTATTGGAGTTGGCCAGGACGGCGTTCGGGATGCCCAGGAAGGCGACGTTGGCGGAGAAGTCGGTGCTAATAAACGGGACGAAACCGCCTTGCGCGTTGAGCACGTCGTGCAAGAGATCCGGGAAACTCTTGTAGGTGGCGGAATAGGGGGCGACCGTGGTCGAGGTGACGACGACCGCGAACGGATCATTGGCGACGGCGGGACAGGCCAGCGCGAGGAACGCACCGGCGACGGCGGCGAGTGGGCAGGCTTTCATGGCGGACACAGTTTAGAATCAGAACCGGAGGAAGAAAATCGAGGTCACGGAACGGCTGGAATCCCCTTCAGGCGCAATGACGGAAGAAGGTCGCGCTCGACCCGGTCACAGTAACAGCCGCCGGCAACTTGATCCCCCATCGATCTACCCCCCCGGCTGGGGCGATCGGGCCATGGTAGCGGCGAGGCTGGCGGCACGGCGTCGATGTAGTCGAAGACTCCTTGCGTCGCAAGTGGTGATTTTGCGGAATGTTCGATCGTCGCGGAGTGGGCGAATAATTCTTGAAAATAGAAATGGATAGGATCGAGTGGATCCATGCCCGACGCGCCATCTCTCGCCGCCGCCACGCCCGCCACTGTGGCCAAGGGGCCGTCGGTGACCGCATGGGTTAAGGAGCCGGACGGGATTCCGCAGGGAGGCAGCCGCGATGCCAGCGCGGCCGATCTCGGCCGGAGGGCGGCCGAGGTGCCGGTCGTGCGCCTGGTGGAACGCGTTCTCGGGCAGGCTGTCCGCGACCACGCCAGCGACATCCATTTTGAACCGTTCGAAGGCGAATTCAAAGTGCGTTGCCGCGTGGACGGCACGCTCCGCGAGGTAGCCGCGCCACCGCCAGAACTGGCTTTGCCAGTCATTTCACGACTGAAGGTGCTGGCCGGTCTCGACATCGCGGAGCGGCGGGCGCCGCAGGATGGCCGGATTCGCTTTGCGGCGGCGGGTCGCGGGGTGGACTTGCGCGTTTCAACGCTACCGACGCAGTCGGGGGAAAGCGTCGTCCTGCGGGTGCTGGATGCGTCGACCGCGGTGCACGAGCTCTCGGCTTTGGGCATGTCTGCCGTCGTCGAAGCGGGAGTGCGGGAGGTGGTGCGGCGTCCCCACGGGATTCTGCTCGTCACGGGGCCGACGGGCTCGGGCAAGACGACGACACTCTACAGTTGCCTGCGGCTGATCAACACCCCGGAGGTCAAGATCCTCACGGCGGAGGATCCAGTGGAATACGAGATTACCGGCGTGATGCAGCTGCCAGTGAATCCGGCCATCGGCCTCGCGTTTGCGACGGCACTGCGGTCGTTCCTGCGGCAGGATCCCGATGTGCTGATGGTGGGGGAGATCCGCGACGCCGAGACGGCCCAGATCGCCATCCAGGCGGCCCTCACCGGGCATCTGGTCCTGAGCACGCTGCATACGAACGACGCCGTGGGTGCGGTGACGCGGCTGGTTGACATGGGCATCGAGCCTTATCTGGTCGCGGCCACGCTGGAGGCGGTGCTGGCCCAGCGTCTCGTGCGATGCGTGTGCCCTGCCTGCGGCGTGCCGGCGGACGCACCACCGGCGCTCTCCCGCCAACTCGGTCTCGGGGCGGCGGCGGAGCTGCGTTACCGCCAGGGGCGGGGCTGCGAGACGTGCCGGAAAACCGGCTACAAGGGACGCACGGGAATCTTCGAATGGCTGCGCCTGAAGGAACCGTTGCGCGAACTCGTGCTGGAACGCGCACCGGCGGCGGTCTTCCAACAGAAGGCCGTCGAAGCCGGAATGGAAACCTTGCACGCCGCCGGGCTGCGCGCGCTGCGCGCTGGCCTCACCTCGGTCGAGGAATTGGCGCACTGGCTCTGAACCCCCAACCACCCCACCTTCCATGCCATCCTTTCACTACATCGCCATCGGCAGCGCCACGGGCCGCGAACGCGCCGGCCAGTTGGAAGCCGCCGATGCGCAGAATGCCGTCGACCTCCTGAAGGCGCGTGGACTATTCCCGACGGAACTAACCCCGGCAGAGGAGTCGACGGACGCGCCGGGGCAGCCGGCCAGCGCGGCCGCGGTCGCACGCGGAGACCGGTTCCCGGCTCTGCGTCGGGCCGCCGGAAGGCGGGAAAGGGCCGTTTTTACCCGACAGCTGGCGGCGCTCGTAGGAGCGGGGATGCCGCTCGTGCGCGGCTTGGACCTGCTTGCTGGCCAGCAACACCAACCGGCGTGGCGGGCGGTGATCATCGATCTGGCAGGGACGATTCGGGCCGGTGGGACGTTTTCGGCCGGCCTGCTGCGGCACCCGCGATTATTCGACCGTCTTTACGTCGGCATGATCAGGGCCGGGGAGGCGGGCGGCCTGCTGGATGCCGTCCTCGACCGATTGGCCCGGCATCTGGAGAAAGCGGACCAGGTGAAGGCGCGGGTGAAGTCGGCCATGACCTATCCGCTGGTCATCATGGCGGTGGCGGTGGCGATCGTGACGGCGTTGATGGCCTTTGTGGTACCCCGGTTTGAAGCGGTGTTTGCCGGGGTGCTGAAGGGGGCGCCCCTGCCGGCGCTCACCCAGGCGGTTTTGAAAACAGGCCGCCTGGTTGGCGCGTGCTGGCCCATTGAACTGGGCGCGGCGGTCCTGCTGCCCTGGGGGGCGCGTTGGTGGTACCGCAGTGAGGTTGGGGGACGGGTCGTCGATCGGCTGTTGCTTCGACTCCCTTTTTTCGGCTCGCTGGCGCTCAAGGCGTCCGTAGCCCGGTTTGGCCGAACCCTCGGCACGATGCTCGCCAGCGGTGTGTCCATTCTCGACGCGTTGCAGCTGGCGCGCGACACCTGTGGCAACCGCGTCATCGCCGAGGCCATCGGCACGGTTCACCGCCGTGTCAGGGAGGGAGAGGGGGTGGCTCGTCCGCTGGCGGAAACCGGCCTGTTTCCGCCCGTCGTGGTCGGCATGGCCGCGGTGGGCGAGGAGACGGGTGCGCTGCCCGCCATGCTGCTACGCGTGGCCGAGATGTACGACGATGAAGTGGACAATGCGGTGACCAGCCTGACGAGTGTGCTCGAGCCAGCCATGATTGTGGTGATGGCGGTCGTGGTGGGCACGATCGTGATCGCCCTGTTTCTCCCGATCGTCCGGATCATCCAGCTGCTGAGCTGAGGCGGAACCAGGCGATTCGGGCAGGGTGGGTTTTTCGCAACGCGCCGCAAGCGAACGGCGACGCGGTTTGGGGATGAGCCGCCCGCCCGACGCCGGCCTCAGGTCGGTTTGCGCAGAAGCAGCGGGGCATTGAGGCCGGGGATTCTCTCGGAAAACTCCTCGCCTTCGGCCGCCAGGCGCAGGGCGCGCTGGACCATGCCCATTTTGGCATCCAGATTGTCGATCAGCGACACGAACACGGCCTCGGGCGTGGCGGCCAGCGCCGCGGCACCCCATTCCATCTCGCCCTGGTGGCTGAGGATGATGTGTTCGAGTCGTTCGAGCCGTTCGGCGTCGAGCTTGGCCTTGAGCCCCGCTTTGCGCACGAGCTGGTAGCCCAGCACGACGTGGCCCTGCAGGATGCCCTTGCGGCTGCGTTGGATCGCCAGCGTTCCCTCGTACTCAATGATCTTGCCGATGTCGTGGAGCAGCACGCCCGCCATCGCCAGATCGGCGTCGACCTCCGGATACAGCGGCAGCAGCGCGTGGCAGGCGCGCGCCGCGTGCACGGTGTGCTCCAGCAATCCGTGCCGGTAGGCGTGATGCATCGCGATTGCCGCCGGGGCGGTTTTGAAGGAGTCGTAGATCTCGTCGAAGATCGTCTGGACGGTCTTGTACAATTCCGGGTGGCGGATCTCCTGGATGAAACCCAGCATCGTCTCCCACAGCTTGCCCGGGTCCTCCGGCGGCATTTCGACGAGGTGATCGAGCACGCCCGGCGCGGCGACCTGTTCGTCGGTCAGCTGCTCGGCCCGGCTGATGCGCGGCGAAAGGCGGTCCTGGTAGTAGTCGGTGCGGCCCTCGACGCGCACGACCGCGCTTTCGGGCAGGTTGCGGAAAAACTCGAACTGCGGGCTGTCGCTGAAGCAAGTGAAACTGAAGGCACCGGTGCGGTCGCCCAGTTCGACGACGAGGAACGGGCTGTCGTTCTTGGCCGTTTTGGCGGCGACCTTGCGGACGAGAAGTACGGCGGTGAAGGCGCGGCCTGCTTTCGGGTCGAGCGCCTTCAGGTCGCGGACGCTGAGGAGGGCGGCGGAATCGGGCATGGGAGGAAGAAGGGAAAAGGGAGTGTAGGACTGGGGATCGAGGGAGAGGGGAGAAGGACGTGGCAGCGGTGGGTTTCTCGGCAGCCGGGCGCGACCAAAGCAACGCGAAGGCCGGCCACGGCCATAAAGGGAGACCGGGCACGGGCGGGCTGCGTCCCCGCATTGTCCCAAGGCTGGGCGCTTTGGCTATGAAAAAGAATCGGCCGTGCCACCCGCCGGTCGGCTCGCGGGTACACATGAAACTCTGCCGGGGGGGGGACCGCCCTCATGCCGGAAAGTAACGCCGGCGAGCTTTGACTTGGACAAACCGTCTTTCCGGCAGGAGGAAGGCCGTGAGCGCGCCGCCCTTGACGCAGGCGGTGTCGATGCAGACCGACCACTTGAGCCGGTAGATGCGGCGTCGCGGCGTGTGGCCGTAGACCACAAAAGGTGGTCCCGGCCAAAGATCGGCCCATGCCGGACACCCAGGACAGTCAACCCGCCGCTGCGGCTGGCCGTCGCGGTCGATGACTTGGATGCGGGTGACGATCGGCGCCGGCTGTTTCTGCCAGGGTATGCGCGGGAGGAAACCACCGTGCACAAACACCGTATCATACTCCTTGGCGTAGTGCGTCAGCGGCATGGCCTCCAGGTAGGCCCAGTCGGTCGCGCGCAGTTTGGCATGAGTCTCAGCGTCGTTCTCCTTGAGAAATGCAGGGTCGCGGGTCCGGCGGTAGTTGAGCAGGCGCAGCTCATGGTTGCCCAACAACGAAAGGGCTTTGATCGAGCGCGCCAGATCAATGACGCCCGTGCTGTCCGGCCCACGGTTTACGAGGTCGCCTAGCAGAATCACCCGGTCGTCGGGAGTCAGCGCGAGGCGCCGGAGCAGCTTGGCGAATTCCGCCCGGCAGCCGTGGATGTCGCCGATCGCGATGAGGCGTCCTTTCATTTCGAGGAACCCCTGTCGCCACGGATCAAACAGATGGGCACGGATAAGATTCGTTCACACAAAGGCACGGAGGAGGGGGATGCGGGAGAATCTCGGTAGTCCGTCAATGGAGCGCGCGAAAGCAAAAACGCAACCCAGTTGGAGCCGCCTTGGTTCGCCGCAGGCTGCGAAAAGCCGGCCGTCTGGTAGCGCCGGGCTCGCGCTGACCGCCGTCTCTGCGGAGGCTAAACCTCGCGCTTCTGCGATCATCCGTACGATCCGCGGCAAAGACCGGTCTGATCGTAGTTGGATTTTGCTAGCGTCGGGCGAACAGCCAAGTAAACACAAAACGCGATGGAAATGAATCTGCAGCCGCGGGCCGCGGCCTCCAGCGTGTCGGGGCGCCCCTTTGCGGAGGGCGACCGCATGGTGAGCTACCTGGTGGGCGGCATGACGAGCGGTTTCGCGCGGCACGACGTGAGGGCGGAGGAGGACGCGGAGTTCCGCCCAGAGGGGTTCGTCGTGTGCCGGTGGGTGCACGTCTTCAAGCCGAGGCTGAAGGAGGACAATCCCGAGCGCGTGCTGAAACTGACGGCGGAGAATCTGTTTCTCACGCTGGCCGATCCGGCGAACGAACCGAACCCGTCCAATACTCCGTTGTTGCAGTTCCTTGCGCTCATGCTCGAGCGCAAACGCCTGCTGCGGCCGCGCGGGTCCTCGGCTGACGGCGAACGCAATGTCTTCGAACACGTGCGCACCCATCTGACCTACGAGATTCCGGCGGGCGACCTCAACCCGGAGTTTTTCGTCAAGATCCGGGAGCAGTTGGGCGTGCTGGTCGGCGGGGCGAAACCCGCGGCGGAGCCGCCCCCCACCGCGCCGGCGACGTAACCGGGATGCCGCGCACGGAGACTGGCAGTATGGTGCAGGTCGTGTTCTGGAGCCGCGACGCCGTCGTCGCGGACGTTCCTCGGAAACGCGACGAGGGCGTCGCGCCTCCATGGAGTAGTTAGG
>Ga0182027_10008551_pt1 | contig 14877 bp, 12 predicted proteins | sample 712E1DmetaG_FD_121300 | JGI IMG/M metagenome (GOLD analysis project Ga0182027, IMG submission 121300) | Permafrost microbial communities from Stordalen Mire, Sweden - 712E1D metaG (Illumina Assembly) | ecosystem: Environmental > Terrestrial > Soil > Wetlands > Permafrost | place: Sweden... | reverse complement strand
TAAACGCCATTGGTCACATTCCACGGCGTGTGAATCACCAACTGGGCCGTCAGGGCCGTTCCGGTGTTGGTCGTTCCAACCAATTGAAGCCAAAGGTCGTTGGTCGTGAATACTTGCGGTTGGAGATTTGAACTGTAACCACCACCACCGTTGGTGCCGCCGCCAATAAAACCCGGCGGATTCGGCGCGTCCATTGCCATCATGCCTCCCGTAGCAAATGATTCCGGGTAGTCCAGATCGTCAAGCAGGTAAAAGCCCGAACCCGAATCTGAACTTAAATTCCAAATCGGAATCCGCCAGATGTCCGCAGGGAGAGGCGGCCAATTGGGATGGGCCAGCGAATAAAAATTCCCAACCATGCCTCTCTGCGGCAAATCCTCCGCCGCTATCGTCGGCGTGGCCGCCAGCACATCCAACCATTCTCCGAATTGCGCGTCGGAAAGCGTTCCCAGCGTCCTGATGTATGCGGCCGACAATGAAACTGTTCGGGCTGTAATCACCGGCACGGTCACCTGGCCGCGCAAACGGAAAGTTATTGCGAGAACAAACGCAACCCCGGTCCAAGTTCCCCACGCCTTTTTATGAAGAATTTTTAAAAACATGTTCTGAGTTGCTTTAGATATTCTAAACATTATCCATCAGCGATGCAAGTAAAAACCAGTGAAATCTTGTTGGGCGTTTAATGTTCCAAGCCGCCTTGCCTTCCTAAACGACTGTGGCGCTCCCGCGACAAAATCTTAACATACTTCAGAGGTGTTACGAATTAGGTTCTTCGCTGTTTTCGGTGGAATTAGAATTGGGATAGGCGGAGCTTGCCCGCCACGAAATAGAGCATGGTGATGACCTGCGTCGTGAATTGTTTCGCGGCATTCCCTTGTTTTATCTTTTACTCCCCGACGAGGTGATACGGCTGAACGCTGTCGCCGCCAAGGTGAGTTTTTGGCGCGGCCTTGAGCGAGAAGGTGAAGGCAACGGTGAAGTCCTTTGGGCCGCTGCCATTGTCAACCACACGGAAAGTCAGCGCGCCGGTCCAACTTCGCAAGTCGCGATAGATCGTATAAAACTGTTGCTGCAAGCGGCCATCCCCAGCGTTGAAAATCTGTGCCATGCGCAAACCCCAGTTGTCGTTCAACCGGTAATAAAAAGTGCTGGTTATATAATTGTCACTTCCCGTAAACCCATCAAACCCGCCGCGCAAATACCAGTGGCCGAGGCCCCAACTCCATCTTTCGCCGGGCGTAAATGTGAGTTGATGACACGCCAAGTTCAAATTGCCGCCGTTGATGTCGTAGCGCAGTTGCGAATCCAGCGCGATCCATGTGCGCGGCTTGAACGTGAGAGCGGAGTAAAGATCGCTGAATGTCTCCTGCTGGCTGAACGGTTCGTCGAGATTGGTTCGATTCTGACCCGGGGTGAGCCGCCAATCCAACATCACGTTCCAATCGAGCAGATTGTCCAACTGTCCGTCGCGTTTGGTCTGGAGCGTGTTGCGCAGGCCGAAACGAATCACGTTCTCGCTGTCAATGGAATCAATGTTGTTGTAATCGGGAAATTGAACCGGCAACAGCAGCAGGCTGGGCGACGCGGAATCGAACTGCGGCAGTTGCGCCGGCGGCGTGCTGGGCGCGGGCACGTAAACGTAATTCACCGACGGCTCAACGACGTGGCGCAGGCCGCTGATGGCCAGAAGGGAATTCGTCGCGCCAGCCCAAAGTTGCGAAACTTTGAACGAAGTTCCAACGCCGGTGTTAAACACGTCGCGCCAGGTTGCCGAGTTGGTGCCGCCCGGGCCGGTCTCCGCGCTGTAATAGGTGAAGCGCTCACCGACGTGGGGCGTCACATTCAGCCAGTCGAAAAACGTCCACGGCAGGAGCAATTGTTGAAAGGTGTCGGCGCGCGCGGCGGAATAAGCCGGCGAGCTGTTCGTGGGGGCGGACAAAGAAGCATTCGTGGCGGCAAAATACATCCGGTAATAGCCCGCCGAACTTTCGCTCTCGTAATAAAACGGCGTGTTGAAAACCTGCTGGCGAAAGCCGGTGAGCCTCACGTCGGGCAGGCGTTCGACCTGGTTGAAGAAATCATTTACCTGCGGCGTGGTTTCAGCGTCGAGACTCCAGTTGTTCCAATACTTGTTGACCTCGGTAAACGTGTTGGGCTGCGGGTTTTCGGCATAACTGTCTTCAAAAAAGTCGTGCGACACCAGCGGATCGCTCTGGTAATTCACCAGCGCCTTCACGTTCAAATTGGTGAACGGGGTTGCATGGTAGTCGAGGTAAAACCGCTGGCGGTTCTCGGGAATCGTCCCCAAATTCCCGAAGATGTTCGTGTTGACGCTGTAGTTCGGATCCTGGTCGTGCAAATAATAATACTTGAACTCCGCCTCGCCCCATTGACCAAGGTGCAAATCCAGGTCCGGCCCCGCGCCCACGCCCCGCTTCTCGCGATAGTCCAGATGAATTTTCCCGTCCACCGCGTCGTTGAGATACCACGTGTAATTGTTGAACAAAAACGGCCCGTAGGCGCTGCGGTAGCCGGGAGTAAAATTGAAATTGTTGGCGTGCTCGCCCAAATTGCGCCGGTAATATGGAAAGTAAAACACCGGCACCCCGTCCATAAAAAACACGGCATTCCACATCTCGATGTATTTTCCGGGAACAATTTTTATGTGACTGGAACGGACGTAAACCGCCGGGTCGCTCACATCGTCGGTCGTGACGAAAGCATGGCGCGCGTTGTAGGTCCTGTTGGTCGTGTTGCCCTGCAACTGCCCGCCTTGCGCGAACACCGGCGGTTTGCCCATGCGAAATTGTTCGCTTTGCATCTGGTGCGTTTTGAAATTATAGCGGATGTGTTCGCCAACCCAGATTTGATCGCCTTCCTCGATGCGCACATTGCCGTCGGCCACCGCCTCCCCCGTCTGCCGGTTCACCGATCCGCTGTCGGCCGTCAGCACCGACTCGCCGTATTGCACACAGATGCCGTTGGTGCCGACGATGGTGTCTCCCTCCATGAAAATTTCCCCGATTTTTGATCCGGGGATGATCTCGTTGAGCGCCCACGCTTCCCACGACGGTGGCGCTTGCGCCAAAGACATGAGCGGAAAAATTGAGCCGAAAAAAATCAGCGCGGCGATGGCGGACAATCTTCTCATCAAGCACGGCCAATTAAACAGAATGAACCGCAACTGCCAAGCGGATTTAAGATGCATTTAAGATGCAAAGCTGTCTTGAACAGGAGGCGCCGGAGCGAACGGAGAAAACGCTCCATCCTCCCGGTTTGCTCCTGTTTGATTTTTTGAAAACTACTCCTGCGACCAGAACTTGAACGCCACCGCCGCCAGGATGCACGCAAACGCCGCGAGATGGTTCCACCGGATTTTTTGGCCCAGATATAAAATCGCCAAGCCGCAAAAGACGGTGAGCGTGATGACTTCCTGGATGATTTTGAGTTGCGTGGCGGAATAAACCGAGTTGCCCCAGCGATTGGCCGGCACTTGCAGGACTTCAAAAAACGCGATGCCCCAGCTCGCCAGAATGACGGGCAGCCAGCGGGATTGGGTCAGATCGTTCATGATTTGGGAAAAGGAATTTTTTGTTTGGCGCGGATTTCATCGAGCGCGACACGGAATGGTTTGCCGGGGGCCGACTTTCATTTCATCCAAACCGCGCTGGATGCCGCGCAGGGCAGCCACCAAATCGTCTGAGCGCAATCCACGCGCCTTCAGCGCGCCAACATATTTGCTGACGGATGCTGTTTTGTTTCATGCAAAGCCGGCTTCACGCCGTTAAAAATGAATCCACCCGAAAACAGAGTCAAATGGGAATGCGTCCGACTGTGGCCGCGGAGAATCGCCTGACCTTGGCCCGCGCAGCAAAAGCAAAGCGGCGGAGGGCCGCCGCAGTCCAAGACGCGAAGCGTTTGGAGTGCGTCGGCGTTAGCGGCGCTGTCGGGCGGGCAAAAGCGGTGCTGAAGTCATCACCGTCCAGACGCTCCGCGAATTCCGGCGACCATTGAATTTCGCGAAGCGTCCCGGAGTGCGCCAGCCCTCCGGCGCTGGGGCCGGCCGGTTTCAAATCCCACGCGAATGGCAGGAAAAGGTTTTACCAAGACATGGCGAGTTGGAGTTGAAAGACCGTTGCCCGGCCGTTCGGATTGTGCGCCGGATCCCAGATCACCTGCATATCGGGCTGGATTTTGATCGTGGGTGTCAGTTGCAGTGCGTATTTCGTCTCCAAAATGTATTCGTTCTGATGGTACACGCTCTCCGTGGTGGCCGAGGGCTGGCTCCAGACAAAACCGACGCCGAGGATGTCGTTGCTTGTCCGCTGGAACAGCAAATGTTTGAACGGGCCCTGCATCACGAAACCGGTGCCCACCTGGGCCGCGGCGCCCGCGGACACCTCGGAACCGCCGAAGCCAAACCGTCCAAACCAGCCGAATGGCGATTTTGAACCAAGCTGCTGTTGGAAGTCGAAGCACAAGCCGGCCTGGACGCGACTATTGGTCGTAGAGTTGACGGTCACATCGGTCGAGTTGGTGGTCCCGGGGATTGTCACGGTATAACTCGTCTGTGCCAAGCCTGTCACCCGGGCCAAAAACGGCTGGATGCGGTAGATGCCCGGGCCGAGGCCGAGGAAATCTTTGGGCGCGTAACCAATTTCCCCAACCAACGACCAGTCGTTCTCGTTGAAATCCGTCCAGGGCGAAAAGCCGGCGGGCGCGTGGCCGACATTGCCGCCGAGCATCGCATACCACTCCGGCAATGGTTGCCACTGGAGGTTGAGTCCGAAATTGTAGGACGCCAACGGCAACACCATGCTGTCAATCAAAGCCGAGTTGAAAAACTGGTTGCGACCACTTTGGGCGTAAGCGTTTTGGTCAATGTAATTTCCCTGATTGACCATGCCGGCAACGACCACGATTTCGCCGTCACGCAGGGACTGTTGCCAGGCCAGTTCCGGCACCCGTACGCCGTTGACGCCGGACCAAATGCCGGCGGGTTCGGTGACGGTGCCGAGATTGGACTTGGGAGATTGCTTTTCCGCATCGGGGTTGAACCCGATCTTCGCATCAATTTGAGAACTGATCCACCCGGCTGTGCCGGCATCTGGCGCGCCGAAGATTGCCCATTTCGATTTGAGATCGAAGGTGTAGAACTCCAGCGTATTCAGCATATTGCTCCCTTTCACGTCCGTCATCGTCACGCACGTGAAGGTTTGCTCCAATGAGTAGCGGAAGCCGCGTTCGGACAGCCAGTATTTTCCTCCCTGCACCAGAGGTTCGGACGGAGCGAACGGAATGAGCACCCCGGGTCGAGTGACCGTGTTGCCGAATTCATCCTGGCTGGCGAGATACGGCATGAGCACGGGAGGAACCGCCGGGAAAAGCTGGAAGCCAGCCTCGCCTTCACGCGTCCGCTGTAGAACCTCATCCGACATGATGGAACCCGGCGTAGGCTCGGGAATCTGGCGATTCAGATTCATATCAGACGGCGGACCCAACCCGGAAGGCACTTCGTTCGTCGGCACCACCACCACGCGTCCCAAGTTGTCGAGCAACAGAACGTCGCCGGACACGGAGTTGGATTCGACAGTGGCAGCCCACGCGCGGGAGACGGGCAACACGAGCAGCACGGTCACCAGGCTTAAAATCCGGATCAGTTGAGACGGCATGATCGTGACGCGTTGGAGATTGAACGAAATGAGCGCGGTTATGGCTTCGCCTCAGCCTCAACCCGGATCGCAGCGGCGATGTCGCCGCTCACCTTCGCGAGCGCGCGGCTGTGCGCGGCGGCGAGGGCGTCGAAACCGTCCCCTGGCACCGGTTCGTTGGCGGCCGTGTCCCCTGAAAGCATGGCACCACCCGCCACTTCGCGGACCGTCCACAACGCGTCCACCAGCACCGACCTGCCCGGCACCGACTCGAAGCGCTGGATATTGATGGTTACCTGATAGGCAGGAGCGAAGTTCGCCTGCGACATCATGGCCACGCGCGGCGTTCCGAGCAGCACGGCGAGGTCCCCGGCAACGACGCGGGCGATGTTGTCGTTCAGCGGCGCGGCCCAGCGGTTGAATTCATTGATCTCGACGCGGTTTGGCGCGGTCTGGATCGTGAACTGCGGCCGGTCAACCAGTAGCGGGACGGAAACCGGCCCGACGACAACGGCGTAGTTTGCGGCGGGCGCGCCGTTGCCCGTCGCCGTGGAGTTGAGGGTGTAGAAATGCGACGGCGCCGAGGCGCAGCCGGCCGCAGCCGCGGCAACAAAGGTGATCAAGCACAGACGAGTGATATGGTTGGTTTTCATTTTGCCTCCCCGGTTTTACCGCGAATGAGCGCTTCAGGATGGCGCTCGAGATAGTCAGCGAGCACCCGGACCGACCGGGCCGCATCGCCGCCCTGTAGCAGCAGGTTGTTCAGCTCCGTGTCCAACACGGAGTCTGGCTCAATAAGCTTGTTGGCGCTGCCCAGCAGCTTGTCGGTGTTAGTGAGTGTGCCGCGTACGCTCACGACTGTCTGGTTGAGATTCTTGAGGAGGTCGGCAACACTCTTTTCGATTTCCTCAGTCTTGCCGGGCAGGGTCGGCAACTCCACTGGATTTTGCGACCAGTCCAGCGATGCCGGCGGCGCGTCGGGAAAGAGATCCACCGCCACATACAGCGAGCCGGTGAGCAGGTTTCCCGTCTTCAAATGAGCGCGCAGCCCGTGCGATACCAGGATGTCCATCACCCTGCGATGGCGGAGGGTGGCATCCTCATCGCCGGGCACGTTGAGAAACTTGATCCCGTATCTCTGCGGATCCACGGAGATGGTCACCGGCACGGAGAACTCGAGCGTCTTCGCGTCGAATTGCGGACTGACATCGGTGACCTCGCCGATCGCCACCCCGCCAATCTCCACCGGCGCGCCGGGCGCCAGCCCGCGGACCGACGATTGCTTGAAGACGAGCAGGAAGGTGTACGGATCGCGGGCGGGCGGGCGGAAGGCCCCGGCGCGGTCGTTGAACAGGGTGAAGACGGTGTTCGCCTCGGCCGGCGGCAGGAGCGGGCCGGTCGCGGGTGTTTCAAAGGCGATGCCGCCGGCCAGAATGGACATGAGCGATTCGGTCTGGAGGCGAAGACCGCTCGCGGAGAGCGACATGTCAATCCCGCTGGCCTCCCAGAAACGCGTGTTCGGGTTGACGTATTGGTCGTAAGGCGCCTGCACGAATATCTTGACGTTCAGGCCTTCGCCGTTTTTGTCGAGTTCGTACGACACGACCTGACCGGCCGGCAGACGCCGGAAATAAATGGGCGCACCTTCGCCGATCGAACCCAGTTCCGGAGTCTTCAGCATGAAAAAGCGGCCGGGAGTATCGCCTGCCACCATCGGCGGGTTGTCGAGGGCAATGAAATTGCGCTCACTCTCCTGCGACTGGCCAAGTTCCACGCCCACGTAATTTCCGGAAATGAGGGTGCCCAAGCCGGAGACGTTGAGGCCGGACATCCTGGGCCGCACGACCCAGAATTTGGTGTCTTTCACCAAAAAATCCTTCGCTTTGGGGTCCATTTGCGCGTTGGCGATCACGTGATGATGGTCGTTGGCGAGGTGGATGGCCGTGACGGTGCCGACATGCAAACCGTTATATTGGATCTTGGTCTTGTTCGCTTCGAGTCCCTCGGCGGATTGAAAAGTGATCGTGATCTTGGGCCCTTCGCTCATGATTTTTGTCACGGCCACCCAGACCCCGGCGGCGGCCGCCACAATGGGGATGATCCAGACCAGCGAGAGCCGCGTGCGCTTTTGGGGGATGACCCGCGATTCGGGAACGTGGGGGTGGGATTGGTTTTGGTCAGGCATATTGCACCTCGTTTTGAAATTTTTTCGAACTGGCGGAATCCCAGATCAGCCGCGGATCGAAGGATTCGACCGCAAGCATCGTCAGCACCACCACCGCGGCAAAGAATAAAAGCCCGGGTGCCGGTTCCACAGACATGAGCGGCTGAAGCTGGATCAGGGCCACGGTGAAGGTGTCCACAAACACATCCACCATGGACCAGCGTCCGATCAACTCGACGATCCGGTAAAGCCGGATGCGCTGGCGGTTGTTCTCGATCGAACCGCGCCGCACGGTGATGAGCAGGTAGAGCAGCGCCACAATTTTCGCGCTCGGAATCATGATGCTGGCGAACAGCACGATGAGCGAAAGCGGCCAGCCGGTCGGCGACCAGAGGAGCACGACGCCCTGCAGGATGGTGTCGGATTCGCGGCCCGAGGCCGTGACGGTCGTCATCACCGGCAGGACGTTGGCTGGAACATAACAAACCGCCGCGGCGATCAGGTACGCCAGGGTGCGCTGGAGGCTGGCCGGTTTGCGGAAGACCAGTTCCTCATCGCAGCGCGGGCAACGCCCCTCGTCCTCACCGGGCGCGGGACGCGAGAGCAGACCGCAGGTATCACAACACTGCAAACCCTGTTGCATCGCGGTCATAATGCCGCCTCCACCAAGGGCTGGCCGGCCACCGGTTGCCGGTCGCGCGCGTCCGCCCACTCGACCCGGCGCCACACTTCGCGCGGATCAAAGCTCGACTGCATGGCGGCCAGCAGAAAGACCAGCACGCCCAGCGAGAACAGCGCCACGCCCGGAATCACCGTGGCGTAATCCGCAATTTTAGTGAGCGCCACCAGCACGCCGATCAGCATGACCTCGATCATGCTCCAGTTGCGGGCGAAGGGAAGATGGCGCAACAGCATTCCGACCCAGGCGGACGGCTGTTCACGCCGGGCGGCCACCGCGATTGTGAGCATCAATCCGATTTGAAGCCCCGGCGAAACCACTGCGGCAAAGAACACCAGCACGGCGACAATTTCCTGGCCGTCGTGCCAGAGTTGTTGGGCGCCGCCCACAACGGTTGTGGACGCCGCGTGTCCGACCGCCGTCAGCCCAAGCATGGGAACCGTGTTGGCAACCACGAAGAGAACCAGCGCCGCGAGTGACAGCGCCAGCGTCCGGTTGAGCGAATCCTCCCGGCAACGCCACAGCTCCTTGTCGCAACACGGGCAGCGCGCCGACGCGCCGGGCGCGATCTCCGGCAGGCGCTGCAGCAAATCGCAGTGCGGACAGGCGACGAGCGAGGCGTCGGCCAGCGGCTGATTGTGGTTTGTTATTGTTGCCGGCACCGGAGCTTAACATTGTTGACCAGTTCAGAACCGGAACGCGATGTCGGCGCCGATGGAATAGCCGCCGAAACCGCCAGGGCCCCAGAAATACGAGGCGCCCAGGCCGATCCATTGCACCTTCCATAGCTGGTTCAAATAATCCAGCACCAGCCGCCCATGCATTTCGTAGAGATGGTCAATGTTCAACCCGCTCTGGATGCCGCCATAAAACTCCGTTCGGCTGAAATAACCGCCCGTCCGCAATTCGTGGCCCCATAGATCCTTGCCCAAAGGCACGTCCACGTCAATCTTGTTCTGCCAGGTCTCCGAGTCGCCGTTAATGCTGATGTGGGAGTTGGAAGCGCTGAAGCTCTCGGTATGGAAATACGTCGGGTCCGAGTTGAGCGTGACGATGACGCGCCGCCAGGTGTAAATGTATTGGAAGTCTGCGGCGGGCCGGATGGTCCAAGTATCCGCAGTATAGTCCACCAAGCCTTCGCTCCGGGCCAGGGGCTGGTTGGCTATCGCAAAGGCGTTGTAATTGGGATAAAAAGTGTTTTCCGTGTGCCCATACATCCCCATGAACGTCGGCGCGATGCTGAAGGCGTCGTTGAACCAAAAGCGCGCGCCGCCGCCGAACTGAATCGAGAAATCGTGGAACTTGCTTTCCGACCCTGCCAGGCTCTCACCATTAAAGGTGTCAGCGACACTGAACTCTCTCTTGGCGGAGAGATAACCCATGCTGCCTTGCAGACGCGGCTGCCAGGCGATGGGCAGGTCTCCCAGCGGTTCCGGGTCGCCAATGTCCCCCGCACCCCCAAACTTGGAAATACTGAGGTTCCCCCCGTTCCCGCCGGTAAAAGTGGCGCCGCTGATCCCGAAATCACCCCCCAGAATCGTCGCCGCTTCAATGCGGTCGCCAACCGTGTTTCTTACATTGTTGATTTCGGCGGCGGTTTGCGCCCGGGCCGGCAGGGCCAGCAGCAACAGTGACAGGATTCCAGCCACGGCAGCCGCGCGAAGGCCTGGAAATAAGAGACGGCAAGATGTTTTCATAATTTTTTTCTGGATGTTGGACGTTGACAGTCCGGTTTTTTGATTGGAACGGTTTCTTTTGGTAAGCTCAATTGGTTTTAATGTTCGTTTCGGTTGGGTGTGTTTGTGCCCGCGATAATGCGCGCCTGTTTTCACTGTTTCTCGATGCGAAGCGCCGTCACTTCCCGGGGCTGCGCCACCACGTCGTCCCCCGGCGCCATCTCCAGGAGTTTGGTGTCCAAGCCGGCTTTGAAGGTCTCATACTGGCCATTGGGATATTGCAGGGTCAACAGGCGGTAGCTGGGGTCCACCAGCAACACCTTGGCATTGACGCCCAGGGATTGAGCGGTGGCGCCATTCGGCAACCGGCCGTTGGCCAGCAGATAGACGGCGAATTCCTCGGTCAACTTGGCTTTGACCTGGTTGCCCGCTGTGATCCGATCCAGATGTTTGACCTTCGGGCCAATCGTGTAGGTCTTCGTCAGACCGTCGGTGCGTTGGAGGGCGATCGTGCGCTGGCCGGCATTGATGGATTCCACTGTGGCCGGATTCTGTACGATTTCCACCGTGACCCCGCTTTGAATCAGGCGGGCTTCGCCATTGGGTTGCACCTGGGCGTTGGGCGGCGTCCAGCAGCCGGCCAAGGACAGCGCCGTGAGGGGAAGCAGCAGGGAGACGACTGTTTTGATTCGTATCTTGGTTTTCATAGTTTGGATTGCTCCGGTTTCATTATTGGTTTCACTGTTTATGGGCGTTGCGATTCAATGCCATCGGAATGGTGTGGATTGACAGTCTCATGAGTTAGGCTCTGTTGGTTTGCGTCCATCGCCAGCCAATATGCTTGCCAGGATATGATGGGTCAAGCCCGTCGCAACGAACGTCGCAACGAACGTGGCGGCGAGGAGAATTTGTGTCCGGGTGGTTTTCATGGCGCGACATTTTCCTCGGTATTGAATTCGCGGGCTGCGGTACGAAAGGATTGAACAGGAGCAAACAGAAACTTTTTTCTCCGTTCACTCCGTTTTTTTGTTGGCTGCATGTTTTTTTGGATTTTCATACGACCGGTATGGCCTCACGGTGACGTCTGCCAGCCGCCACCCAGCGCCTTGTAAAGCTGGACCACGGCGAGCAATTCGCCGACCTGCGTCTGGATTTGCTGCTGCTGGGCTTGCAACACTTCAAAGTAACTGGATTTGCCGTTGAGATAACGCTGCGTAGCCAGCTCGACGGATTCTGCCAGCGCCACGACCGCCTGCCCGTCGTAAGTATTTTCCTCGGCCAGTTTCTGGCGCGTGATGAGCGCGTCCGAAACTTCCTGAAACGCTGTCAGGATGTTCTGTTGGTAGGCGGCTTTGGCCTCGTCAAATTTTGCCTTCGCCGCGCGGTGTTCGGCGCGCAACTTTCCGCCTTGAAAAACGGGGCCGGACAGCGTGCCGCCTACATCCCATAAATTTCCCGCACCACCGGTGAAGGAAGACAATTCGGGACTGGCCCGTCCCAGAAAAGTGGTGAGGCCGATTTGCGGAAAGAAATTTGCCACGCTCACGCCGATGGCCGCGTTGGCAGCAATCAGCGACTGTTCGGAGGCGAGCACATCGGGCCGGCGGCGCAGGAGTTCGCTGGGCAAACCGGCGGGAATTTCCGGCGTCAGTTGCGCTTGATTCGTCAGGGAGTTGCGATCAATCGGGCCGGGGCTGCGGCCGAGCAGAACATTGAGCTGGTTTTCCGCCATCGCGATTTGATTTTCAAGCTGCGGTATGGCGGTGGTGGCATTGGCCAGCGCGGCGGCGGCTCGGTCGGTTTCGAGTTTGGAGGCAACGCCGTTAATCAGCCGTTCGTTGAAGATGCGATAGCTGCCGGCGAAGGCATTGGTCGCGGCGCGTTGAATTTCCAACTGCTGATCCAGCAGCAAAAGTTGGAAGTAGCTGCTGGCGACATCGCTCACCAGCGTGATCATGACGCCGCGACGGGCGGCGTCCGTGGCGAGATATTGCGCGCGGGCCGCCTCGCTCGAACGCCGGATGCGACCCCAGAGGTCAATCTCCCACGCGGCGTTGAAGGTCAACTGGGCGGAACTTTCGGTATGCCCATTCAAAGCGGCGGGCGCGTTGTAGAGCGCGTTGCGTCCGCGCCCGATGTCACCGCCATAACCGATCTGCGGGAAGAATGCCGAGTTGGCAGCGGCAGCCTGATTGCGCGCCTGTTCCACCCGCGCGACGGCCTGCTGGAAGTCGTAATTGTTCGTGAGCGCGGTGCCGATCAAGCCTTGCAGAACCGGATCATTGAATACTTTCCACCACGGCAGGTCGCCGAGTGAGTTCGTAGTCTGACTGTCGGCAAAACGGAAGTTCTCCGGCGCGTGAACGGCGGGCCGCTGGTAGTTCGGACCAACGGCACAACCCGCGAGAACCGCCAGCGCAACAAGCGACAGGCATTTTGCCCCGTGTTTCATCAAAACGGGATGGGGTAAAGCCAGTTCAGCCATGAGTAGCTGCGGATGCCGATGCGACGCATCGCCGCCCAGCCGCCGTGCATGCCGCCGGTGTAAATCGCCGCCGCGCCCTGCGCGCCGATGGTGAATTTCTCCTGGTCCGGGTCGTCGAACACAATCTTGACGGCGTATTGGCCCTGCGGCTTTTGCGGCGGCGTGGGTTCAAAGTTCGGCAGCGTGCCGCTCGGGAGCAACTGGCCGAGGCTGCTGGCCTTCCAAACGGCCTCGACCTTTGCGGGGAATATCTGGCCGGGATACATGTTCAATGCGACTTCCACCGGCTGGCCGTTGGTCACGTATTTCAGGCTCATCTGGTTGTAGTTGGCGAGCAGATAGCGGCCATCATCACAAATAAAAGACGCAATGGCGCCGATGCGATAGTCCCCCGCCACCATGCCGGGCCGCACCTGGAGATTGATGACGCGTCCGTCTTCCGGCGCGACCAACGTGGTGTTCTCGAGATAATACCGCGCCTGCTCCAATTGGGCCTGCACCGCGGCGACCGTTGTGTTCTCGCCGTTGATTTGGGACTCATACTTGAGCCGTGCGCGCTCGACATCAGCTCCGGCTTCCTGCGCGGCTGCTTCGTCCACTTGCAATTGGATCGTCCACTTCTCGACTTCCTCCTTGGCCACGGCACCGGTGCGCGCCAGGTTTTCGGCCACCAATTGCTGATACCTGGCGAACGCCACTTCGTTGGTTGCCTTGGCCAGGGTTTGCCCGGCCACCTGCACGTCGGCCCCAAGAATCTCGACCTGCTGCTTCGCCGCCGCAAGCTGGGCTTCGAGCAGTTGCACCTGGTATTCGCAGGGCCGGCGGTCGAACTGGAACAGCGGCTGGCCTTTCTTCACCGGAACGTCCGGCTCGACCAGCACCGCCGTTACCAGCGTCGGTTCGCTCAAGCGCGGTGTGAGTTGGATGGTGTGCTGGATGACGCGCGCATCGTGTGAGGCGGGCGTGACGAAGCGCAGGCCGATCATGAAGATGAACAGCACATGCAGAAAAATGAACACTGACACCAGCGCCCAGGCGACGCTGAATTTCAGCCATTTGAACCGGAAGAAAACCAGCCAGATAAACAGGATGAACCCGGCGGTGAGGGCGATGGCGAAAAGCATGGCGCGGCTCCTTTAGGTTGACGGGTTGCCGCCCGGCGCGGGTTTTGCGTCCGGTTTGTTTTTCTCCACCGCCGGCGGGGCTGGCGGCTGGGTTTTGCCCGTAAGCCGGGCGATTTCCTCGTCAATGCCCTTGGCCTCCTGCACCGGGAAGCGCCGAATGTCCACGATGTCGGTGGGTTTGAACGCCCAGATGAACGCCTGAATCCAAGGCACTGCCACGAGAAAACCGGCGTAGCCCATGATCATCACTGCCTCGGCATCGGGATGCTTGCGCGCGATGGCAATCCGGCCCGGCAACCCCGCCAGCCAGACCAGAAACACCAGACCAATCAGGACGCATAGAGCCAGCACGGCAAAGGTTGCGTAGTCCCAGAAGTCGAGTTTAAAGCCAAGCAGGGATTCCATAGGTTTTATATTAAAGCTGTTTAACAGGAGTTGACGGAGGAAACAGAGATTCCCTTTCCCATCTCCGTTTCCTTTGTTTGCTCCTGTTGATTTTCTTGGTTCACTTGGTGTCGAAGGCGAAGATTTGTTTCCAATCGTTCTTCATGCTGATGATGGTCCAGCCATCCTTCTGCGCCTTGTCGTAGAGCGCCTGCGTGAAGGTGCCGACTTTCGTGTCGCGCAAACCTTGCGCCGGGCCATAGGCGTACTCGCGCTCCGCGTCGTCGTGAAACACCAGCATGGCGAGGCGCGCGCCGTCGCCGGCCTTGGTGTATTCGAGCATCTGCTGGTCGCCCACCGAGTTGCCAAAGGCGGCGTGTGGCCGGCGGCCGATCATCAAGTGGATGCCCTCGGGTTTGCCGGCATGGTCATCGTTGAGCAACAGCTTGGGCTCCTTGGTCAGGATGGGTTTGCCGTCCTTGTCATAGCCATATTTGGTGCCGCCCATGGTGCCGACGACCTGCTCCGGCGGGATGCCATAGGTCTGCTCGGCATAGACGCGCACGAAATCCTGGCCGCCGCCGGTGCAAATGAAAGTCTTGTAGCCGTTGGCGCGGAGATATTTCAGAACTTCCTGCATCGGTTGGTAGGTCAGTTCGTTGTAAGGCTTGTGCCAGCGCGGGTCTTTGGCTTCGGCAAGCCATTGCTTCACCT
>Ga0182027_10008550_pt1 | contig 14878 bp, 14 predicted proteins | sample 712E1DmetaG_FD_121300 | JGI IMG/M metagenome (GOLD analysis project Ga0182027, IMG submission 121300) | Permafrost microbial communities from Stordalen Mire, Sweden - 712E1D metaG (Illumina Assembly) | ecosystem: Environmental > Terrestrial > Soil > Wetlands > Permafrost | place: Sweden... | reverse complement strand
TTTTTTTTTTTTTTTTTTTGGGGGGGGGGTGGGGTAACTGATTTAATCTTTTTTTTTTATTGATCTTTTTCATGATACTAACCTACTAGTAACAATATCCAAACATTTAAATGGATTCCCTTTTTTTTTAACAATAGTATAATTTTCCATAATTATTATATAATAAATTAGCATATAAATTCTATAGACCATAAGGATGAAAAAGGAACTACATCTTTTGTGAGAGAAATTTGTCCGGATTCCATACTCGTTAAAGCGAAATGCCCGCGAATGTACATGATCTTTTCGAGATTAGAAGATGTGATTTGGAATTTTTCGGAAGATTCGTAAAATTTAAAGCCAGATGTGATAAGCAAAGTATATGCACATTATAAGCAGTTTATATACAGGGAGGAGCGCATGTGAAACACATTCGAAACTAGGTTTAAGTATCAGGATAAGTTGTCTTTTGGAAATGAATGTAAAATCTCGCAAGCGGGGTAAGCGTCAAATTTTCATCACGTATGTAAAAATGCACTAATAGAATAAACTTAATTCTATAAAATAATAAAGAAATAATTTAAAACAAGGTAATTTTTATGCCTGAATATAAAGATGCTGGTCTTTCTCATAATTTATCAGGATTATTATTAAAGGAACACCAAGTTATTTGTAAAAGTATCTTTATATTATTCTCGAAATACTGAAGAATTTCATTCTGAAGACTGCTCGTTCTACAAAATGTTTGAAATTCACCAGCCGTTCATTATCTTATGGATGTGAGTTTATATATAACCATATATATCTGATAAAATAGTTGCAATCAAGGAATAAAGAATTTGCGGTCTATTATTTGAACTCGATAGTCATAATTATATAAAAATATTTCTTTATACAATTTTGAACTCTCTTTATGAAAATCTGGTTATTACTTTTAGATTAAATTAAAATAATGATTACTTCATTCACAGGTATTAGATGAAGAGAACTATACTGGATTATACACTAAAAATACGCCTGCCTTTAACATTATTTGTAGTTGCAACTTCTTTTATTATTACTTATTATATCTCAAGATCCGAAAGAGATAATATTGGTTATTCTCCTGAACAACCGATAAAATTCTCCCATAAACTTCATGCAGGTCAGATGGCAATTGATTGCCAGTACTGCCATTTAGGTGTAGCTAAGGGGCGACATGCTACTGTGCCTTCGGCAAATATTTGTATGAATTGCCATTCCATTACACGAAAGGATAAACCGGAAATAATAATACTAACTCATTATTATGAATCCGGAATACCCATACCCTGGAAACGAATTCACAGAATACCGGACTATTCATACTTTAATCATAGTGTACATATTAATAAAGGAATTGAATGTGAAACCTGTCATGGTGATGTTAGACAAATGGAAACAATAAAACAGGTAAAACCGTTTACGATGGGGGATTGTCTTGAATGTCATAGAAATCCTCAAGCACAACTTTCATATTTAAAAATAAATAGTAAAGGCCCGGAATATTGTTGGGCATGCCATCGCTAAAAAGAGGACTTATAAAATAATGTCAAATGAAATTAAAAGAAAAGAGTTTTTTAAAACCATAGGTAAAGGTGCAATTGCCGCCGCATTACTTTCATTTATACCGGTAAAAATATATTCTTTTGTTTCAAAAAGAATTAATCTCAATAAACAGGAACATAATAAGAACCGTATAAAAATTATTATAAATCCTTCTGCTGTTAAACGAAATAAAGGATAATTAATGAGTGATATTCTGAACTCCAATAATAAATTGTGGAAGAGTGTTGATGATTTCGATAATAATCCGGAAGTATTGAAATCAAAAAGTCATGAATTTGTCCCTGGAGTAAAAGATCAATTTGATCCATCAAAACTCACTGCTATTTCCAGAAGAAAATTCTTTGCTTTACTTTCCGCATCTGCTGCTTTGACTGCAACCGCATGTACTAATTATCACGATAACGGCGAAATCATTTCCTATAATAAAAAACCTGAAGGTGTGATACCTGGAATTGCAAATTACTACGCTTCAACGTGTAATGGCTGTGATCAATCATGCGGAATATTAATTAAAACACGTGAAGGCAGACCTATTAAAATTGACGGCAATCCGGATCATCCTATAAATAAGGGGAAGATTTGCGCTAAAGGACAAGCAGGAATTCTCAATCTTTACGATCCTGAAAGATTAAGAGAGCCTTCTATATCTGATAAAAAAGCTGATTGGAAATCTGTAAACAATGAGATAATTCAAGAACTAAAAAGAGCCCAAAATAACGGGCAGGAAATTGCGGTTATAACAGGAATAATTACATCTCCGACGACTAAAAAAGCACTGGAAGACTTTGTTTCAAAATACTCTACTGCAAAAATATATTCTTATTCTTTAATAAACGATAAACAAAGAAGAGATGCATGGGAGGAATGTTACGGAACGCATGATTATCCTTCAATTAAATGGAATGAAGCTGAAATAATCATATCCCTTGATGCAGATTTTCTCGGCAACGAAGGAAGTTATATTGAAAATATGCGCAAGTATACTTCCAAAAGAGAGGTATATCAGAAAACTGATTTTAACCGGCTTTATGTAGTGGAAGGGAGAATGAGCGTTACAGGTATGATGGCCGATTATAGATTCAGACTATCTCCCGATCAGCAATTTGGTTTTGTGATGGCTCTTATAAATGAACTTTACAAACATAATCCGAAACTACCCGTCGACGAAAATATTAAAGTTAAGTTTGCAAATTATTCTTTTTCTAACTACGAAAAAGTTATCGGGAAAGAAAATATAAATCATCTTATTAATGATTTAATAATAAATGCAGACAAATCTATAGTCTATGCAGGTGAAACATTGCCTAAGGAAACTCATATTGCAGTTAATCTTCTGAATGAAATCTTAGGCAGTATAAAATTATATGATAATTCATCATACTTTAAATCAATATTCAATCAATCTACTTCAGAAGAACTTTCGAAATTAGTTGATTCAATGAATAATGGAAAAGTAGGTGTGCTTATACAATTTGATTCAAATCCGGTTTATACTCTTCCGGAAGATTATGGTTATACTTCTGCGCTTAAGAAAGTAAACACAATTATTTCGCTAGCTGAAGAGAAAAATGAATCGTCATCATTGGCAACTTATACATTACCTATCAGTCATTCATTAGAAAGCTGGGGTGATGCCAACGTAAGATCAGGAGTTTATAGTTTACAACAGCCGGTAATAGAACCGATATTCAATACTAGGCAAAAAGAAAGCATTTTGCTGACATGGATTGCGGGGAACGCGGATTCATTTAATTCCGATCTTTACCATAATTACTTAATGAACAATTTCAATTCAATGATTTATTCAAAACAAGATACTTATGCCGACTTAAAAACTTATTGGTATTCTGCACTTCATGATGGTATTGTATTCACAGATGATAAAACAATACGGAATAAATTTAATTTATCTGTTATTGATAGTTTAACCTATAATAAATCAGAGGGTGTTACCGTTCAATTAGTAAATAATTACTTTTTAGGTGATGGTAAATATGCGAATAACGGTTGGCTTCAGGAACTTCCGCATCCGGTAACTAAAGTAACCTGGGATAATTATGCCTCGGTATCTCCGTCAACTGCACAGACACTTGGAGCAGATTATGACGATCTGATAGAAATAATAATCGGGGATAATAAGTTAACCTTGCCTGTATTTATTCAACCGGGAATGGCGGAAAATTTAATTACCATCGAACTTGGTTATGGGAGGAAGGTTATTGGCGATGTTGGAAAAGATGTCGGGTTCAATTCTATCTCACTTATGTCAAAAAGAAACAATTATTCACCATATATATTTCAGAATGCGAATATTAAGAAAGCCGGCGGTACACATAAATTAGTAACAACTCAGGAACACCATTCGCTGAATGATACTATTGTGAAAGACTTTCATAAAATCAGAAAAATAATTCAGGAAGGTACTGTCGCACAGTATGAAAAACAACCCGACTTTCTAAATAAGGATAAGGAACCGGTACCCGAGATTACAAGAAAGATAAAATATACCGGCAATAAATGGGGGATGGTAATTGATCTAAATAAATGTACCGGTTGTACTGCCTGTGTTGCATCATGCAATGTTGAAAATAACATAGTAGTTGTTGGAAAAGAGCAGGTAGAAAAAGGTCGCGAAATGCAATGGCTTAGAATTGACCGGTATTATTCTGGAACTCCTGATAAACCGATAGTTAGTAATCAGCCGATGTTATGCCAGCACTGTGATGACGCGCCCTGTGAGAATGTTTGTCCGGTAGATGCAACAAATCATAGCCCCGACGGATTAAATCAGATGGTTTATAACCGTTGCGTTGGTACTCGTTATTGTTCAAATAACTGTCCTTACAAAGTCAGAAGATTTAACTTCTTCAATTACCGTGACCATTTTGCTGATTCATATTATGACAATGATTTATCCGCATTAGTTCGGAATCCTGAAGTTACAGTCCGTTCACGCGGTGTAATGGAGAAATGTACATTTTGCATCCAACGGATAATGGAAGCAAAATCAGATGCAGTCCGGGATGGAAAACAATTGAAAGGGAGCGATGTTGTGACTGCATGTCAGCAGGCTTGCCCTACAAATGCAATCACATTTGGTGATACTAATGATACCGAATCAAAAATAGCAAAGCTTAGAGATCACAATTTGTCTTATCATGTTCTTGAAGAATTAAACATTAAACCGAATGTTACTTACATCGCAAAACTTAGAAATAATGATTCAGAGGAAGGTGTATAGTGGATTCAGTTGATTACACAGTAGAAATTCCGGTAATAGAAGGGAAAACAACTTTAGGTGAATTTGATGAGTTGATTTCAAGACCGACAATAACTAATCCGGATAGGAAATATTATATAGCGCTTTCAATTTCTCTTTCAATGTTAGGTCTTGGAGTAATTGGTTTAACTCTCACATTTTATTACGGAATCGGAATGTGGGGAAATAATATTCCGGTTGCGTGGGCATTTGATATTACTAATTTTGTTTTTTGGGTTGGAATAGGTCATGCCGGAACTTTAATCTCAGCGATTCTTTTCCTATTAAGACAAAAATGGAGAACAGGAATTTCAAGATTTGCAGAAGGGATGACAATTTTTGCCGTTATGACTGCAGGTATATTCCCGATTATTCATTTAGGTCGACCTTGGTTAGCAGGTTATTTATTCCCTTATCCTAATCAGCATGCGCTTTGGGTAAATTTTACTTCACCCCTCGTATGGGATGTATTTGCTGTATCAACATATTTCACAGTCTCGCTGATCTTCTGGTATGTCGGTTTAATTCCCGATCTTGCTGTATTACGGGAAAGAACAGTAAATAAAATCAAGAAAATCATTTATTCTATATTCAGTTTGGGATGGCGTTTTTCAAACAGACACTGGCAGCATTACGATATGGTTTATCTGATACTTGCAGGGTTTGCCACCCCGTTGGTTCTTTCCGTACATACGATAGTAAGTTTTGATTTTGCTGTATCAATTCTGCCGGGCTGGCATTCAACAATATTTCCTCCGTATTTTGTAGCAGGAGCAGTGTTTTCAGGATTTGCAATAGTTCAGAATGTTTTGATCCTTGTACGTAAGATATTCAACTACGAACACATTATTACTCTCAATACTCTTGAAAGGATGAATAAAGTAATTCTATTAACAGGTTCAATGGTTGCATATTCCTATCTGATGGAAATGTTTATAGCATGGTACAGCGGTATTCAGCCTGAACGATTTGTTTTTATTAACAGAGCGCTTGGTCCATATGCGATTGAATTTTGGATCATGGTAAGCTGTAATGTTCTATTTCCCCAATTATTCTGGTTCAAAAAAATAAGAAGATCCATCAAAATGATGTTTGCAATCGGAATCTTTGTAAATGTTGGAATGTGGATGGAAAGATTTGTTATTATAGTTACATCACTATCGAGAGATTTTTTACCTTCAAGCTGGCATCATTTTACACCGACTTGGGTTGATTTTTCAATATTAATTGGGAGCTTTGGATTTTTCTTTACTTGGCTTTTATTGTTTACAAAAGCATTACCTGTTGTTTCAATAGCTGAAGTAAAAGCTGTAGTAAAAGGATCACAACCTACACACGGGATTCATTCATGATGAGTAATAAAACAGTATATAGCTACACTGGAATTTTTGAAACTCCTAATCAAATTGTAGAAGCTGCTGAGAGAGCGGTAAAGGAAGGTTTTACTAAGTATGATGTTAATACGCCGTATCCTTTACATGGAATGGATAGGGCGATGAAGCTGCCTCCTTCCAAACTTGGTTATGTAGCATTAATTTTCGGATTATCTGCTGCTCTTGCAACTGCTTTGGTACTTGGTTGGATGTCTGCAATTGATTATCCTTTAGTTGTAGGCGGAAAACCTCTCTTTTCTTTTCCGGCATATGTACCTGTTATGTTTGAAGTAACGGTTCTTACAGCTTCAATTGCTACAGTTGTTGCAATGCTGTTTTTCTTTTTCAAACTTCCAAACATAGGTCATCCACTGCATGGAACCGAATATATGAAAAAAGTTTCATCGGATAAATATGGAATCAGTATTAAGGTAAATGATCCGATACTTATATTGCCCAATAACCTATTCGACGAAAGTAAAGTAGTTAAATTTCTTGAAAGTGTTGGTGCAAAGGATATTACTCCGGTATATTGGGATGAAGAAGAAATCAATTATCAAAATAAAATCCTTGATCCAAAATTTATGGCTTTTCTAGTGGCAGTTGCTATAATTACATGTGCCGTAACATATTTTAGTTTAAACGTATTAATGAATATTACACCTTTTAATTGGATGGTAGAGCAGCAAAAATTAAGCGCTCAGCAAAACAGTAATGTTTTCAAAAATAATTCGGGGATGCTCGCACCCATTCCAGGGACAGTAGACCGTAATTCGATGCCGTATCAATATACAGGACAGCCGGACTCTGCAGGTAAAATATTAATTAATCCGATTCCGGTTTCAAGCGAATCGCTGAGGAAGGGGCAGATAAAGTTTGATATTTACTGCAGCCCTTGCCATGGTTTTTATGGAAACGGATCAAGCAGATTAAATGGTCAATTCCCAAACCCTCCTACACTTCATTCAGATAAAATAAGAAATTGGACTGACGCAAGAATATTTGCAGTAATTACAGATGGACAAAATGTAATGCCTTCATATTCATCCCAGCTTACTGTTGATGAAAGATGGACGGTGATCAATTATCTTAGGTCGCTTCAAAGAGCGTTTAATGCCAAGGAGTCTGATGTACAATGAGTAAATCAATCGAATATGTGAAAAAAGAATTACCTCATGAAATTAAAACTATAGGTTATGTTCTCCTGATAACCGGATTTATAATTGTAATTCTTGGCTACATGACAGATATAACAAGAAGTCTTTACAATAATATTATTGGTTTTACTTTTTTAGTTAGTATTGGTGTTGGTTCTTTGTTTTTTGTTTCTTTAGAATACATAGCCGGAGCTGTTTGGAGTACTCCTTTTAGACGAATAATTGAATTCCTTTCTTCAATCATAGTTATTCTTCCACTTATTGTGCTCCCTTTATTATTAAACGTAAATACAATATTTGGATGGACTCATCCGGCAGATTCATTGATGAAGGCTAAAGCTCCTTATCTTAATATAAATTTCTTTATCGTTCGTGTTATTGTGTTTTGGCTGTTCTGGGTTGGATTTTATTTTTTAATTATGAAAAATTCCGTTAAACAGGATAGAACGAAAGATCAATTTTTAACTAAAGCTAATATAAAACTTGCTGGAATATTTATGCCGGTGTTTGCTGTAACAATTTCATTAGCAGCAATAGATTGGTTAATGAGCCTCGCACCAAAATGGTTTTCAACAATATTCGGAGTTTATTATTTTTCAGGTACTGTTTTGGCAGCTTTGGCGACAGGGACAATTTTTATTGTTTTGCTGAATGAAAGAGGATATCTCACATCAGGCTTGAAGAGAGATCATTATTACAGTCTTGGAGCACTTCTTTTTGCATTTATTAATTTTTGGGCATACATCGCATTTAGTCAATTTCTTTTAATCTGGTACGGTAATTTGCCTGAAGAGACAGTTTGGTTTTTAGCAAGATGGCATGGTGACTGGAAATTATTTTCAATTGGATTACTTGTTATACATTTTGTTGTACCATATTTCGGCTTATTGTCTCAACCATCAAAAATGAATCCTAAAACTTTATTAATTATGTCCTGTTGGATATTATTTGCTCATTATATTGATTTATACTGGTTGGTAATGCCGAATTTTTATAAAGAAGGAATAATATTTGGCTGGATAGAACTTGGTTTTCCTATTTTAATTGCAGGTATTATCATATTAGTATTCTATTATAGAGCAAGTAGAACAAATCTTGTTGCAATTGGAGATCCTAAACTTGAACGTGGTGTTGATTTCAGACTATAACAGCCTGCCTTGTCGGCAGACAGGCCGGTAGCAGTTTTATACCTGCCTGCAGACAGGTATACTCTGCTAAACACTGGATTCATTCTTCTCGTATTAAGAATATGACACTTTATGAGAGGATTTTAATAAACCGAAACTATGATGAAAAAAAGACTAGAAGACGAAATAAATTTTAAGAAATTATTCGAAGATCCAGTAAGGTTATTCGGATGGATATTCCCTTATTTTTTTGTAATGATTTTATTGCTTGGAATTATTTATGTCAATCATTTATCCAGCATCTCATTCAATGAATTGCCTTTTGGAGTTCCTGATACAACTAATACAAAAAAGGAAATTCAATTTAAAAAGGGAGGAATAATTCAGGGAATAGATTTTGGGATGATCCAAGCTCCAACTTCTGAATTCATTGCAAAAGGCAAAGAGTTATTTGCGTCTAATTGCAAATCATGCCATGGAGAAAATGGGCTTGGCGATGGTCAGGCAGGATCTGCATTAGCAAAGAAACCAAGAAATTTTCATTCAATGAATGGCTGGACAAATGGAAGAGAAGTAGATCAAATGTTTACCACTTTGCAGGAAGGCATAATTAAAAACGGGATGGCAGCTTTTGATTATATGCCAGTAGCAGATAAGTTTGCAGTAATTTCTTATATACGGACTTTTGCGCAATTTCCTGAAATCACTCTTGATCAGTTAATTCAACTTGATGGCACTTATAAATTTTCAGAAGGATCAACCGTTCCTAATCAAATTCCGGTTAAATTAGCTGGAATTAAATTAATTGAGGAAAATGCATCATTTAATGTCAAGTATTTGAATTTCCGTAATAAAGTTAATTCAAAAGTAAGTGATGCCGGTGATACTTTATTAAATAAATCAGTTAATGATTTAAAGAGAATATTTAACTCATATATATCCATGGGCTCTGATCAAAATATGGATAAATATATTTCAATTGTACTTGCAGATCCTATTAATTCAGGATTTAAACCGGAAGTTATCCGCCTGTCTAAAAAAGAATGGCAAACATTATATGAATTTATAAAAACAGCTGCTTTATAATATTTTATAATAAAATGAAAAGAATAAGTATAATATTAATTTTTATCTGCTGTTATTCATCATCAATAGTTAATTTATCTGCAGATAGCACAGGACAAGTCGGGATTGATGAGAAGCCGGGGAATTACATACCATTGGATCTTAGATTTATTAATTCAGACGGGGATACTCTTAAGTTAAAAGACATAATAAATAAGCCGACTTTAATTGCTTTAGTTTATTATCAATGTACCGGATTATGTTCACCAATGCAGTCGGAATTAGCCTGGACAGTTGACAATATTAAATTATCTCCCGGAAATGATTTTCGGGTCATTAGCATTAGTTTTGACCATAATGAAACTCCTGAGATTGCCTCGAAATGGAAAAGGAGTTATTTGCAGAACATAAAAAGAAAGATGAATCCGGAAAATTGGTTATTCCTGACTGGCGACAGTATTAGTATAAAAAAATTAACCGACGCATGCGGATTTTATTTCAAACCTACGGAAAAACAGTTTATGCACGCTTCAATTGTAATCGCAGTTTCACCTAATGGTAAAATATCCCGTTATTTATACGGTCCTGATTTCAATCCGTTTGATGTAAAAATGGCATTGCTTGAAGCCGGTAGCGGAAAATCGAATCCGGCTATTACAAAAACCCTTCAGTATTGTTTTACCTTTGATCCGGTCGGTAGAAAATATACTTTGAACATAACGCGAATAGTTGGGGCAATAATGCTTTTAACCGTTGGAATCTTTTTAGGAGTGTTGTTGTTGAAAAAGAAGAATAAGGTATAGTATAAGATTAAGAGTTGAGAAGAAAAAATTTATGGCTAATGAAATTTCGGATACAACAATGGAAAAATCTTTTTATCAAGTAAGTACAAATAAATATAATGGCATTCTTTCATGGCTGTTGACTAAAGACCATAAAAGAATTGCAATAATGTATTTTATTACAATAATGTTTTTCTTTTTAGTGGGAGTCATACTTGGCGTATTAATGCGTCTTGAACTTCTGTCTCCAGGGCATAAGTTAATGGGAGCTCAAGCATACAATTCATTATTTACACTTCATGGAGTAATAATGATTTTCCTGTTTATTATTCCAGGTATGCCTGCAATATTCGGAAATTTCTTTTTGCCCATTCAAATCGGTGCGCGCGATGTTGCCTTTCCCCGGTTAAACTTATTGTCTTATTATATATATGTCGTTGGAGCTATATTAGCATTAGTATCATTGTTTTTACCGGGGGGACCTATAGATACCGGATGGACATTTTATATTCCATATAGCGTACGAACCACATCCAATGTCTCTCTTACAATATTTGCCGCTTTCATTTTAGGATTTTCATCAATTCTTACAGGTATTAATTTTATTACTACTACTCACCGTTTAAGAGCACCCGGAATAACATTTTTCAAAATGCCGTTATTTGTTTGGGCTACTTACGCAACGGCATGGATTCAGGTAATTGCTACTCCCGTCATAGGAATTACAATTTTACTCGTAATTATAGAACGTTTCTTCGGTGTGGGGATATTTGATCCTGCACTTGGTGGCGATCCTATATTGTATGAACATATGTTTTGGATTTATTCCCATCCTGCTGTTTATATAATGATATTGCCTCCGATGGGAGTAATCTCCGAAATTATTCCTACTTTCTGTCGTAGAACAATTTTTGGATATAAGGCAATCGCAATGTCAAGCCTTGCGATTGCGTTTATCGGTTACCTTGTATGGGGACATCATATGTTTACAAGCGGACAAAGCGATACTGCGCGCTGGATATTTTCATTATTAACTTTTCTAGTCGCATTACCAAGCGGAGTAAAAATATTTAATTGGGTTGCAACAATGTATAAAGGGTCTATTGATCCGCAACCGCCTTTTCTTTGGGTTATGTCGTTTATTTTTCTTTTTTCAATTGGAGGATTGACCGGATTAGTACTAGGTGCACTTGGATTGAATGTTCATGTTCATGGAACATATTTTGTCGTAGCACATTTTCATTATGTTATGTTTGGGGGAGCAGGTACTATATTTTTCGCCGCGATCCATTACTGGTTCCCTAAAATGTTCGGTCGTATGTATAATATTAAATTTGCACGTATATCAGTGTTACTATTTTTTATTGGATTTAATCTGTTATACTTCCCGAAATTTATTATGGGCTATATGGGAATGCCTAGAAGATACTTTGATTATTTACCGATATTTACACCATATCAAAGAGTTTCTACTTTCGGATCATGGATATTAGCCGGTACAATTTTCTTTATTATAGGGTATCTGATTCATGCATTGTTCAAAGGGGAAAAAGCAAAATCAAATCCATGGGGTGGTGTTACTCTGGAGTGGCACATCTCTTCACCGCCGCCGATGGAAAATTTCTATGTAATACCGACAATTACTCATGATCCGTATGACTTCAGCCAATTGAAGGAGATGAAGAATGATTAATCATCAGGAAACGATCACAAATTCCGGGAATGTTAATCTGGATGTACATCGGGATGATATTGGCGCAAAAATGGGTATGTGGCTTTTTCTATTTACGGAAGTGTTATTGTTTGGAGGAATGTTTTTAGTCTATGCTGTTTATAGATACAAATATCCCGATCAATTTCACCTCGCCGCTATGGAATTAAATACAAATATCGGGACGCTTAACACAATAATTTTATTAACAAGCAGTTTGACTGTTGCGATTTCAATTTCTGCATTGCAAAAAGGCAGCCGGGTTATATCTCTGATAATGCTTTCTGCAACTTTGATCTTAGCAATTATGTTTTTAGTAAATAAATATTTTGAATGGACTACAAAATTTGAACACGGCATATTCCCCGGTTCCAAAGAATTGTTGAATAAACCTAACGGACAGATTCTTTTTTTCGGCCTATATTTTGTTATGACTGGATTACATGCTCTTCATGTAATTATAGGAATGGTGGTACTAACATTTATGTTAGTATTCATTGTAAAAAAAAGTGTTACATCTGATAATTGCATTAAGCTTGAAAATTCCGGATTGTATTGGCACCTGGTAGATTTGATCTGGATTTTCTTATTTCCGCTATTCTATCTAATTCAATAAGGGCGTTTTATGACAAAAAAAGAAAATCATCACATTGGTTATCTAACTTATATACTTGTGTGGCTGACTCTTATTGCGTTTACAGCTTTGACAGTCACGGTTGCGGGAATAAGTCTTGGAAAATATACTTTATTTATTGCTTTGCTGATTGCCGCAATTAAATCCGCATTGGTTATCAATATATTCATGCATATTAAATTAGATGAGCCGATATTTAAAGTTTTTCTCGGATTAAGCGGATTTACTTTAATTGTTATTTTTGTACTGACTTTTGTTGATTATATATACCGTTAAGGAACTAAAATGTATCCAACAGCAACAGCACATGTTGATTCAGTAGATTTTGTAATGCTTTATATTGTAGCTATATCAGTAATATTATTGATTGGTATAACTGCGACTATGATTTATTTTGTTTTCAAGTTTAATAGAAAAAAAGGTCACGAACCTGTAGATATTCATGGAAATGTATGGCTCGAAATTACCTGGATTGTGATACCGACTATATTGGTACTCTCTATGTTTTATTTCGGATATACCAGCTTCAGGGAAATTAGAGATATTCCCGCAAATCCATTTATTGTAAAGGTAAATGCTCGCATGTGGCAATTTTCATTTGAATATCCAAACTCTAAAAAAACAGATACTTTGTATGTGCCTAATAATATACCCATCAAACTGGAATTGCAGTCGGTTGATGTCAACCACGCATTTTTTATACCTGCTTTTAGAATTAAAGAAGATGCTATACACGGTAAAACAAACTATCTCTATTTTACTCCCCGGGAAACAGGTTCATATGATGTTGCCTGTGCTGAATATTGCGGTTTGAATCATGCTAAGATGTATACAAAAGTAATAGTAAAAGATTCCAGTGAATTTGCCGCATGGTATGGAGATCCTTTGGAATTTAATAAAGAAGCTGGTAGTAAGTAGTATTGTCATCTGATTAAAATAACCGATTAAGTGCAAGATAATAAATAATATGGTTTACTTGATATCCATTAAACTTTCTGCCATTAAGTAAGCCAATAGAATTTTGGAATATACGGCAGTATCGGAGTAAATAGAAATTGATTCAGATTAAAAAACAAATTGGAATTATTTTAGAGTTAGGTAAAGTAAAGATAACATCTTTTGTTACCGTATCTGCGTCAGTTGGTTATCTTTTATATTCCGGTAAAATCACCTGGCAGTTACTCATTATTGATTTTGGTGTTTTTCTTGTGGCATGCGGATCTTCTTCTTTGAACCATTATCAAGAAAGAAAATCCGATGCGTTAATGAAACGCACAAAAGGCAGACCGTTACCGTCAGGTAAGGTTTCACATTTGTATGCTCTTTATGAATTTATTCTTATGTCTTTAGCGGGATCGTTAATTATATACTTTGGTTCTAATTTAAGTGCCATGATCTTAGGCATTGTTGCCGTCATCTGGTATAACGGTATTTATACTCCATTAAAGAAAAGATATGCTTTAGCAGTAGTACCCGGAGCTGTAATTGGAGCAATACCACCCGCTATAGGATGGACGGCTTCAGGAGGTTCTTTAATGGACGTAAGGATAATTTCACTCGCCCTATTTTTCTTTATCTGGCAAATACCTCATTTCTGGCTTCTTCTTTTAATTTATGGTAAAGATTATGAAAATGCCGGTTTCCCCACACTAACAAAAATATTTACGGATAATCAGTTAGGTAGGATTACTTTCGTATGGATTGCCGCGCTTGTAACAAGTTGCCTGTTAATTCCATTTGTGGATATAACATTGAGCATTTATTCTATAGGATTAATCATAATAATGGGCGTTTGGCTTCTTTGGAAAACAAAAGGAATATTATCAATTTATATTGAAAAATTATTATTCCGTAAAGCTTTTGTACTTGTAAATTTATTTGTGCTTGCAGTTGTAATTATTATTACACTGAATAAATTATTTATTAAAGAATTATAAACGAGTCGGACATGGATCTTTTAGATCAATCGGTATTACCCCAATCTTCAAGTCACCTGCTTTTATTAAAGTACCTTATTGGTCTGACTTACATTTTATTTCTTCCTTATATGAGTATTTTATTCGGCACTCTTGTTTATTCCATATACTTTAAGCGGAAAGCTTATAAATCAGGGAAAGGGATTTATAGAAAATTCTCAAAGGAACTGCTGGATTTAATCCTCTCCAATAAAGGAGTTTCTTTTGCATTTGGAGTATTACCGTTAA
>Ga0182027_10008548_pt1 | contig 14884 bp, 10 predicted proteins | sample 712E1DmetaG_FD_121300 | JGI IMG/M metagenome (GOLD analysis project Ga0182027, IMG submission 121300) | Permafrost microbial communities from Stordalen Mire, Sweden - 712E1D metaG (Illumina Assembly) | ecosystem: Environmental > Terrestrial > Soil > Wetlands > Permafrost | place: Sweden... | reverse complement strand
GCCAGACAGCCGACGCCGCCACGACATAGCCGACGACGTTGCCCAGCGCGGCGAAGAGCCCGATCAACCCCGAAGCAAGCCCGACCTGCTTGGCGGGTACGAGGTCCGGAACGTAGCCCTGGAGTGGGCCCTGGGCGAAGTTGGAGCTGAACTGCAGCAGGCTGACGAAGGCGGCTATCGCGAACAGCGAATTGGACGTCGCGATTCCCCAGAGGAAGACGACATCGAGCAAGGAGCCGATGAAGATGTACGGCTTTCGGCGGCCCCAGCGCGTGATCGTGTAGTCGCTGAGCGTGCCGACGGTGGGCTGTACCAGGATGGCGATGAACGTCCCGGCCAGCGCTATCTGGAATGCGCCGAGCCCCTCCTCACCCTTCGGCACCAGGTTGGTGAACTGGATGCGGCCGTTCACGATGTCGAGGATGCCGCTCCAGACTGTGGAGATTCCCAGCCAGTAGAGCGAGATTCTGATCAGGTGGCCGGTCGGCAGAAGCCGGATCGGGCGCCCGTCGGCGTCGTGCGTCGTCGAAAGAGAAGCCGCCATCGGGACTTCATTCACAATCGACTCGACTCCCTTGACACCGTCGAGCACGGGCCAGTGCCTCCGATCGAACCGAACCGGCCAGGCCCGCCTCATTCGCACCACTTGGGGGTCCCGTTCGGCCGGATTGCACGTTTGTCGACGCCAGTATCGCCGGTGTGAAGGATGTCCGCGAGGCGACACCCCGCCTCCGCGCAGGCTGGTACGCTGGCCGCAATGGACAAGCAGGAATGATGGCGCGAGTCGCCGTCGTCGACGTCAAAGCGGCGCCCACGTACTACCTCTCGCTGGGCGATTCGCTGGCCACTGGCGTACAGCCGACCGGGGACGCGGAATTGCAGTTCCGCACGGATGAGGGATACGCCGACCAGCTGGGCAGGATCGCGAGGAGGCGAATGCCTAGCCTTCAGACCGTCAAGCTCGGATACCCCGGCGAGTCCACCACGACGATGCTCGAGGGCGGGTTGACCACGTACCCGCACGGCAGCCAGTTGGACGAAGCGGTGGCGTTCCTGCGCGGCCATCGCGGCACGGTCGCGTTTGTGACGATCGACATCGGCTTCAACGACATGCCCAGCTACGTCCTGGATCAGATCCCGGCCGGATTGGCCAGCATCAGACGAAACCTGCCTGGCATCTTGGGGAGACTGCAGGAAGCCGCGGGGCCGGCGACGCCGATCGTGGGCATGACCATCTACGACGCATTCCTGCCGCTCTGGCTGGACGGGGCGCTGGGTCGGGAGATGGCTCGCATGTCGGTCTGGGAGGCCATCGTGCCGATCAACGCCCATTTCCGCGAGCTATACCGGGCCGCGGGCTTGGGCGTCGCGGACGTCGAGGGCGTCTTCTCCACCACGGACTTCGAGACTGAGGCGGAGCTGGCGGGCGTCGGGTCGGTACCCGTCAACGTCGCTCGGGCCTGTGAGTGGACGTGGGGAGGGGAACCGCCCCCGCTCGGCCCGGATCTCCACGCCAGGTCGGCCGGCTACCGGGCCATCGCCGAGGCGTTCGAAGCGGTTCTCTGGGCATAGAGAGAACCCGCCGGTCGGGCGTCCGGCGGGTTCCAGTTGGGATCGGTAGGCGGTCCAAGCCGCCAGCTTTCAGTAGCCGCCGTAGCCGCCGCCGGTCGGGGACGCGGGCGCCATGGTCGATGCGGGCGCCATGGTCGATGCGGGTGCCGATGACATGACCGTTCCGCTGAGTGGGGCCACGAACCAGACGCCGAGCTTGCCCTCGCCGTTGGTGTCTCCCGCGGCCGAGTCGCCCGCGAAGTAGTAGAGCGGCATATGGTTGTAGGTGACTTGTTTCGTGCCGTCCGGCCGGGTCATGGTGCCGAACGCGTCAGCCGCGGCTGCGGGGCCACTGACCATCGCTCCACTGGCGACCGTCAAGGGCGGCCAGTTGGTGGCGCAGGTACCGGTGCAGGTGCTCGTGTCGGGCGTGTCCGTCGTCCGCACGTAGAGGGTCATGCCGTTCTGACCGGTCAGGTACGCGCCGAGGGTCGGACTGCTGCTCGTGCCTACCATGAGGCTGCTGGCTCCGGCCGTGGTCGGGGCCGACGTCGCCCCGAGGACCGAGGTGGTTGGCGTGGCGGACGAGGAGCACGCCGCGGCGATCAGGGCGATGCCGACTCCGATGCCGGCCAGATATATCCAACGTGAACTGGGACGCATTGTCTGTCTCCTGAACATTCTGCTTCTGGACCCGTTGATTTCGGGCCCCGTCCTCTCAATGGTTCCAGGGCTCATAGGGGATACGAGAGGCGGCGGCAGCTGGTTCTGAGTCGGGCAATGGTCCCGCTCTGTGAGCCTGGCAGGCGACCCGAGGCTTGCCCGACGCAACCGGGGTTCGGCCCCGCGCGACCAGCACGTCGAGCCCCGGCGAGGGCAGCCAGAACCCATCCTGCCGCATCGCGGGTCCGGGTCAGCGGTCGGCTGTTCCTGCTCTGGCGCTCTTCGGTATCTCGCGCAGCGAGCGAACGGGCGACACCAGGACCCACAGGAACGCGGATGAGGCGATTGCGGCCCCGATGAGGACCGTCGTCCGCAACGGCAGAAACGAGGCCAGGATGCCTCCCGCCACCGACCCGAGGGGCATCGTTCCCCAGACGATGAAACGCATCGTGGCGTTCATCCGGCCCTGCATGTCCAGCGGGGTGATGGCCTGGCGGAAGCTGACCTGGTTGACGTTGTAGACGACCGCGGAGAAGCCCATGAGCACCTGGGCGCCGACAAGCATCAGCCCGGCAACGAGCGCGGTGCTCGGAAGGAAAGCAATGAGGAGCAAGGCCGGGCCGTTGATGAATATCGAACCCACGATCACGGGCCCAACACCCACCCGGCGGGCGAGGGGAGCCGCCAGAAAAGCGCCGAGAAGAACGCCGATGGAGCCGATGCTGAATGCGGCTCCGGTCAACGCCGGCGAGAGACCGAGCTGCACCCAAACGAAGATCGGGAAGATCGAAAAGGAAAGGCTGGAGCCCAGGTTCGATGTGCCGGTCGAGCCGGCGATCATCCGCAGGTAGCGGTTCCCCAGGACGTAACGGAGTCCTTCGGCGATCTCCTGACGAAGGCCGGTCTCCGAACCGTCGACGCCGACCTTTCGCTGAGGCTTGGGTTCGGGCTTGCGAACCAGCGAGATAAGGCCGCCGGACGCCAGGAAACTGACGGCATCGACCACCACGGCGAACGGGGCGGCCACCAACGATATGAGCCCGCCGCCGAGTCCCGGACCCGCGATCTGCGCGGCCGAGGCCGATATTTCGAGCTTGGCGTTGCCCTCGACCAGGTCTTGGGAGTCGAGAAGAACCGGCAGGTACGACTGGTCTGCTACATCGAAGAAGACCGTCAGCAGGCCGGCGACGAACCCGACGGCGTATAGCTGCCAGATCGTCAACACGCCGAGGGCATAGGCGGCCGGGATGGTCAGGAGGGCGATTGCCCTGCCCAGGTCGCCGGCAATGAGAACCGGCCGGCGCCGCACGCGATCAAGCCACGCGCCGGCCGGCAGGGCGAAGAGGATGAACGGGAGCATTTCGACCGTGCCGAGGAGTGCCACCTCGAAAGGTGTCGCCCGCAGGACGACGGCCGCGATGAACGGGATTGCGATCAGACTGACCTGCGACCCCATCAGGCTGATCGTGGCCGCGGACCAGATCTTCATATAGTCGGGGTGGCGCCACAGCGAGGCCCGCCGGCCTTGCGGAGGCTCCGGGCTCGGCATCGGCAAGTCAGCGTCGACCATGTCGGCATGGTAGCGCTCGGCGAAGGGATCCTCGGGCCTGGTCCGTTGGCGGGCCGGGGGTGCACGGCGGTCTTGGCCGACGCAGCAGGCCAAGCGAGGAACTCGCCGGACGCTATCGTTGATGCGTCAGACCGTCCGGTCGTCCGCGCCTTCGTCAGGCACCCGAGGAGGTCAGTCGGATGTTGGGTTCAAGCCATCGTCGCCGGCATTCGGCCGAGCACCTGTCGATCAACCCGCTCTTCGCCCAGGGGTCGGTAATGGAGCCGATCCCCGCCAGGCGTATGCCGGCCGGCGAGATGTCGTCCGCGGCCGCTTACCAGATCATCCACGACGAGCTGATGCTCGACGGCAACGCCCGCCAGAACCTGGCCACGTTCGTGACCACGTGGATGGAGCCCGAGGTGGGCCGGCTCATGACCGAGTGTCTGCCCAAAAACATGATAGACAAGGACGAGTACCCGCAGACCGCCGAGATCGAGCACCGCTGCGTCTCGATGCTGGCGGACCTGTGGAAAGCTCCGGATCCGAGCAAGGCGCCCGGCTGCTCAACCGTCGGCTCGAGCGAAGCATGCATGCTCGGCGGCCTGGCCTTGAAGCGGCGCTGGCAGGCGGCACGCCGCGTGGCCGGCAGGCCCGCAGACAAGCCGAACATCGTGATGGGCATCAACGTCCAGGTGTGCTGGGACAAGTTCGCCAATTACTTCGAGGTGGAGCCGCGGCTTGTGCCGATGGAGGGCGACCGCTTCCACCTCTCGGGCGAGGAGGCGGTCAAACTCGTCGACGAGAACACCATCGGCGTCGTTGCCGTCCTGGGCTCCACCTTCGACGGGAGCTACGAGCCGGTAGCCGAGATCGCCGCGGCACTTGACGGGCTACAGAAGCGGACCGGCCTGGACGTGCCCATTCACGTCGACGGCGCTTCGGGCGGGATGATCGCCCCGTTCCTGGATTCTGACCTCGAGTGGGACTTCCGGGTCCCTCGAGTGGCCAGCATCAGCACGTCGGGTCACAAGTACGGGCTCGTGTTCCCCGGCGTCGGCTGGGTGATCTGGCGCGACCAGGCGGCCCTGCCGGAGGAGCTGATCTACCACGTCAATTACCTGGGCGGCGACATGCCGACCTTCGCGCTCAACTTCTCCCGTCCCGGCGCCCAGATCGTGGCCCAGTACTACATGTTCTTGCGACTCGGCTTGGAGGGCTACCGCCTCGTACACGCCGTGTGTCGAGACGTGGCCGGCGACATCGCCGCGAAGCTTGCCGCGATGGGTCCATTTGAGCTGATCACCGACGGCAGCGAGCTGCCGGTCGTCGCCCTCAAGATGAAGTCGGGTATCGACAACTTCAATGTTTTCGACGTCTCGCGGCGGCTCCGTGAGCGGGGCTGGCAGGTGCCTGCCTACACGTTCCCGAAGAACCGCGAGGACCTGGCGGTGCTGCGCATCGTCGTCCGAAACGGCTTCTCGCATGATCTCGCCGCGCTCTTCCTGGCCGACCTGGAACGCCTCTTGCCCGAGTTGGAGTACCAGTCCGAGCCACTCGACAAAGAGTTGGCGACCTCGTTCCGCCACTAACGGTCCTGGCGGCGTGGAGAAGCGCGGCGCGGCGGGGTCGACCAAGGGGCTCTGCCGTGCCCAGACGGAGGTCCATGCGCCACGTGGCGCAACGTCGCCGTCACGTGGCGCGACGTTGCCACCCATCCGGGGCCGCAGTTCGAGTCCGGGCCTACTCTTCCTGGCAGTAGCCGATTGAGATCGTCGTCCGGATATCGGACCCCCAAGTGTCCAATGTATCGGCGGTCCACGCAGCTTTGCGGCAACCACGACGCTCTCGTTCGGTTCCGGAGCGGTAACCCAATGCGCAGAACTCTGATCTTGTTGGCGATCGTGGCCGGCCTCGTAGCGGCCTGCGGCGGGTCCACTGCCACCGGCGCTCTTCTGGCCGCAGCAACCCAAGCCGGCGCAACCCAAGATGGCGCAACCCAAGCTGGCGCAACCCAGGCCGCGCCCGGCGTCACCGCCGTCCCGACGAACGGGCCCGCGACGGCGCTGGACGCCTGCACGCTCATTACCACCGATGAGGCCGCGGCCGCCGTCGGCCAGCCCGTCGCTGCGGGAGTTGTCCCGGAACCGGGAGCCCACAGCTGCCTCTTTGCCACTCAGGTTCTTTCCGCCGATGGCGTCGAGATCTCCATCACCGGCCTTGACACCTTCAATCCCACGCAGAAGTCCATCCCCGGCCTGACGATCACTCCGGTCTCCGGCATCGGTGATGCGGCCTACTACCTGAGCATGGGCGCCGGCTCTGACGTGCTCGAGGTCCGCAAGGGCTCGACCACGTTCTCAGTCTCCATACTCCGCAAGGGCGCATCCGACGGTCAGTTGCAGGGCGACGAGAAGACCCTCGCGCTCGCGATCCTGGGCCGCATCTAGCCGACTCGAGTAGCCGCCTCGCCCGCGCGTGAGCCCGAGCGAGCTCTCAGTACGGCATCACAAAGACGTATTCGCCGTCGCGGCCCTCGAACCACTTGGCCTCAACCCAGGGCACATAGTCGGTCGAAAGGTTGCTCACCGGCACGTCGGCGTCGGGCGGGCGGGACTTCGGCCAGAGACTGGAGATGCGCGGGTACCAGACGTCCTCGATGCGGACCGACAGTACGGTGAAATCGTCAGTCAGGGCCGGGTCTGCGGTTGCGGTGAAGCCCGATACCACCCAGGAATGCCAGCCCTTCCAGACGATGATGCCAGCCGGGCGCTGGGTCACCGCGATCTGCTTCACCACTGTATGAATGGCATCCACCAGCTTTGGTCTGGCGTCGACCTTGTACTTGCCGTAGCCCAATTGGGTGAGGCCGGCGGCCCAGCCATCGGGGTCCGCTCCGCCGTATGACGAGCCCGCGATCGATACGGCCAGGTCGAACAACTTGGCCTGCGTGTCGCGCGTCGTGTCGGGATCCAGGCTCATCATGTTCATCGACGTTTGCATCGCCGCGGGCACGCACCACGTGTCCTTGAACTCACTGACGAAGTCACCGTCCTGGTAGAGGTCCATCGAGAACGGGCCGGGGGCCACGCTCGGTGAAGTTGAGGGGCCGCCGCTCCCTGACGGCTCAGCGGAGGCGATGCCCTCAGAGGGCGAAGGGTCGATCACGACGACGGGAGGCCGCGTCCCATTGACGCGCGCCCAGGGCGTGGTCTGCGGCTGACCGACCAGCGAGGCACGGCTCAGGGCCTGGGTTGCCGTGAACGCTGTGCCGCCGATCAGCGCCACAAGGAGGAACGCCAGCAGCACGAGCTGACCGGTCGGCATTGCCTGCCGCCTCGAGCCCCTCAAACCGCCCCAGCGATCCCGAACCAGGGCCCGCGACCAGCGCGAAGCGCCGCCGATCCGCGCCATCCGGGGCCGAAGGAAGAAAGCGAGTACAACCACGCGGACTGCCTGGAAAGCGGCGTATCCGAGAGGCAGCGCGGCGAGCCCGATCGGAGTCGAGAGGACCATTGTCGTAGCCACGCCGGCGACAAAGCCGCACGCCACCGCGGCCAGCGGCTCCGCGGTGTTGTGCGTGGCGTAGATCGCGCGGGCCAGGATCTCGACCAGGCACTCGAAGGGAACGGAGATGGCAAAGAGGACAAGCACGAGGGTCATCCGAGACGCGTCCGTCTGGTCGAAGTTCCCACCCTTGAACAACCCGGAGATGAACCCCGCCATGACTGCCAGCGTGACGGCGGCCAGCGTCGAGAGGAGCCCGATCGTCAGCGCGGTTGTGCGGAAGACCCTCTTGAATGCGCGCTTGTCGCCGGCGGCCGCCGCTGCGGAGAGCGAGGAGAAGGCAGCAAGCGCAAACGAGAGGCCGATCATGCTCTCGGCGGTGCTCTGGAAGTCCCTGGCGTAGGTGATCGCGGACGTGGATCCGGGCGCCAGAGTGGAGGCGATCTGGTTGAAGTAGAGCAAGAGCAGCGACAGCAGAATGGCGCTAGCCATCTTCGGCAGCATCAGTACGGCGAACTCGCCCACGCCCTTGGTTCGGAGAGCCAGCTCGAATCGCGGTCGGAAGGTGGTTCGATAGATGCCGACGAGACGGACACCCAGGTGGCCGAAGGCACCGATGACGAAGCCGATGGCCGCGCCGTAGATCCCGAACACGCCGCCAAGCAGCAGCGCCCCCACTGCGGTTCCGGAATTGAGGGCGAACTCGGCCAGGCCGTAGGAGAGGAACCGGCGCTCCGCGATAAGTACTTCGCCGAGCACGAGCGACGCGGTTATAGCCAGCTGGCCGATGCACACGACTCGGATCAGGCCGACGTAAAGCTCCCGCTGGCTGCCCTGGAAGCCGGGCGCGGCAATGGGGGCGATCTGGGGAGCGAAGACGATCACCAGAAGGAGCGCGACCGCCATCACCAGCAGGGCCGCGGTCAGGATCGTTCTGGCGAAGGCACGGGCGGTGGCTTCCGCCTCGCCTTTCAGGCCCAGGAAGAGAGGCAGGAACGGCCCGATGATCCCGCCGGTGATGAGGATGTCGACGGGCGCCTGCGTGAGCGAAGCGGCGTTCCAGAGGGCATCGGTCTCGGGACCGGCGCCGAAGACGTGGCCCACGACCTTCCTGGCGAGGAACCCCGAGCCAGCGTTGACGATCGCCAGAACGCCGAGGATCACCGCGCCCTTGGGCAGGGCCTCCTGGATCGCCCTCTTGAGCCGGTCGAACAAGCCGCGGTCCTCGCCCGGTTCGCCGAGATCACCGGAATCGTCCCGGTACAGCGCGGTCTCGGCAGCGCCGACCCGGCTGAGCATGCGAGCGCGGGGTGTGTCTTCTACCCAGGGCAACCCGCGATTCCTCCGTGACTGATGCGTCGCATACCGGTATTCGAGCGGAGCCCATCTTAGACTTCCCGCGACGCATGAGGGTCTGGCCATGTGGCGGGAATCGACCGGTCAATCGGGCGGGGCGGCCCGCCCTACCCGATGGCAGGGGCAAACGAGGAGTCGATGCCGGGAACGAAACGCCGGGGAGCGTCGTCGTATCGGGCATGGAAGCGAAACTCGGAAGGATCGGAATGGCGGAAGGGGTAGCCCGAATCGCCGGGCGTACACAGTCTCCCCCGACGACGCGTGGGGGACATGCACCCAACAGAGCGCCGCCGACCCGATGACCGGCCACTCGTACCTCTACGGCACCAAGGACGGCGGCATCACATGGCGGCCGCTGATGGGCGCTCCGTAGCCGGACGCTACCGTCGACCAATTTGGGCCCGGGCGCCAGGAAGGAGCTCGGGCCCTTTCGTTCAGGCACGCTTCAGTCGGCCGGCTCAGAATGGCCCGACACTGAGAAAGGGCCTGAACTAGATGAAACGAACCGTTCTCCTGCGACTGGTCGCTCTGCTGATCGCGGTCGTCGCCGTGGTCGCCGTCGCCGCCATCGCCTATCACTTCGGCACGACTCACGCGTCGGGAACACCCGTGGTGCGTGGAATGCCATCCCGCGGCTACGGCGGCGAGATGGGCTACTACGGCGCCGGCTTCGGCCTCTTCGGGCTGTTGGGTTTGGTGCTGATCGGGCTGCTCTTCTTCTGGCTGCTGGCAGCCCTTCTGTCCCCGGACCGTGGCGGGCCTCGATCGATCGCACCGGCCGCCGGGGACCTCGACCGACTCAGCCAGCTCTCCGAGATGCACGATCAGGGCAAGCTGACCGACGACGAATTCGCCGCCGCCAAGCGAAAACTGCTCGGCCTCTAGGGGGCGATCTGTCGCCGCGGCGATTTCGCCGGCCACGGCCGGATGCCGGACCAGCGGTGACCATCCGGCGAGAGTCGGGGCGAACGCGACGTCGCCGAACGCGCCTCAAGGACTACTCGTCAGCTCCAGGTCGGGTGTAGATTCGGGGCTCAAGAGCCGATTCCTCAGGCGGCCGGCCTGGGCGGCTGGATGCCGTTGTGTTGATGCCCCGGTTTGATCAAGCGGCCGGAGTCGCTGATGAGCCCCAACAACCCGCAGCCCGACCCCGGCGAGGTGGACCTCTCCCTTCGGGACGGCACACAAGAAGCCGCCGGGGAGGTCGAGCTTCTGCGGCGACGGGTCGACGATCTTGCGGCACAGCTCGCGGAGTCGGACCGCCAGAGCCGCGCGTCCGAGGCCCGCGCGTCGGACTCCGACGGGCTCTTCCAGGCCTGTGTCGACGGCATGATGGAGGGCGTCGCCATCCACACCGCGATCCGCGACGAGTCAGGACGCATCGTCGATTTCCGGGTCGCGTATGCGAACGAGGCGATCTGCCGCCTCACCGGCGTGGCTCGCGAGGATCTTGTCGGTCATCGCATCCTGGAGCTGTTCCCGGGCCGGCGCACGAACGGCCATTTCGACGCCTGCGTTCGCGTGGTCGAAACCGGGGAGCCGTTGGTGCGCGACTGGGTTCGGCCCGAGGACGCTTTCTACCAGGACGAAACTGACGCCCCCGGCGCCTTCGACGCCTGCGTCAACAAGCTGGGCGACGGATACGCGGTGAGTCTGCGCGATGCGACGAGTCGCCGGCGTGCGGAGGACGAGCTCTTCCGCTCGCAGCAGACGCTCCGGCTCGCGCTCGACACGATCCCTCAGCGTGTCTTCTGGAAGGACACAAACTCGGTTTTCGTGGGCTGCAATGCTGCCCATACGCGGGATGCCGGTCTGGCGGACTCGGAGGAGATCGTCGGCAAGACCGATCACGACCTGCCCTGGGCAGCGCAAGCCGACGAGTATGCCATCGTCGAGAGAGAGGTCCTGAGCAGCGGCCAGCCGCGGCTCGGATTCGACGAAAGCCAGGTTCGGGCGGACGGCAGTCTGAGCTGGAACCGCGTCAGCAAGGTGCCACTTCTGGACGGGGACGGCCGCGTGGTCGGGCTGCTGGGCACCTACGAGGACATCACGGATCGGAAGCGGGCCGAGCAAGCGCTGCGGGAGAGCGAGCGCTTCCTGACAGACATCCTCGAGAACATACCCGTGATGGTCTTCGTGAAGTACGCCAGCAATCTTCGCTTCGCTCGCGTGAATCGAGCCGCCGAACTGGCCTTGGGCTACTCGAGGGAGGATCTTGTCGACCAGGAGGACCAGGGGCTGGCGCCCGCCGACGAGACGGCCTTCTTCGCCTCGGTCGAGAGGCAGGTGCTCGAGACCGGGCAAACCGTCGATGTGCCCGAGGAGACGCTGACAACGCCCCACCAGGGACGCCGGATCTTCCACACGATCAAGCTGCCAATCCTCGATGACCAGGGCCGGCCGCGGTACGTGCTCGGGATCTCCGAGGACATCACCGACCTCAAGGCCGCCGAAGAGGCACGGCGGGCGAGCGAGGAGCGCTACCGGGACATCATCGAAACCATCACGGACTACGTGGTGAGCGCGAAGATCGAGCACGGGCAGGCCCCGAGCATCAGTCACGGGTCCGGCTGCGTCGCCGTGACCGGCTATTCCCCGGAGGAGCTGTCCGGCGACCCGGATCGGTGGTTCAGCCTGGTGGTGGATGAGGACCGCGAAGTCGCAGTCGATCGGTTCCGGCGGGTCCTGGCGGGAGAGCGCACCGAACCGCTGGAACATCGCATCCGGCGAAAGGATGGGGCAATCCGCTGGGTCCGCCACACGCCGGTCCTTCGGTTGGACACGAACGGCGTACCGATTGGTTACGACGGAGTCATCCAGGACATCACCGAGCGGCGGGTGCTCCAGGAGCAGCTGCTTCAGGCTCAGAAGATGGAAGGGATTGGGCGTCTTGCCGGCGGAGTAGCACACGACTTCAACAACCTGCTGACCGCGATCCTCGGCTACGTCGAGATGTGCGAGGCGGACCTTCCACCGGAGCTGCCTGCGGACCACCCGGCCAGGGTCGATCTGCAGGAGGTCGCCACCGCGGGCGAACGAGCCGCCAGCCTGACCAGGCAACTGCTGACCTTCGCCAGCAAGCAGATCGTCGCCCCGGTTCGGCTTGATCTGAGCGCCCTCGTGACGGACTCGCTCAAGTTGCTGCAGCGGCTGCTCGGAGACGACATCGAGATCGAGACGGCGCTCGATCCCTCTGCCGGGACGGTGGAGGCCGACGCCGGTCAGATTCAGCAAGTGCTTGTCAACCTGACCGTCAACGCCTGCGACGCCATGCCCGGCGGCGGTCGCCTTCTGATCGAGACCGCCGCTGAGACTATCAGCGACGAACAGGCCCCGGCCCACCCGGGAGCGGTCGCCGGGCAATACGTTCTCCTGGCGGTGACCGATACCGGGGCCGGCATGACCGAGGAAGTCCAGTCGCACCTGTTCGAACCGTTCTTCACCACCAAAGAACTGGGCAAGGGAACGGGCCTCGGTCTGGCCACGTGCCACGGCATCGTCAGACAGATGGGCGGAAACATCCAGGTCTATTCGGAGCCCGGTCGGGGCACGACTTTCCGGATCTACATGCCCCGAAAAGAAGGAGCCGCGGAACCGAAATCGGTGCCGGCGCCGCCGAGGCCGACTCCCACCGGGACCGAGACCGTCCTCGTCGTCGAGGATGAGCCGACGGTTCGCCGCCTGGCCGTGCTCGGCCTGAGAGCCCACGGCTATGTCGTGCTGGAGGCCGCGGACGGAGCCGAAGCCATCCGGATCGCGGGCCGCGTCGGCACGGCCATCGAGGTGATCGTCAGTGATGTCATGATGCCTGGAATGAGCGGGCCGGAACTGCTCAACAGGCTGGCCGCCATCGCCCCGGATGCACGCGCGGTGCTGATGTCCGGCCATGCCGAGTCGGCCGTTCTCTCGCAACGGTCGACGCTCCACTACTCGTTCCTGCCCAAACCGTTCACGCCCGAGCGGCTGGCTCGTAAGGTTCGCGAGGTCCTGGACGCCGAGCCTGGGTGATCGCGGCGGCCGTGCTCCGGTCGGCCGGCTCCGATCGTCCGCGCGCCGGCTGAAGGCCGTCGGGTGACACGATGAAATCGCCCGTCACCGGATCGGCGGAAACCGTGCCACGATGTTGGCCTCGTAGTCCATCCTCGGGAGTGAGATCGATGGTAGTGGCGGCGCCTTTCACCGGCTTTTCGCGTGACGCGATCCAGTTCCTCGCCGATCTTGCGCTTCACAACGAGCGGTCATGGTTCCAGCCGCGCAAGGCAGACTACGAGCGACTGCTCAAGGAGCCGCTCGAGGCGCTGTGCCGGGAACTGGCGGAGCGGTTCGAGGCGCGGCGACTGCCGTTCCGGGCCGACCCGGCCCACTCGCCGTTCCGGATCTACCGCGACGTCCGTTTCTCGGCCGACAAATCCCCCTACAAGACGCAGGTTTCGGCGAGCTTCCCGTGGGTCGGCGAGGCTCCTGCGGGCGAGGGTAGGGGAGTGGGCGGCTACTTCCATTTCCAGCCGGGCGAGATGTTCGCTGGCGGCGGGATGTGGCATCCGGAGCCCGCTCAGCTCGCGGCCTGGAGGTGGGCGGTTTCCGAGGACCTGCCTCGCGTGAGGGCGGCGCTCGAAAGCCCGGAGTTCGCCGGCACCTTCGGCGAGGTATCGGGCGATCGACTCAAGCGCGTCCCGACCGGCTTCTCGCCCGACCATCCCGGCAAGGAGTTGCTCAAGCTCAAGGACGTAACCTTCGGCCGCCGCCTGTCCGATGAAGAGGTCCTCTCGCCTGGCCTCCCCGACAGGCTGACGGACTCGTTCGAGGCCGCGGTCCCGGTGCTGCGACTGCTGGCGGGATTGGCGCCGGAGGCGCAGGCAGGCTGGGTGCGGGGACCTTCGTGACCGGTTCGTTGGTCGCGAGCCGTCGGGTTCCGCTCACCTCCGCGACGAGGGCTTAGCAGTCCGCTGTAGGTTGTCATGAAGATGGCGCTCGGGGCTGTCACGGGATGTCACGACTGACTATCGGCATCGCTCGCGTACACTCGCAGACACGATGCAGACCCTCCCCGCCGAGTGGCGATCCGCCCTTGGCTCCCGGCTGTCAGATGCCGACATCAAGAAGCTCGACGAATTCGTGTTCGAGGAGCACGCTCAGGCCCAGCTCGCCAAGCTCCAGGTCTTTCCTCCGGAGGAGGATGTGTTCGCCGCGCTGCGCCTGACTCCACCGGACCAGGTCCGAGCAGTGATCCTGGGCCAGGATCCCTACTACCGACCGGGCCAGGCGAGCGGTCTGGCTTTCTCGGTTCGTGCCGGAGTCGATCGACCGCGATCTCTCGTCAACATCGTCAAGGAACTCGAGACCGACCTTGGCCATCCTGTTCCGGCCGACGCTACGCTCGAGCCATGGGCGCGGCACGGCGTATTGCTTCTGAACACCGCCCTGACCGTGCCCGAGGGGAAGCCGAACAGTCATCGACGCCAGTGGAAGGGGTTCACCGCCGCGATCGTGGCCATGCTGGCCGAGCGCCCGGTCCCGGTGGTGTTCCTGCTGTGGGGTGAGCCGGCCAAGGCCGCTGGGCAGAAGATCGATCGAAGCCGGCACATAGTGGTCAAGTCGGCGCATCCGTCGCCGCTATCGGCCAAGGGTTTCATCGGCAGCGCTCCGTTCCGCCGGGCCAACGCCGAACTTGCGAATCGCGGTCTGCCGCCGATCGACTGGGACCTGGCCTGATCACCGTCCGCTGCACAGTGGCGTGCGCCTGAGCGACCATCCGGTCGGGTTGGTGGCTAGCAGCATCGCGTCAAAGGCGTGCTAGTCTCCGAGCATGGAGTTGCTCAGCCGGACAGTTGGTCCGATCGGGACCAACGTGTATGTCCTCGCCGACTCAGGCACCCACGAAGCGATCGCGATCGACACGGCGATTCCCTCGGTTGCCTGGCTGGGCGGCCTCCTCGAGGAGCGCGGCTGGAAGCTGAAGCTCATCGTGTCCACTCACGGCCACTGGGACCACGTGGGCGACAACTCGGCCGTGCAGGCCTGGACGCACGATCGCCAGCCAGGCGACGAAGCCCGCATTGCCGTTCATCCGCTCGACCGCGAGATGCTCGTCCACCCGCAGCCGCTCTTCGCGCCGTTCCCCATCCCGCCGAGCGCTCCGGCGGTTGACCTGGCCGAGGGGGGTCGCGTCAAGTTCGGCGAGATCGACCTCGAGATCCTCCACACGCCGGGTCACACCGAGGGCTCTGTCTGTCTGCTCGACCGGACGAACGGCCTGCT
>Ga0182027_10008547_pt1 | contig 14884 bp, 8 predicted proteins | sample 712E1DmetaG_FD_121300 | JGI IMG/M metagenome (GOLD analysis project Ga0182027, IMG submission 121300) | Permafrost microbial communities from Stordalen Mire, Sweden - 712E1D metaG (Illumina Assembly) | ecosystem: Environmental > Terrestrial > Soil > Wetlands > Permafrost | place: Sweden... | reverse complement strand
CGTAAAAACCAAGAAAAGTGAACAAGTGAACATTATTTGCTATACCAGCGGCCCTACAGGGATAATAATATATACATATAAATATACTATGTGTTTATTTTTATTTTTTCCATGAATCTCAATGAGGAATAATTGTCACTTAGTCACTTTCCTTTGATTTTGAGTCAAAATCGCATAAAAGACAGTGACAATGCAGCGAAATAATTGTCACTGCATTATCACTTCTTCACTGTTTAAGCGGCTAACATGACAAACTGCTTCCCGTTGGACTGTATCTCATACCCCTAACCATGAAGTGAACGTTCTTTGTTTAACCGGGGGAGGATTGACGAAAAGTACGAAAACAGGGGCAGATATATAGTCTCCGCACGCTTCAGAAAAAGTAAACATCACCCCTGATTTTCAAAAAAATTGTCTTTAGTATGAGATTTTCAAAATCTAATAGATTGCTGTCTTTCGTGGTCTATTCTAAAAGCCCCACCCCCTCCGCAAGTAATGGCAGTGGTATTTTCTGAAGGGCTGGAGGTGATTCCTATTGCATTGACAAAGCCCTCCACCACGGTTACAAAGTTACAAGGTTACAGGAAATTCATACACACCTCTACTAAGGTAAAAAATATACTTCATGTAAAATAAGACTTCATAATATCTTATTAATTAAGTGTATATCTAAAAACATGTAACTTTGTAACCATAGTATAAAAACAGTCAAATTAATCGATAAACGAAGAAAAACCGGTTACAAAATGATGTAACCCTTCTGTAACCGGTGTAACTATTATAAAATAATTTCAGGAATGAATCCCTCAAGATTCAACCCCGCTGCTCTAGCTTTTTCTATATCTATACAGAGACATCTGTATGCTTTTGTTTTAAACTTAACCGGATGATCCTTGTAAACTATATAGGAGCATTCACTGAACAGATTCATATATGATTTTTTATCAAGGCGATCACCTTCATAAGTTGTAGCTCTAGCATATTCTTTAAATGCAGGAAAAACTTCATTGAACTTTATTGCTATAACATTTACATTTTCCCCATCTTTATTCTCAATCATTGCAGTTTTAAAAGTGATATTTTGATAAATATCCCTCCCACCTTGAGCCATAATTGATAATTCTTCAATAAGCTGGTCCACTGCTGACTTGACTTGTCCGGTATTGGTTCCTGTAATTTCAGCTAGCTGCTTATTAAGTAACTCCGGAATATTCATCTCAGGTATGGGACAACCCTTCACCTCTCCAAACCGTTTAAACAACTCCAGACCCATTACCATGACCGAAAGATTATTCACAATTCTTGGGGCAACCTCTGTCCCCCCAAAATGATCCGTTACTATGGTTAAAGCCTTTTGGTACTGAGTCTGAATGTCAACGCCAAGAACATATTTAATATACTCCGGCATAAATCCTTCAAGCTCAAGGCTTTTTAATTTTTCAAACTCACTATTAAAGCTCTTGTTTGTTTTAACTTCATTAGTAAACCTTGCCACCAATAGCCTTTCCTTAATTGCCGGCTGGTTTATACTCCACTCTCCCATGACTGCTACTGGGGCTGCAAGTAAATAATCTTCTGTAGTCTGATCCGGTTTACCCTTTGACTCAACTTCTCCTGAGTAGCTTTTACGCATGTATCTAAACAAAGTATCAATCTGATCACGTTGCATATCAGCCTCCTTAAACTCATCTAAATAAACCGGAATTGCATTTGTTGAAGAAAGCAGTTTCAGCATAGGGAAAGAGCGCTGAGTACATGACATAGTCTGACTCTCTGTGTATCCGGATAATCTCATCATTTGGGAAGCTGTGCTCGTTTTCCCGCTACCCATGCCTCCATAGACCTGCAGCAAGGGGAATCCTCCTGTCAGCTTGGTTATTAACGGCTTTACCGGCGTTGCAAAGAGCCATCCAATCCAGGCCATAATTATGTACGGATCATTTATACTCAATATGGTTTTATAAAATTCATCGACCAGCAGCTTATACTCTATTTCATTTAGAGGCTTATATGCTATTTTATTTAAAAATGAATCCTCGCCCTTTGAATATGCTACAATCGATTGAGCTGATTGAATTCCTTCCTTGGTAATATTCAGATCTTTAATAACCCAGGTATCATACAAGAGGCCTATAACTTTACTTCCTTGTTTTCTTATGGGATTTTTCTTGATAACAAAACTGCAAAGAGCCTGGATATCATTTTCACTGCCCAGAAAAGTACAGTCTGAATGACCAATGGCTTTAAGTAGCTTACTTTTTGAATGCCAATCTGTATTCTCAATAAGAATATCTTTATATGATACTCCTGCCTGTGTTGTAACGTCAGCGGTCAAACAATCTCCATCCTTCAGAACCAATAATTCTTTGGGTGTTATATTAAAGGAAGTGACGGGGCTATATATTCCCAATTCTGATTTGCCACAGCTCTTTATATAAACCCCATTCTTTTCAAATATATTGATTGGCAAAATGACAACAATATCATCCTTCACGGTTGTAGCTTTGCTTCTATACGCAAAGGCAATGGGGCTTTTCTTGCCAATTGCTTTTATTGCCTCACAAGGCTCTTTGCAAAGTGTGGAGCAGAGAGGGGGAGTGTAATCTTGTCCTTTTATCTGAGTTAACTGATTCTCAGTTTTCTCTTTATCATAATCGCTGCACCTGCTTATCAAATCATGGGCTAATTCTTTACCATTTGGAAATTTCATGGCAATCGAAGCAAAAGGAAACCTTTCAGCTTTATGCTCCAGGTGATGTGTTTCTTCTGCTTTCTTATAAAGATTCTGAAGCCATGCACAATTCTCTTTGATTTTTTCAAAGCCATCAGGATCGATAGGGATTTCATCGCTCAGAGCAATGTTAGCAGTAATAACCGAAGTTGATCCCACCTGCGCTTCGAACTCCTCCAATGAATAGCTTACATCCGGGTTCATCTCTATAATGGTTGCCGGTACTGGAGTAGAAACCTTAATATTCATTGTATAAGGCATGCGGAATATTCTATCTACATTCTGGGTAGTATCTCCTTTAATAAGAGAATTTATCTTCTGCATCAATACTTCTGTCCGCTTAATTGTATCTGCATTGAGGGAAATAGGTTGGCTCAGCCTCCAAATAAATTGGAACCCGTAACCGGAGTGAAGTATTACACTAGGTTTAAACTTAAAACTGCGGATTGCTTCAAGTACTTGTTCCCTTGTTTCATATGGAGATGGTTTCTTGTGTCCCACGGTTCCATAATCAACATCAGCAAAAAGAACATTCAACTCCTGGCAATTATTCTTGGTGCCGGAATCCTTATCTTTTCTAGTAGCAAGACCGAAATAAACATGTGACAGACCATTAAATGACTGAGCAGTTGAAACAACTTTCCCAAGATCATCACTGAAGAGGCTTAAAGAATGTTCCCCTCTTAAAAATCTTAGTTCAATCACTCCATTCGGTTTGTCACCAAAGACTATCTGCAAAAACTTTTTGGAACCAGTAAGGACTTCAGTCGCTTCCTCTTTAATGCTTGAGAAAATATCCGATAACTCATCAGGTTCAATGCGGGAAATACCGCCCCTCCTCTCCAGAGCTATTTCCTTAATTGAATCTGCGTCAGAAAAAATTTCTTCATCAGTTAGTTCAACCGCAAACCTCTTTTCCTTAATGCGAAAGGTATTAACTAGGGGCATCATGGCTACATGATTGTAAATATCATAATCAAAAGCTTTTGAAAATATCCCTTCACAAAGTTTGGACTTAATGACGTTGTGGAGGTGGGCAAGATCTTCTGAAGGCTGAAAACCTCCAAAGAGATTTTCATGGAATGACAAATAAAATCTGTTAATCCCATCAAACAAATAATATATGAAATTCCTTGATATTTCATATTTGGCTTCAAGGTGCTGTATAAAGGTCTGCACATTGCTAAGTGCCGATTCTATTGAGTCTTTTTTATTTGTTACAAGCAAAAGACTTTGTGAATATACCTCTCCCTTGTATCCTGAAACTCTACTATTCTTTTTATAATATTCTTTTATTTCAGTTGAATGATTGTAGACTGATCTGAAACAATCGTGCTCAACAAGTGTACTAGAATAGCTATTGTCATAGAAATGGGATCTATTCGATTCTCTATTGATAGCATACTCAATTACATTATATGTTTCGCTATTGCTTAATAGTTTATTCTCCTTAAACTGATTCTTTGACATTATTGTTTGTTCCTTCCGAATTAGATGCGCTATGTATAACGCTTTTAAGTGAACGGATCACTGATGAGTAACTCATAGGCTCTATTGTAGCTTTCATGGTATAGAAACCAGAAACAAGTGTACGGAGACGATCAGTGTCTTCGAAATTAAATAACGTAAAACTTCTTTCTCTCTCGCATCCCAGCAATTTGCAACCGGAAGCGATTAAAAAAGCTGACATGTAGAAATCTTTATTTTGATAAATGGTAGTTTGCATTTTTCTTTTTCCTTATAAGTAACCCGGTTTAACCGGGGATGAGATTAATTTGATAATATTTACCCCACCTCTCCGCACGTTTTTGCAAAACATGTCTAAATGGGGGTAAAATTATCAGTTATTACAGAAACCGAAAAAAATTTCCCGGCTCTATAATATATATGGGTGAATTAGGTTGGAATTATAAGGTAGGTTTATAATTTTCTTTAATAATTTTCTTGGCATTCTCCAATCTTTGGCTTACTGCTTCCTGGGTTATACCAAGCTGTTCAGCTATTTCCTCCTGAATTATATTCCCCTCATTTCCTAAAATCAGGTTGATTACCTCTTGCTGTTTAATAGTCAATTTTGTGGATATAATATGTTTCATCTTCTCGTGGTTACGTGAATTTTCAAGTACTATATCCGCTAATATATCCTGAAAGGTAATAGGTTCATCGGTACCTGGCCGTACTTCATCATTCAAGGAATGGAAAAAATAATTAAATTCTTTATCTTTTGATTTCACAGTCAAGGAGCGGCTTATTAAATCATCATCATCAATTACCCTTAAATCCCTGGCATTTAAATCATCAATTCTAGTAATTTCAACCCATTTTGGATAAAATTTCAAAAAACCCTCGAATTGCTCTCTATATTTTTCATTGATTAAATCACTTTCAGATTTATCTTCACAAAACAATAAACCATATAATATTTCATCCGTCGAAGTCTGATTCAAAATTCTCTGAAACTCTTCCAAAATCGGCTCGAATAATGGAATTTGATATCCAAGATATTCTTGTCTCATATAAGCTAATAGGTAGGCCTTTCTTTCAACTGATGTTAGTGACGGGGATAGAAACATATAAACTTTTGCAAATATCTCTTCCCAAAAACACATAAAGAGGCATTCCAATTCATAAAATAATCGCTTGAATAATGGGTTTTTAATGTCTTCAGAGAAAGCTGATGTAAATTCACGTTGTAATTTTTGCTTGCTTTCTAAACCCCCTCCCTTCAGCGCTCCATTTCTTTCTCTTTCAGTTTTTTCACTCCAATACTTACTCTCTATTTCTTTCAATTCTAGTAATTTTTGGTAAATACTATTGGCATAATCATTAAACTCATCTTCATTTATTTCATTATCTCCTAACAGTGGATAATATATCGCGCTTTGAAACCTTTCTGCCATATCAGGCTTATATCCCTGAATTATTTCGTCCTTAGTAATGTTATCAACGAAGTATTTATATCTATCCCAGCCTTCAACTATTCCAGATGGATACCGATGTCTTGAAAATGTTATATATTCTTTAACCTTTCGGCCCGAATCCTTATATCTATATGGAGTACCTAATGATCTAATATCAAATTTCCGCTCACCAATTCGAATTACACGTTCTGATAGTTTAGTTCCCAAGGCCGGGCTATCCCTAAATTTCCAATAAAAACTCATCATTAGGATCATTTCTTCAGATTCTGTTTCAGAAAATCTACCTCGGATATGGTCATTTAAAATTGCAACGGCCTCTCTTCGACCCAGATTGGCCGAATAAAACCTAAAATCATATGTTGTCCCTCCATACTCAGTATTAATGTGGTTGGGTATAAATAACAATTCTGTAATTCTTTCAGCCGAGTATTCCATTATGTCCTAATAAAAATATTTATGAAAAATAATCAAATTTCTCCAAACCGACCTTATAATTTGAGGGAAGATCACCCATATATAATATGAACTGGAATATTTCCGGCTTAATACCCACAATAATACTATTGTGGAATACAAATATCTTTTGGAGAAAAAATGAATAACGAGATAAACTTAATAAAAAATGAAAATGAAGAGCATTTACTGAAAATAAACGATGAAATCTATCCTGTTGAACAGGTTTGTGAAGGGGAGGAAGATTCTTTTATAGTATACTTTTTACCATTTGAATCAGTAAAGGATATCCCAATGGAAAAATTCCCAACTAGGTTAAAGATAAATCTTTATGGGTTTGATATATATAATACCAGTTCTGTATTAAGTACCGAATTTATATCACTTGAAAATTTGGGTGACACCATATTAGTGGAGTTTTATCAGACTGCCGAAAGGATATTCTGGCAATATGACATATCTTATGAGGTATTTTGTGAGTTTAAGTCTGATCTTCTTTCTAAATATGAGGAACTTAATCCCGAATACTATGAAGATAATGATGACAATGACTGTAATCCAAATATTGCTTTTATTTACTCAATAGAATTACCTACAGATACAATTAAATCTGTTATTGAGAAGAGTATTGAATTTGATAACAAGTTAGAAAATGATATTAAAGCTGCTGTCAATAAGATGAAAAAGAATTTTAGAGATGAGCACGGCATTCCTTCCGAGGCAGAATAAGTTAGACTATTGAAAGGAAGACTATCCTCTTTGAGGGGGTAGTCTTCCTTAAATGGGGTACTAATTAAGGTATAAGCAAGAAGAGGAATCTTCTTGAAATAACATAATGGGAATAAATTCAAATCTACCCAGCCGCATCCACAACCTGGATGCTCTTACCCCTCGTAAGCGAAAAGAAAATAAGATTATCGAGGGATACATATGCCCCAGATAATCAATCTTACCAACCTAACGGCAAATACCGGTAAAAAAATCATTTCAATAAAGAATGATGAAGTTAAACAAAGTACTTCATATGTGGATACATATGAAGAAAACCTTAATATCCTGATATCCAAATATCCGGGTGTTACTTTATTTGATCTTAGGACAATAGCTCACGAACTATCAGCGAGCTATGAGTTTATACGCAGATCCGCGGAAAAAGGGAAAATTCTATTTAAACAAAATGGCAAAAAGAAAGTCGTCCATCGTGGCGAAGTTGCCAGACTAATAACAGAAGGAGTAAACTGATATGGCTATCAGAAAAACCAAAGGTGGCTCCTTTACTGTTGATGTGTACGATTACAAAAAACAAAGGATTGCTAAAACATTTGGCAAGAAGTCAGATGCAATTGATTTTGAGACTAAAACTAGGAATGAGAAGAGGGAAGCAAAGCTTATCGATGCGGAACTTAAGAATGCTGAAGTTTCATTTTCAGCAGCTCTGGAGGAATTTAATAATTCCAAAAATAATCTCAGTAAGAAGACGGTTCAGAAGTATTCTTTTATAGTCACTCAGGTGAAAGCATTTGCTAACGCTCAGGGTATTAAAAATCTTTCAGATTTTACGTCCGATCATGCAACTCTTTTATTGCAAGTGATAAGGCAAGAAAAATATGAACCCAGCTCTAAACGGACTATTATCCCCAAAGCTAAAACTATAAACGGATTCCTTCTGTTTGTTAAAGCTTTCTTTAAAGATGAAGAAATAAAGGGACGGATTGTAAAGAGTCCGATGCTGCATATTAAAAATCTTAAAGAAGAAAATGTAAAACCGGAATTCTACACTAAGAATGAATTAAAAGCATTCTTTGCCCAGACTATGAACTCCAGTTACAGATTGATCTTTCTGGGATTGCTTTATACCGGCATGAGAATCAACGAACTTGCTAATGTTAAATGGAGTGATGTTAACCTCGATAAAAAGGTAATACGGGTAAGCAGGAAAGACGGTTTCGTACCCAAAACTGATAATGCTGAAAGGGCAATACCAATAAACGAAAAGCTATTGGCTGCTCTTAATGCGATCAAAGAGGGTAAAGAAGCCTCTGCTTATGTGTTTACTTCTCCTGAAGGAAAACAGTTAAGGGAACGCAAAACTCTTGTCATTTGTAAAGATGTTGCAACAGCAGCAAAGATTACAGATAGGGCTTTCCTTCATAAGTTTCGGCATACATTCGCAACTCACCTGGTAATGAATCGGGTTCCGATCGAACGTGTGCAGAAATTATTAGGGCACTCGTCAATCAATGAAACATTGATTTATGCTCACCTCATTCCAGATGACATGCATGAGGATGTGTCTGCACTCAACAATTTATTATAGCCACTTAATTAAGCCACTCCCTCGAGTGGCTTTCTTTTTTTAAACAAACCTTTACAGGTAATAAAATGAAAATGATTGAACTAATTCCGATGGTTCAAGATGAAAAACTTTCGGAAATCTATTTACGAGAAAAGGGGATATTAAAGACATTCAAGAAATGTGAAAAGTGCGGTAGTGATAAACTCGGCATGATAAGAAATGATAGATGGAAATGTTATTCATGTAAGGCCGAGTGGTCCAGAAGGAGAGACAGCATATTATCGTTGGTCAGAATAAAATATTCAGAATTCCTCATATGTCTTAAATGTTTTGATATTGAGATGAGTGCGGAGAGATGTTCAGAAGAATTGAACATAGAAAGAAGGACTATCCAGGATTTATTTACCGAATTTAGAAATTGTATTTGTTATGAAACAACGTTAATCTCGGATAAAAAATTAAAAGAAGTTATTGGGTCAATCGGCATACAATTGTTGGGGAATCAAGTACGAATTATCTTACCGGATGAAATAGATCAGCAAAATGATTCCGATATAATTGTTACAAGAAAACGGATTCCTAATGGACCTGTAATATTTAATTTTGATTTTTCGCACCTCAGAAGCAAAGTAAATCTAAATACAAGCAAAAGTAAATTTTCTAAACTTGGAATATTTTGGAGATTTGCTAATCCGCGATTGAATCTCTTTAAGGGAACTACTCCTAGCTCTGTACTATTATATTTAAAAGAAATTGAGTTCAGATATAACAGTCAGAATGAACGTTTTTTGGGTCTACTGGTAAATAAAATAGCTCAGAACTATAATGTGGGCAGATAATTCCCTAAACAACAATTATTGAAGTTATGAAAAGCCTCATATCAGCGTTTATAGAATGCTTTTGAGGCTTATCTGTTTAGTGAGGAAATATCAGGATCTTATAATAAAATTATCTTGGATATTTGCATGCATCTTATATTGACATTTAATGCAATAAGTCTCACATTATAAGAGCAATTATTGAAAAATCTAAAGGGATATTGAAGAGTAAATCGAGTATATACAATTGATTTAATTATTAGTAATAAAACATAATGAGCAATCTTAAACAACAAAGTAATCCATTTTCAACTGGAGGTGGTGGCAATAATTTTGAAACCCGTGTACAAGCCGCTTTCACTGTATTATTGTTAACAGGTCGAACAGCCCCATGTCTTCCTTCGTCCCAAATTGTGAAATTAAAATTACAGGGACATTATGATGGTTATAATACGGATGATTTTATTGTTTATGCTAGACAATTAGATACAGAAAAGGAGATTAAATTACTTGCACAAATTAAGCGGGAGGTAAGTATTACCCAAAGGGATGGAAAATTTAAAGAAGTTATTAAAAGTGCATGGAATGATTTTAATGGTCAAAAATTTGATCCAAATAATGATGGTATTGCACTTATCACGGGTGCTTTGAGCGATAATGACCTTACTAATGTACGACCTATCCTTGAATGGGCCAGACATTCAGAAAACGAAATAGAATTTCAATTGAAAATCGACAGCCCCCAATTTAGTAGTGATAATAAAAGAAAAAAACTGGAAGCAATTAAAACTCAATTAAAAGAGGCAAACAATGGTGTTGATGTTTCAGCAAGAAAATTATGGGAATTCTTAAAAGTATTTCATCTAATAGGATATGATTTGGATGTTGAATCATCCAGCATTTTATCTTTACTTTTATCGATGATTACGCTTTATTCCGAAAAAAATGCTTCATTTTTATGGTCACGAATAATTGATGTTGTTCAATCCTTTAATCAAAATGCTGGTACTATTTTATTCGAAACCTTACCTAAAGATATTAGTAATGAATTCAGAACAGTCAATAATTCTCAAAGATTGGCAGATATAAACCGTATTGTAATGCATGGAGACTATATACTGAATGGCATCAAAACTACCATAGGAAATATTCATATAAATCAATCGGAATTGATTACTCAATTATCAGACTTAGTTGAATCATCTAGTTTTGTTCTGGTAACAGGGGAAAGGGGTTCAGGAAAATCAAGTTTAATAAAAATATTCACAGAGCTTAGCTCAAGCAAAACACCGATGTTCTGTCTACGTACAGAAGATTTGGATAAACCTCATATTGATTCAGTATTTACATCTATGGGCGTTAAAATCACATTATATGATCTGGAAACTGAATTCGCCCTAATTCCCAAGAAATATTTAATTATAGAGTCATTCGAAAAACTTCTTGAATTAAGTAATACAACAGCTTTTATTGATTTACTGAACTTTATAAAAAAATCAAATAATTGGACGGTGATAGCTACATGTCGTGGTTATGCATATCAACAGATAGCAATTAATTATCTTCAACCTGAAGGTATCAAATATACTGTAATATCAATAAATGGGTTTAGTAATGCGCAAGTTGACGACTTGTGTCGTAAACTGTCCTCATTAAATAAACTAAGTGCAAATCCGACATTAAAAAAATTACTTCAATCTCCGTTTATAGCTGAGTTAGCATATCGTGTGATAGAGTCTGGGACGGAATTTACCAATGATGATGGAGAAAAAGAATTTAGAATGGCTGTTTGGCGTGATATAATTGCCAAAGAACATGAAAGAATGGAAGGGTTGCCCCTTAGAAGAAAACAAACCTTCACGAATATTGCCTTACAACGTGCAAAACAAATGATTTATGGCTTGCCTGACAATGAATATGATAGTATTGCATTACTAAAGCTGGAAGAAGATAATTTAATTCGTCGTGATCTAAGGAAAAATGTAGTTTACCCGGCCCATGATGTCCTGGAGGATTGGGCTATTGAACAGCATATTGAGGAGCTATATCTAAAGAGCGCGAATGTTCCTCAACAATTTTTGGATTCAATTGGCCATGAACCTGCAATGAACAGGTCATTTCGATTGTGGCTTCATCAGAAACTTAGAAATGGTGATAATATAAAGGATTTTGTTAGTTCAGTAATTGCAAATCAGAATATTCCAAGATATTGGCAAGATGAAACTATTGCTGCAATTCTTCAAGGCGATAACCCCGAAGAATTCCTTGAATTACTTAAAGATCTCTTATTTGTCGATAATTGTAGCTTATTAAAACAATTTTGTTTTGTTCTACGAATAGCGTGTCAAGCACCAGATCAGAATGTGAATTCTAAATTACAAATAATTGATAGCGAAAAATTAGCCGAAGATTTATATTTGAAACCCTATGGTACCAGTTGGAAAGCTATGATTACTTTTCTATATGCTAATATCAATTTACTTTCGAAAGACTTTTCACCCCATTTGATTGAAGTATTAACCGACTGGATATCGATATTGCATCTTGATAAACCGTTGCCCGTGCCAGCACATGAAGTTGGTCTATTGGCTCTTTATTTATTAGATGACTTGAAAGAAATGCATAGAGACAAAGGGATTAGAAAAAAAACACTCAGCATTATTATGCTAACATCATCAGCAATACCTGAAGAATTTGAAAAACTTTTAGAAACCGATGTATTTATAACACATAATGATAGAAAGCTAGATCGTCCAGGTTATGTCGACGATTTTTGTGATATGGCTTTTTCAGCCATCGAATCAGCATTTTTGAGTAAGTTTAGTCCAAAGATTTTAATCAAACTTGCCTTTTATGAATGGTTCATTCAAGGGACTAAAAATGAAAAAGAAAATAGATATCAAAGTCGAATTGATGTTGCGGAATGTTTTGGACTTCATGAATATAGGTATGAATTTTTTCCTGCAAGTGGAGCTAAGGGCCCCTTTAAACATTTGTTGAATTATCATCCAATAATAGCACTAGATTTTATTATTGAGTTTTTAAATTTAGCCGCAAATAAATATGCCCATTCAGATTTAGATTCCCCTGATCAAAATAGAGAACTAAAAATCGGACTTATTAAACCAGTTATTGATCAAGTGGAAATTGAATTGGATGATAAATTATCAATTAAACAATATTGTTCATGGCGTTTATGGGCAGCATATCGAGGTCATACAGTAATCCCTTGTTTGCTGCAATCTGCACTTATGGCTCTTGAGAATTGGTTAATTGCTTATACTGAATATTTTGATGCGGAAAAATTGGAAAAGTTGTTTAAACATATTTTGATTAATAGTAATTCTGTTATGCCTACAGCTATAATAATGTCAATAGCATCAGGATATCCCGACAAATTAGGGAATTTTGCATTACCAATTTTAAAGATTCCAATTCTATATAATTTGGATAGGGCAAGAAAACGTCATGAAGAGGGTAGAAATGAACCTAATTGGTTTGGTTTAAAAAGGAGTTATTGGGATAATATTTATATGGAAGAAAGGCGAATTGCAGCCATGCGTTCCTGGAGAGGGGAACATTTAGAATCATTAATTATTCGTCTGCAGTTTTCAAAATGGAAAGATGAAGCGTTTACAGTCGTTGATACTTTACGTTCGCTTTGTAATGATGATGATATGCGGTTTCTCATACATAGGATAGACACTCAGAAATGGGAAGTAATTGCAGATGAAGAGAACAATAGGGTAATATTTAAACCTCAAAATATTGAACCTGATCTGGAACAAATTCAACAGAAAGTTTTAGTAGAAACACAATTAAGTAGTCGCTTTATCAATTTGTACTTATGGTCCAAGACAACCTTTAAGGGGGAAACATTAGAAAATAATTATTATACAGATTGGAAGGATGCTTTAGCTGAGGCAAAAAAACTTTATGAAGAATTGAATATAGATGATGGTGGTATATTCTCATTAATGAATCACGATGGGATTATTATAACCGCGGCATTGATTATCAAAGATCATTTTGCTGAAATATCAGTAGAAGATAAATTATGGTGCAAGAGATTAATTATTTCAGCAATTGAAAAAGATTTAAATAATAATGAATTGTTTGATTTAATGGGAAATGCTGATTTAGGTGGAAATATATCTTCAGCTTTTACTCTTCCGCTATTACTTGATCTGACTTCTAATGATGAAGAAAAACAACAAATTAAAAAATTGATTGCTAGGACTTTAATATTTGGTTCCGAAAATATTCGATATAGAGCAAGTGATGGTATCCGTGAATTCCTTTGGATAAGAGATCCTGATTTCGCACAGAATTGCTTAAATGGATCTATATATTATGCCCGTTTTGAATATGATAACCGGTTCAAAAACGATATACCATATTTTATTGACAGTAATATTCAAAAAATTGAGAAAGATAAGTTGCAAAAACAAAAGGAAGAAATATGTCTTAAAATTGTACATAATGGATTTACCGACGAAACAGATATAATCTCTTTACAGACGCATAATGGTTGGTTCATCCTTACTCCTGTTCTTATGATTCCGTTTGGGTCAAAAAAACCTGCGCATATTGAAGTAATATCACAAATGTTGAACCTTTTCATTGAGGCCGAAAATAGTAATAATAAAAATCATCATTCTAAAGATGAACGAAATGAGGTTGATTATAAGATTGTAAATCATTTCACTAAATGGTTTACTTTGTATTTGTTGTCAATATGCGATCTGGGGATTGAAAATTATATCGAAAAAATGAAACAAGGTTGTGAATCAGCACCCAACTTTATGAACTACCTGATCTTATCAATAGAAGTAGAAACCGAAAAAACAGATTTGAAAATTTATTGGAGATTTTGGGAAAAATTAGCACCAATAATAGAAGAAATGGCGAATGAAATTGGTGATCATAGTAATGATCAAAGGCGAAATGATGATAAGCGTAAATTAATTCGAAACTTTCTTCATACTGATATTGATTGGCAGAAAATTGACTTTGAAAGACAGGATATCGCCCTAGGCAAACGAGGTATCCTATCATTTTGTAATGAAGCAGGAAAAAATCCTGACGTGTTTGAGGCTTTAACAAGTCTTGTATATTATTTTCCAACTATATTTTTTTATGAAGGCATAAAGATACTATCAAGACTCCAAAAGGAAGAGAGTGGAAAGCATCTATTATCCGGAATAAATACTTCATTTTATTTGGAGAGATCAATTCACCGCTTTCTACAATCATCTCAATCTGGCACATTGGCTAGAGATATGTTTGAGTCTTGTTTCCTACTTCTAAATTCAATAGTGGAAACCGGTTCCTCAAGGGCTTATTATCTTCGAGAACATTTAATAAGATCACATAAAATTCGATAATTAAACTCGTCCCAATTCAAGGTGCATATGATTTCTCACTTCGACTAACAAATTACCAGGTTATCGATCGGGCATCCCTCATAATCTAAAATGTTAGAAAAATTACTAAGAATCACTGGGTGGTCAGATAATGTACTCATACAGCAAAAAGGGGAAATAAGTATAAGGATACTTCAACATTAAAAGTTACCAAAAGGTTACTAGGACGTAGTGGCTGTAGTGTATCTATTGTATCTTTTGTAGAGTAATTCATCAAAAAAGCCTCAAATACAGCTCTT
>Ga0182027_10008546_pt1 | contig 14885 bp, 11 predicted proteins | sample 712E1DmetaG_FD_121300 | JGI IMG/M metagenome (GOLD analysis project Ga0182027, IMG submission 121300) | Permafrost microbial communities from Stordalen Mire, Sweden - 712E1D metaG (Illumina Assembly) | ecosystem: Environmental > Terrestrial > Soil > Wetlands > Permafrost | place: Sweden... | reverse complement strand
CGGCCGAATCCACGCGCCAGCCGCCGGGGGCATCCGGATCGGGGTGAGCCGCCCGAACGCGTCCGGCGTCGAGGTTGGCGAGGGTGGCGGTCGCGGTCTCGATCCGATTCACCTTCGCGCTGCCACCGTGGTTCGTGGCGCCGCCGCTTCGCCCGGTTCGACGGGGATGCTGTGCAGCTTCTTGCTCGGCCGCGTGCCGCTCGAGCCGGCGGCGGAGCCGGCCAGCAGGCCGGTCGACTCGAGGATCGCCTGCAGGCGTGGGCGGTACTGGTCGTCGAGGGGTAGCAACGGCATGCGCAGATTATCGGAGATCAGGCCCATCATGGCCATGGCCGCCTTGACCGGAACCGGGTTCGGGCCACCGCTGAAGTTGGCCTTCATCAGCGGCAGCCAGCGCTCGTGGATCCGCAGCGCCTGCTCCCAGTCGCAGGCGAACGCCGCATCGCACATCTCGGCCATCTCGGCCGGAATCTCATTCGAGCAGGTGCAGATGACGCCATCGCCGCCGAGCGCGAGCATCGGCATCGTCCACGTGTCGTCGCCGGCCAGGACGGAGAAGTCGGCCGGTCGATCGCGCAGGATGGTCGCGATCTGGTCCATGTTGGCCGATGCTTCCTTGACGGCCACGATCCGGGGATGTTCGGCGAGACGGAGGAGCGTGGCCGCCTCGACGTTCACGCCGGTTCGGCCGGGGACGTTGTAGACGATGATCGGAAGGCCGCCCTCATCCGCGACGGTGCGGAAGTGCGCCTCGAGCATTCGCTGATCCGGCTTGTTGTAGTACGGCGCCACGACCAGAGCGGCATCCGCGCCAAGCTCGGCGGCGCGGCGGGTGGACTGGACCGCGGTCGCGGTGCTGTTCGAGCCGGTTCCGGCAATGACGCGGACTCGGGCTCGGCTCGGCCGCTCGGACGCGACTTCCAGGGTTGTGGCGATCACCCACTCGTCCTCGGCGTGGCTCAGCGTCGGGGTTTCTCCCGTAGTGCCGCAGGCGACGAGGCCGTGGATGCCGGCGTCGATCTGGCGGCGAACCAGCGTCCGGAAGGTCGGCTCATCGATAGCGCCGGTAGGTGTGAATGGCGTCACGAGGGCCGTAAAGGCTCCTCGAAATCGGCGGCTGGGTGGCATCTCGGTTACTCCTGTTTCGTGGTGTCGGTGGTGGGATGGCGAGCGGCCGGTTGGCGTCGACCGCTCGCCCGGTGTCAGCGGTGGGGGAGGTGGCGGCGGCCGGGTGAACCAGCCGCACGCCCCGATTTCATTGGTGCGTGGCGGCGACCGGTTGGGCGGCCGACTGTTTGGCGATTATCGAGTCGACGACGGTGTCGAAGCTGTGGAAGCCCGGGGTTCTCGGCTCGGCCAGCAGCCAATCGGCGGCAGTGATCGCGCCCGAGGCGTAGGCGGAGCGGTCGCGAGCGGTCAGGCGCATCTCCAGGCTCTCGCCGGGGGCATCGAAACCGACCAGGTGCATGCCGGGCGCGGAGCCTGCACGGATCACCGACACGTCCAACTCTTCCGGCTCCGGAGCGCCGTGGGCCATCGGCCGGGCGATATGCGTCTTGCGGGGATGGGCGGCGATGAGGCGGCGCGAGAGTTCGAGAGCGGTGCCGGACGGCCGGTCTGCCTTCGTGCGTCGATGCCACTCGACGATGTACGGGTCGTATTCGACGAACGGGCCGAACAACCGGGCCGCATCTTCGACGAGTCGGGCGAACAGCATCACGCCCAGGCTGAACGTGGCCGACGCCACGGCCGAGGCTCCGTTGTCTCGCAGAAGCGCCTCGACCGCTTCCTGGTCGCTGGCCCAGTTGGTGGTCCCGATCACGAAACTCCGCACGCCTCCGTCGATCGCGGCGCGGACGTTCTGCAGAACTGCGTCACCGGTCGTGAAGTCGAAGAGGAGCTCGGCGTCGCGGAAGGTCGTGGGGGAATGGCCGGCTGCCGAGTCGGGCATGCCCAGGATCGCCGTCGGCGGCGTGCCGCGGCCGGCCAGCGCGGCAGCGACCGCCCGACCCATGGCTCCGTCTCCGGCGACGATGCTCAGCACTCTCGATACCTCCAGTAACCCGAAAAAGAAGCCGCGGCACCTCGGTTGGTGTCGCGGCCGGCGGGAGCCCCTTGCCCCTGACTCCGCGGTTCGCTCCGAACGCCGCCGAGCCCTAGGGCCGTGCCTCCCGGCATGGCCGCCAGCGCTTCGACTTGGGCTTGGCGAGCAGTTGGACGAACATCAGGACGGGAGTATGCATGATTCGGCGGCTATGCGCAACCATTGCGAGGAATATGCATAGTGAATACTTGGCGAGTGCATAGACTGCATGCAGTGCGGATACGGCGGGGAGCGGGGCGCGGGGAGCGGGGCGCGGCGAGTGGCGCGGCGGCGAGTGGCACGGCGGCGAGTGGCACGGCGGCGCGTGGTGCGGCGCAGAGCCGGACGCGTGATTTGCTATTACTCCCCAGGCGAGTGTTATGTCACGGCTGGTTGGGAGACCGGCCTGCCGCGCGCCACATGCTGCCGGATCGTTAGTCGTGAGCGGCTACCGGCCGGCGAATTCGACCCCCGAACCGCCCGCACCGACGGCTATTGCGCCGACCCACGTGCCGTCTCTACCGAAGGCGATGCCTAATACTCCCCCGGAGAGTAGAAGGCGAATTCGCCTGAAGCTCGCCCCGCCGCCCGCGCCCCGCCGCCCGCGCCGCCCGCGCCCCGCCGCCCGCGACGTTGCGGGATTTCCCGCCGTTTCTCGAGGCAACGGCGGTGTTACCTTCGCCGCCATGAAGTTGTTCGGACGCGCTTCCATTCGAACCCTGGCGACCATCCTGCTGGCCGCGATAGCCGTGGCGGCGAGCGTTGCGAGCCTGGCGGCGTCGGACCACGGCCCGGGGACTTCTTTCGAATACGACAACGGCCAGTTGGTGGTCGCGTCCGTGGAATTCGGAAGCCCAGCGCAGATCCAGGGCATGTCGGCCGGGGCAGTCGTGGAGTGGCTCGACGGCGCTTACGTGCTGGGGCTGTCTGACCAGGCAAAGCGTGACCTTGCTCGATCGCAAGCACCCTGGACGCAGATTGCCACGATCACTGCCGATCAGGCGACGGCGGATCTCGCTATCTACGAGAGGCTGGTCGTGGTGGCCCGCCGGAGCGATCTGGCCTGGCTATCGAACCCGGAGAGCTACCCGTGGCCGGCGTGCTACACGGACGGGTCGTGCTTGCCATCAACAATGCAATCCACTTCCGACAATATCTGGAGGGGTTACGGCTACGGCTACTGGATGGGTGGCGACGCCCTCTGTATCCCGACCGACGGCAACCAGATATTCACGATCCCGGGGCCAACACCTTCGGCGCCCGCGGCCGGGGAGGACCAAGGTCTCAACGGGTTCATCGGCGGCTTCTGCGTGTCGTCTACGCCTTCAGCCGCAGGCTCTTACTACGGCTATATGCCTAACGAGTCCACCTATTCTTTGTGGTGGATTCCTGCACCGGTCGGTCCGGTTCCCACGACGCTTGGGCTGGCGATCCTTCTGAGCGGCTGGCTCGTCATCGGGCGCGGTTGGCTGGGCACCGGCCTCAAGCCGTTCGCCCTGACCCTGCCCGTGGCAACGGCAATTCCACTGCTCGTGTTGCCGATCGATCGCTATCTATCCGAGCCGGCGGTGGTGGCAGGAGCGTTGCTGGTACCGCTCGGGATGATTCCGCTCGCCATGGATTTCCTGGGCCGTGTCGACGGCCGGCGGCGGCGCCGAGTTGTCGCAGCGTTGACGGTGGCCCTGGCCGTCGCCTCCGTTGCCGCCGGCCTCCTGATCCCAACTCACACGAATCCCCTCAGTTATGATTTCTTCGTCTCCTACGATCTTCTCGAGAAAGCCCGCCTCGGTCTGGCAGCGGCGTGCCTGCTCGCCGTACCAGTGCTGCTCCTGCTGCCGCTCCGGATCTCATTCCTCACCATGCGGCAGCGCCTTATCGCCGTGCCGCTTGCTCTGCTGGCGTTCCTGGTACTGAACACGGTCCGAATCCCAGACTACGTGGCCGTGTACGACATGAGGTTGTGGCGAGCCGCGCTGGCGGGCGCCGTCGCGTTCTTGCCCGGTCTGCTGGCGGCACGGCCGTTCCACCGCCTGCCCAGCGCGCCGGCCGTTGGACCCGGCCAGAAGTCGCGCGCGCTCGTGGAATCCGCCGACATCGCGCTTGGGTCCATGGCACCCGGAATCGCCGCCATCACCCTGGTCTCCCCCAGTTCGGTCCAGGTCACGCCGATTCTCGTCTGGATCGCGGTACTCCTGATTGCGACGCGGTTCACCCTGCGCCCGCTGGCCCGACTCGTTACGTCGACCCAGCTCCAGCGCGACCTGCTCGTCGCTGCCACCGAGGCGGAGCGGATGCGCATCGCTGCCGACATCCATGACGACGCCCTCCAGGATTTGACGATGCTGGTCCGGCGTCTGGATGCGGCCGGTGACACTGCGAACGCCGGGGCGGCGCGGGAGATCGCCGAACGCCTGCGAGCCATCTGCGGTGACCTGCGCCTGCCGGTCCTGGATGATCTCGGGGTGGGTCCGGCGCTGGAATGGCTGTGCGGCAGATTGGGCTCCGCGAAAGATCCGATCACACTCGACCGGGCGGCCGACGAAAGCAGGCTGCCGGCCGATGTCGAACTGGCGGTCTTCCGGATCGCCCAGGAAGCGCTATCCAACGCCGTCCGCCATGGCGCGCCGCCGGTCGTCGTACGCTACAGGGCGGGCGCCGGCCGGGTCGAACTGACGGTCGAAGACTGGGGTTCCGGGATCCCCGACGGCGCGGCCGAACTGGCCGAGCAAACAGGCCACATGGGGCTGCTGAACATGACCCAGCGCGCCGAGGCGATAGGGGCCACGCTCAAGACGGGGCGGAAGTCCGACGGCGGGACGCGCGTCTCGCTGATTTGGGAAAGCTCGGCCGTGCCGGCGGGCACGCCTGCTCCGACTCCTGCCTAGTGGATCACGTCGGCCCGATCCGGGTCGCCATTGTCGACGACCATCCGGTGGTGCGTGAGGGCACGGTCGCGCTGCTCGGCGCGCAACCGGGCCTCGTCATGGTGGGAGCGGCGGCGTCTCTTGAGGGGGCGGCGCCGCTCCTCGATCCGGCTGCGGTGGACGTGCTGCTGCTGGATATCCGGCTTGGCACCGACAGCGGCCTGGCCTTGCTGGGCGACGGCTCACCTCGGCCGGCGGTCATCGTATTGACCGCGTACGACTACCCGCAGTACGCGGCGGCGGCGCGGCGCCTTGGCGCGGCCGGGTTCGTGGTCAAGACGGCTCCGATCGCCGAACTCGTTGCGGCCATTCGGGCGGCGGCGACCGGCTCGCCGACGTTCAGCTGTTCGGTCGATTTCTCGGGTGCCGCCCGGATGACGCGGCGCGAGCGCGATGTCATCCGGCTCGTGATCGACGGCCGGAGCAACGACGAGATCGGCGCGTCGCTGGGAATCACCACCAAGACGGTGGAGGGTCATCTGCGTCGCCTCTTCGAGCGGCTGGCGGTCCAGTCGCGGACCGAGCTGGCCACTCGGGCGCTGCGCGAGGGATGGCTCGAGGTTCCGTAGCTGGAGTGGGCCGCACCCGCGCCCACGCCGCGCCCGCCGCGCAGCGCCCCGGCGCCGCTACTTCAGCGCTTCGGCCAGGATCGTCTGGAGCTGGTCCCACTCGACGAGGAAGGCGTCGTGGCCCTTGGTCGAGAGGATTTCGCGGTAGGCGGCGTCCATGCCGGCCTCCTTGGCGGCCTCGACCATGGCCTGGACCTGGTTCGTGCCGTACAGGATGTCGCCCTCGATGCCGACGCCGGTCAACTGCGTGCCGTAGGCGGCGAGCTTCTGCAGGGCGGCCACCGTCCCGCCGCGGCCGCGGCCGATGTCGTGCGTGTCCATCGCTCGAACCAGCGACTTGTACGTCTCCTCGTCGAACCGTTCGAGCAGCTTGCGGCCCTGGTGGCGGAGGTAGCTGACGACCGACGGCGACCCGTCGGGCTCGATACGGCCGGCGAAGCGCTGCTCGAAGTCGATCTCGCTGCGGTAGGTCGTCATCGCCAGCTCGCGCGCCAGGTCGAGGCCTTCGATGCCGAGGCGGTCGATCATTTCGAGCTGGATGTGGTCCCAGCCGACGGCCAGCTGCCCGATGCGGGCCGGAGCCGCGATCGGCACCACGCGGGTGATCTCGCCGGGCCGCTCCAGGGCTACCTCCAGCGCCACCATGCCGCCCAGCGATCCGCCGACCGACAGAGCGAGCTTGCCGATGCCGAGCGCATCGAGGAGACGCCACTGGGCGCGGGCCTGATCGCGAACGGTGACGAGTGGGAATGCGCGGCCGTACGGCTTGCCAGTGGCCGGGTTCCGGGACGTCGGACCGCTCGTGCCGTAGCGGCTTCCCAGCAGGTTGGCGCAGAGCACGCCGTACTTTTCGGTGTCGAGGATCTGGCCGGGCCCGATGAGCGGCGCCCACCAGTCGCCCGCGGCGTCGGCAGAGCCGGTCAGGGCGTGGACGACGAGAATCTGGCGCCCCTCGCCGATCGGGACGCCGTCGTGGCGGTACGCGACGACGAGATCCGGCAGCACCTCGCCCGACTCCATGGTGAAGCGCCCGAGCCATCGGGAGACGATTCTGCCGGCTTGAGCGTCGATCGCGTTATCCACTCCGTTCAGGCTACGAAAACCCGGGTCGTCGCGTGCGGTGGAAACGCCGGGGTCGTCGACGTGGAATTGCGTGGATTTGGGTGGTGGCTCGGGAATCGAAGGCGCGCCGAGCCCCGTCGGGGACCCGGCGCGCGAGGTTGCCCGGGAAGATTTCGGCCGCGCGGGGGCCTCGGAGAGCGCGTTGTCCGAACGCTGCCCCGAGACTCCCCGTTTAGCCGAAGTCCAGTGCATGGTTCGGTCGCCTACCGAGCGGCCGCCGCCGGAGTCGCCGACTTGGTGCCGGTGGCGATGCGGATCGCCTGATCGAGGTCGGCGATGATGTCGTCGACGTGCTCGATCCCGACCGAGATGCGGACCAGTTCCGGCGTCACGCCGCTGGCGACCTGATCCTGAGCGGACAGCTGCTGGTGAGTCGTCGATGCCGGGTGGATGATCAGGCTCTTGGCGTCACCCACGTTGGCCAGCAGGCTGAAGAGCTTGACCGAGTCGATCAGCTTGCGGCCGGCTTCGACGCCGCCTTTCAGCCCGAAGGTCACGACTCCGCCGAAGCCTCCGGAAAGGTACTTGGTGGCGAGGCCGTGGGCCGGGTGCGAAGCAAGGCCGGGGTAGCTGACCCATTCGATCGACGGGTTCTTCTCGAGCCACTGGGCGACTGTCAGCGCATTGGAGCTGTGGCGCTCGATCCGCAGCGGCAACGACTCGAGGCCCTGGAGGAAAAGGAACGAGTTGAACGGGCTCAGGGCCGGGCCGATGTCGCGCAAGCCCTGGACGCGCAGCTTGAGGATGAAGGCCAGGTTGCCGAAGGCGCCGGTATAGCTGACGCCGTGGTACGACGGGTCCGGATCAACGAAGTCGGTCTTGAAGCGCGGCGAGGCCGCCCAGTCGAACTTGCCGCTGTCCACGACTACGCCGCCGATGGCGGTGCCGTGGCCGCCGATCCACTTGGTCGCCGAGTGGACGACGATGTCGGCACCCCAGTCGAACGGCTTGCAGAGGATCGGGGCGAAAGTGTTGTCGACGATGACCGGCACGCCGGCCTTGTGGGCGATCTTCGCGATGGCCTCGAAGTCCGGCACGTCCAGGCGCGGGTTGCCGATGGTCTCGAGGTAGACGCCCTTGGTCTTGGAATCGATCGCGGCCGCGAACTCTTCGGGCTTGGATCCGTCCACGAACTTGAATGTGATCCCGTACTTGGGCAGCGTGTACTGGAAAAGGTTGTAGGTGCCGCCGTAGAGCGAGGCGCTGGTGACGATGTTGTCGCCGGCCCGCGCCAGGTTGAGGATCGTGAGCGTCTCGGCGGCTTGACCGGACGCCACACCCAGCGCGCCGACGCCGCCTTCCAGCGCGGCGATGCGCTGCTCGAAGACGTCGGTGGTCGGGTTCATGATCCGGGTGTAGATGTTGCCGAACTCCTGCAGCCCGAACAGGCGAGCGGCGTGGTCGGCGTTGTCGAAGACGTAGCTCGTGGTGGCGTAGATCGGGACCGCGCGAGCCTTGGTGGTCGGGTCGACGCTCTGGCCGGCGTGTACGGCGAGGGTTTCGTTCTTCCGAGCGGGAGTGGTGTCAGACACGGGATGATTCTCCTGAAGGTGGCCGCCTGGTGGCGGTGAGCGGCAGAACCTGTGGTTGATCCCGGGGAGCCCTGGGGTGGAGGGCGGTGCAATCAGGCGGCTGCCCGTAGCGTTGTTCGGAGAAACAAAGAACCGCGGCTCCTCAGTGGAGGCCGCGGCCCCGGGACCGATCTTTGGTCCGGCTAAGTCGTCAGGCGAGCCAGAACCTCAGACCCCATCCTCCGCACTTCGGGGCCGCCGTGTCATGGACATCATCGAACTGCGCGGGGACAAAGCCTCGCGCTGGTTCTCCTGGCGGCTGAAGGGGTGGGCGTTCATTGAGCGCGAAGTGTAAGGGCATCGCTGTTGATTGCGCAAGCCCGACCCCGCGGGTGCCTGGCCGTTGTTGCGTCAGGCGCCGGTCGCCGAACCCGGGCTTCCGCGGCGCCACCCGCCGCCGGCGCCACCCGCCGCCGGCGCCAGCCGCCGCCGGTCGTCGCGCGGGCTAAGCTTGTCGGGCGTCCCTCCGCGTCAGCCAGCGCCCGCCAGCAGCCCGTCGGAGATGCCATGACCCCCGCCAACCACCACCAATACGGCATCGAAACTCGAGCCGTCCACGCCGGCGCCGTTCCGGACCCGACGACCGGCGCGCGCAACGTCCCGATCTATCAGACCACCTCTTATGTGTTCCACGACGCCGACCACGCCGCGTCGCTCTTCAACCTGGAGGCGGAGGGCTACATCTATACGCGCCTGGGCAACCCGACCGTGTCGGCGCTGGAGGCGCGGGTGGCCAGCCTGGAAGGTGGCACGGCGGCCGTGGCGGCGGCTTCCGGGCACGCGGCCCAGATGCTCGCCTTCTTCACGCTGATGAGCCCCGGAGATCACTTCGTGGCCTCGCGCTACCTGTACGGCGGCTCGATCACGCAGTTCAGCCACACGTTCCCGAGACTGGGCTGGCACGGCACGTTCGTCGACCCAAACGATCTGGACGACGTTCGGAGGGCGATCACGCCGGCCACGAAACTGATCTTCACCGAGAGCCTCGCCAACCCCGGCGGCGTCGTGGTGGATCTGGCGGCGCTGGCGGACGTGGCCCATGAGGCGGGCATCCCGCTGGTCGTGGACAACACCCTGGCCACGCCCTACCTGTGGCGGCCCTTCGAGTGGGGAGCGGATGTCGTCGTCCACTCCATGACCAAGTTCCTCTCCGGGCAAGGAACGTCGCTTGGCGGAATCGTGGTGGAATCGGGCAAGTTCGACTGGGCCGCCAGCAGCAAGTTCCCAGGCCTGACCGAGCCCGACCCGGCGTACCACGGCCTCGACTTCTACGACACGTTCGGCGCCACGGCCTTCGCCACGAAGACACGGGCCGTGGCCTTGCGCGACCTGGGGCCGGCGCTCTCGCCCCAGAACGCGTTCTACATCCTGACCGGCATCGAGACGCTGCCACTGCGGATGGAGCGGCACGTAGCCAATGCCATGGCCGTGGCCACGTTCCTCGCCACTCACGCGGCGGTGGCGTGGGTCAGCTACGCCGGTCTGGCCGCCAACCCGTACCACGAGTTGGCCCGGCGCTATCTGCCAAAGGGCGCCGGCTCCGTCTTCACGTTCGGGCTGAAGGGCGGCTACGAAGCCGGGATCAAGGTCGTCGAGTCGGTGGAGCTATGGTCGCACTTGGCCAATGTCGGCGACACGCGCTCGCTGATCATCCATCCGGCCTCGACCACGCATCGCCAGCTCACCGACGAACAGCGCGAGGCGGCCGGTTCCGGCAACGACGTGATCCGGCTGTCGGTCGGCATCGAAACCGTGGCGGACCTGATCGCCGACCTGGACCAGGCCCTCGCGCGCTAGGGCCCGACCGGGCGCGCCGCGCTCAGCGGCCCCGGCGGCGCAAGTAATCGAGCCACAGGAGGCGGGCCGCAGCCGATCGCCACGGCCGCCAGGCCTGCCCGAACGACACCACTTGCTCGGTCGTCGGCCGGGTCGCGAGACCCTTGAGGTCGGCGATCGCGGCGGCGAGGGCCATGTCCGCGGCGGGCCATGCGTCGGGGCGGAGCAGCGCCATCAGGAGATACGTGTCGGCCGTCCATCGCCCGATGCCCTTGACGGCCACGAGCTGGGCGCGAACCGCGTCGTCGCCGAGTTCGGCCAGCAACTCGACGTCGAGCCTGCCCGCGTCGATGGCTCCGGCGAGGTCCCGGACGTAGCCGGCCTTCTGACGGCTAAAGCCGATTGCGGCGAGCTCGGCATCAGCGAGCCGAAGCACCGCCGCCGGAGTGGGTTCGCCGACCACGGAGCACAGCCGCTCGTAAGTGGCACCTGCCGAAGCAAGGGATACCTGCTGCTCCAGGATCAGCTGCACCAGCGTGACGAATCCGGCAGGGCGGTCCCACATGGGCGGCAAGCCGTGGCGCTCGACGATGCCCGCCAGTTCAGCGTCCCGCGCCGCCAGTTCGTCCACGGCAGCCGCAAGCGAGTCGCCGGTCAGAGCGACGGGGGCGACGGTGTCCATTCGGGCAAGATAGGGGAGCTGCTCCTGCGTGTCTTCCGGATCGCGGCTATGTCTCGTCAGTGGCCCGGAGGTCCGCGCTCAGGGGCGACGTCGATGCCGACGTATCGACCCGGCCCGAAGTCAGGTGTCGGCCGACGAGGGACACGATCGCCTCGATGTCGAGCGCCTCGAACGACCGCGTGTCGATCTCGAGCAACTACGAGGTGGGTCTGGTCCGCTTGGGCTTCGGCGGCGCGATTTCGTCCAGCCGGGCCTGCGCTCGGCGGGTGAGCGGGTTTTCCTCGCCGACGGTTCGGCGGTAGCTGTCGACCACGGCACGAGCCTGATTGCGGGCCGCGACCTTCTTCCCCAGCTGCATCAGGGCGCGGGCGTCGTGGCCTACAAGTTCGAGCGTGTCCGGGTCTTCGGGGCCGGGCTGCTTGCGCAGCACCCCCAGCGCCTCACCGTAGATGAGATGCGCGGCGGCCGCGTTGCCGAGCTTGAAGGCGATGTCGCCGAGGTGGCCGCGCAGATCGGCGACGGCGCGACCCCGCTTGCCCTGGATTCGAACGTAGCCTTCGAGCGTGGTCTGGTAGGTGACGCGAGCGGCTTCGAGCTGGCCCAGCCGCTCCAGCGTGCGCCCCAGGCTGTGGCCGATCGTCAGAGTGCGTGGATCGTCCGGTCCCAGCGAATCGGCGGTGCTGGCATAGTGCCTGCCCAGGGGACCTGCCACTCGCTCCGACAGGACGCGGGCCTGCTCTTCTTCGCCGAGATCGTCGAGCGCGCCGGCGAGGCCGACGATCGCGTCGAGAGTCCGCTCGTCGCGGGCCCCGTGGACCGTCTCGTTCAGTTCCACCGACCGCGCCCAGTTGCTCCGGGCGCCCTCGAGCTCACCGACCTTGCCCATTTCACGGGCCAACCCGCACAGGGCCTCGAGCGATTCATCCGATTCCGCGCCGAGGCGGTGGTCCTGTGTTTCGTAGAGTCGGGCGTAGGCACGTCGGGCGTCGGCGTGCGCCTCCAGCTTGCTCAGGACGCGGGTCAAGCCCTGGAGCGTCCAAATCGTGTCGGGCTCGTCGGGGCCGAGGGTGCGGGCGCGGGCTTCGGCCAGTTCGCCGAATCGAGCCGCGCTGCCGCTCAGGTCGCCGAGCTGTTCGAGGTTCCAGGCGAGGTCTCCGATGGCCCAGAGCGTGGCCGGATGGTCGGGGCCCAGGATCTTCTGGCGGCGATCCAGCAACTGCACGTCGAGGTCGTGGGCACGCTTGTGGTCGCCGCCGCGACCCACCGCGTCGGCCAGACCGGCCATGGCATCGAGAGTGGCGACGTCGTCGGGGCCCTTGAGCCGGGTCAGCTTGTCGAACAAGCTTCGGTAGGCCGTGGCGGCGCTCTTCGATTCGCCCAGCCGCAGCAGCAGCCGGCTGTGCTGGCTCATGGCCGAGATCGTGTCCGCCGAGTCGGGGCCGAAAGTCGCCATCGTCGTTGACAGCGCCTGTTCGGATATTGCGCGTCCCGATGCCGTGTCGCCGGTCCCGCACAACGCTCGGGCGAGGCCGAACATGGCGTCGATCGTGTCTGGGTGGGTGGAGCCCATGACGCGCCGGCTGCGATCGACTCGCTCGGCGAGCACCTCGCAGGCCCGTGGGTAGTCCTCCATTGCGATCAGAACGTTGCCCAGGTTTGTCATGGTTCGAAGTGTCAGCACGTTCTCGGGGCCGAAGACTCGTCGTTGAGTGTCGAGCAGCTGTTCGAACGTGGCCCGGGCCGCGGCGTTGTCGCCCAGAGCTCGATGCGTCAGGCCGAGGTTGTGAAGCGCGCTCAGCGCGGCCGGATCGTCGGCGCCCAGCGTCAGCCGCCGGCCGTTGTAGACCCGCTCGTACAGCGGCCGGGCGATGCCGGGCTCTTCCATGAACGAGAGGGCTACGGCCAGACCGTGGACGGCGGACAGGGTGTCGAGATTGCGCGGGCCAAGAACGCGCTCGCAACGCTCGGTCAGGACGGTGTAGGCGTCGCGTGCGGCCTGGAATTCCTCCAGCTCGATGGCTATGGCAGCCAGCCGCGCCTCGACCTCGATGGTCGTCGGATGGTCCGGCCCGAGGAGCTTGCGCCTAGCCTCCAGCACCTGCCGGCAGATCGGCCGCTGGGACCTCGAATCTTCGATTCCTTCCAGCAGGACGGCGAGGTCCTGAAGTGCGGCAAGGCCGGCGATTGCTCGAGCCGGGCCGCCGACTGAAGCGCGATCCATCGACAGAGCGATTTCTCCTGTGAGCCCCTGTTGCCCCAATGATGCCAGGTTCGGGGCATAGCGGTCCGATTGGGCCGGGCGCGCGGACAATCCGCGAGGGCGAAGGAGAAAGCGGCGGCCTTCTAGGAGCGGGCCGCCGACACGCGGGGTCGGCTAAGCCGCGCCGAATTGCATCCCGTTGGGGTTCGACACGGTGCGGAGCGAGACGGCCATCTCTCGGTTGACGAGCAGCGTCCGGAACCACTGGCTGACCGGCTCGTCGCAGAACTGGTACTCCAGGACCGCGTCCGTCACGGCGACCATCGCCGGCCGGTGGCTGAAGCCGCGAACCGGGTTCGCGGTGGGCGGAGCATGCATGAAGCCTTCGGCGCAGTAGGGTCCGAGCTTCATCGTCACGCCGTTGGGCTTGGTTGCGAGCCGGCGCTTCGGGTCGCCGCGAGGACCACTCGCGACGACGATGTCCAGCTCGTCGCGCCCGATTTCCAGCTTGTCGAATGCCTGCGTATGGCCGTCGAGCGTGCTGACGACGGTCACGTCACGGACGACGATCTTTGCGCTGCTGTTGAGCATGTCGGCAAGCCGCGAGTCCTCGAGGTCTACCTTGCCTTCGACGCGGCAATCGTCGGAGAACCCGACGAAATCGATTTGCGTTCCCATGGTCTCCCCAGTTGGCTCTTTGAGCACCTGCGGATATTCCTATGGGGAATGTCGGCTGGATAGTCCCGATGAAGATACGCCGATCGTGGTAAGGCACCCGTCGTAAACCGGCCTACGCAACGGAGGGGGGAGCCGGGCCAGGACTGTCCGCGGAGGGCTCCGGAAACAGCTTCGCGGCTGCCCGCTCGGCTGCTCCTCGGCTCGGTCTCCGGGGTCGTGCGCGGCGAGCTAGTCCTGCCGGGCGGTCTCGTCGCGGGCTGGCCCGGAGGCGGCGCCGCTCTCCGTCTCGGGCGTGGGCTGGGTGGCGGCGCCGGCCGTCGCGGCCGAGGCGCCGGCGGTCGCGGCAGGGGCGCCGGCGGTCGCGGCAGGGGCGCCGGCGGTCGCGGCCGACCTGGACTTTCGGCCGATCCTCCGCTCCTCGCCACGCAGCAGGCGACCGATGTTGTCGAGGTGAAAACCCCAGATGAGGGCCGGCACGCCCACGCCGTACAAGAAGTAGATCGGCGCGAGGTGGGTCGTGTAGATGGGCGGCAGCGGCGCGAGTGCGGTGATGACGATCATCGCGATGCCGCCGACGAGGCTGCCGCTCAGCGACCCGATCGACGAGATGCGCGTTATCACGATCGTCAGCGCAAAGACAGGGAAGATCGCGAGGAGGATGACTGGAGCGAGGATGATCGCGCCGCCTGCGCCCGGCGCCACGCCGCGGCCGCCGTGGAAGCCGATGTAGGGCGAGCGGCTGTGCCCGACGATCGCCATGAGCGCGGCCAGGACCTGCGGGACCGACCCGCCGCCGATGGCGATGATGAAGAGCACCACGGCCGACGCTTTCGCGACGTCGAGCAGCCCCGAAACTGCCGCCCAGCGAAAGCCGACTGCACGCGAAACGTTGGCGCCGCCGGTCCGGCCGCTGCCGATGGTCCGCGGATCGACCCCACCGATGAGCCTGGTGATGATGATCCCGAACGGAATGCCGCCGACGAGATAGCCCGCAACGAGTGCGACGGCGACCGGGACGAGGTCGTAGTTTTGCATCGCCGCGAAGTATAGGGCGCGGGGAGTGGCGCGGCCGGCTGGGAGCGGCGCGGCCGGCTGGGAGTGGCGCGGCCGGCGGGGAGTGGCGCGGCCGGCGGGGAGTGGCGCGGCCGGCGGGGAGTGGCGCGGCCGGCGGGGAGTGGCGCGGCCGGCTGGGAGCGGCGCGGCCGGCTGGGAGCGGCGCAGCCGGCGCCGACGTCCGAAATGCCTTGTACTCCCCACACGAGTGCAATGGAACGAAATCT
>Ga0182027_10008544_pt1 | contig 14887 bp, 5 predicted proteins | sample 712E1DmetaG_FD_121300 | JGI IMG/M metagenome (GOLD analysis project Ga0182027, IMG submission 121300) | Permafrost microbial communities from Stordalen Mire, Sweden - 712E1D metaG (Illumina Assembly) | ecosystem: Environmental > Terrestrial > Soil > Wetlands > Permafrost | place: Sweden... | reverse complement strand
GTTTTTATTTTTGAAAAACTTTTTTACTTTTTTCGTAAATAATTTTTTTAATTCATGTGTTACGTCATAACTAAGATACATAAATTTGGTCCATGAAAAAGAACTTTGAAATTTTAGTGAACGGTTTTTTTCATTTACTTGGTTTTTTTCCATGCTCATTCTCGCGCTGTATGATGCGCGTGACGATCGTTGTCACCCTTTCAACGAACACGTGGTCGTTGTTTGAAAGCACATTTGCCACAACAATAACTCCATTCCGGATGGCTTTGCGCATTAGTCTGTCAACAGCAGGAATTTGCACTTCTTGTTGTTTGCTGCTACTCGGAGACGAGTCGTCGACTACCGGCTTAATGATCTTCTTGAGAGTTGTCAGTTCAGTGTCGATTAGTTCAAACTGAAACACCAGAGTTTCGGGGGTGCACGTTTGTACTGTCAGCACCTCTCCAACGACAAATACCTTCAGTTGGTTCACCAGACCTGTCGTGGTGATTCGGGAAAGCACGGAGTCAGTACTAAACAGAGTATTTACACTTTCATTTATTTTTCCAAGCGTAAGATCGCATGTTTGTGCAAATACACAATGTGCTAAAATAAGCAAAAATTCCACGACGTGTATCCGTTGCGCCATTTTTTAAGAGGATGGGGGGGGTGGGGGAGGAGGAAAAAACTTCAAATAGTCCTTTTTAAGACAGGTGTGTATTTTTTGATGTGTATGTGACTATTTTCTTCTCTTAACACTCTAGCATAAAAGAATGTGTCCAAAAAAATGATTGTCAATTATGAATGAAAAAGATTGGGAGTGCATGTGTAACTGTTCACTTTATTTTTCTGGAGCGCATGTCATTAAACTATCCGTCAATTGGAAAGTCAGGAAGTTCAAATGGATTATCTACAACTGGGTGGCCAAAACTTGAAGGTGTGTTGCCGGGTGTGTGTACACCTAGCACGGATTCCAGAGATGGTATTTGTAGCGGAGTTGTGGGTTGTTGTGGAGTTGGAATTATATTCATTTGTTGTGTAGGAGTCTGAGCGGGTGCGGGCGCTGGCACTGGTGTTTGAACAGCCAATATTTGCGGCATACTTGTTGCAATTAGCACTTGCCGCTGTTCTTCGGGCGAAGTTTCAATTGCAGGACCGGTAATGTCATCTTTGTCAATGACAATTGGTTGTTTGGTATGTCGGTTTTGTTCAATTGCTTTTCTGATGTGGTCCACGTTGTAAATATCGTGGTCGTATTCTTTCACAAAACCGGCCAAACTCTCTCGGACATCGCCTTCTACATAAGCATCAAGATGTTCACGCATGTATTTATTCAAGTAGTAAACTGGGAATGTGGGCATGCGTTCGACAGCGTCTGCTTTTCTCATGATTTCGGCGATGTCAGTTTTATCTGGAAGTGCCATATTTGGAATGTAGGTGTCCGCAATTTCATCGACATACAATCCTATGAGCTCGAGAAGTGGGGCATGTGGTTTTCCTTCCGTATTCATACCGACGTAACTTTTCACAAAGATTTTAACATACTTCCATGGATCCAATAGGTGGTACATGATGACAGCGCGCAATCGGTCTCTGTCGCCTTCTTCTATTTCTTTGAATTCCATGTAGACGCGCTCTATTTTTTCTTTTTCTGCTTCTTGTTCCTTTGGATCTTGTTTTTCAGAAAGTCCAACGTGTTTGCGTAATACTGCGATACAGTCATTGATGCCCTCATTCATACGCAGTTGTTCTCCACTAACTGCCATGAGGGAATTCCTGCGTATTTGGATATCCGTTGCTGCGAGCAGTTTACATTTCAGAATGTGCGCAAAGACGATGGTGTCGATGTCTTTCCAATGAGAAAAGAGAAGTCTCGTTCCTTCTACCATTTCAGTAACGTAGTAGAGAAGTGAAATGTAGGGACTAAACATGAGAGCTCCTCCTACGAACGACACTCCACACAATCCGGTTTCTGGTTTACTTGGATGGATATTGGTGGTCATAGCATTTTTATTTGGAAGCATGTAGATGTACTGATATCCACCTCTGTTGTAAAATCCAATTGCTTCATTGAATACCCTCCGAACTTTGGTGCAACAATTCGCGACGAGTAGCTGCGCAACCTTCAGAACTTCAGGCACAGCAACAAACGCGGTTTCTTTAGTGACTTGAGGGTACAGAACACGCCCAAAATCTAATTTTGATGGATTATTGTTAAGTTCCATTATGGCGTGGATTGCAACTCCAGGGAGCATGAAATCGAATATGCCGCTATCAGGAACGACTGTTTTAGTTGCATTTCCCAGGGCAAGCAAGAGTTCGTCATAGATTATTTTCTTATCGTTTCTTAGATTAGGAATGGGAGGCTGGCCCTTATGTTTGAAATTTTCGAGTTTCCGAATCATCATTGCCACGTCTCCACTCTTGTAGGAGTACTGTTGTCTGAGCCTCGTGTTTGCAGCTTCCACGAACTCGTGAAACCGCTTGTTTTCACTATCGATAGTGAAAACAAGCGGTTTTTGAATTTCATTGAATGTTTTCACACGTGAAGAAATTGCGTCGATGCTCACCTCTGCGAGTTTCGTGGAACACTCTTGTGCGAGGGGCTTTGCTATCAAGTATCCGCAAAATTTGCTTAAATGTTTGGCTTGTGGTGTGATTTTGGCGATTTTATCCCCAATGCGCGACAGCGGGGACCACGTATGCATTTCGTCTGTAGCTGCCGTGGGAATTCCGTGAATGAGCGGGGAGTATGCCATAAGGTCGATGAGGGTGTCGTAACCAGTCAGGTTCTCTTTTCCGACTCTGCATCCCCCAAATAGAAGAACTGGAGCAAAGAGTATTCCACACGTGGTGTCTGCCAACTCTGTTCTGTAAAGTTGAAACAGTTTCAGTAGTACTGCTGTGGAATCGGACAATAATCTGGTTTCTGCTGTCGATCCAGTTTTTGTTTCACAGAATATTTTGAGAATTTTAAGCAGCGACCCAACGTTCTCATATTTTTCCTTCATAGCTGGAATTCGAGCGTATTGTTCGTTATTACCTTCAAGAACAGTGCACAGAAAGAGTGTACAAAGTTCAGCGAGGTATTTTGATGTGTGATGGAGAAGTTGCAGGGTGTCCAGACTCTTTCTGCTCAAAAACCAAAGATCCGACAAGCATGCGAGTATGTCAATTTCGGTGTCATAGATTGCATTTGATGATGAGCGAATGAGTGCGTCACTATCGACTACATTAGTCATCCAAAATTTCCGAATACCAGAAGTGCAGTAAGGTTGGTCACTAGTTGGCGTGACTGGAAATGAGAAGTTAGCAACGTCTTCGTGACGCAGATGTAAATCGTGTAACATGTCTTGGTAGAATTTACGCACAACAATGATGCGCTGAGTGATCCCCCCGAAATATCGTCCGCGTACGTTCGCGTACCTTTTTCGGATTTCCTCGAATTGAGGAGTATTCCCCAAAAAGACATTTTCGATTCCAGTGAGAAGAACACAGATAAATCCAATCACATCATGTTCAGTAATGATGAGCGGAGGGACGAATTCAGTTAAATCGTCTTTTGTTATTTTTGTGTAATCCATCGAGAGCAGGCTAATGCACGAAGCAAAGTCCTTCAACAACAGTTTAGCGTACATGAACAAAGGACCGCACATGCCTTTTGTTTGAGGATAGCACATGTCTGCGATCTCTTTACTAAAGTTGACATTTGCTGGAGTTTGAGCCGACAACGCTAGGACAACATCGATGTCCAAGTGCTTCATCGCCAACGTCAATTGTTCCGTCATTTTTGTAAAGATAAGATGGAGAAACTTGGTGTTTGCTATAAAAACTCGAGTGCCACAAAGATTATATATTGAATGATTGACGTTTTAATTTGTTTTTTTAAAAAAAATAGGTGAAGTAGGTGGTGTGGATCCATCACGCGCATTCCCCTGTAATGTCGTTGCACTTTTTGCTATTGAAACACAGGACAGGAGACTTTATGCAAGTTTGGTGGTCAAAGTAGTCACACATGGCAACCTTGCACATGCTACTTCTGCATAGTGTGTCACCGCACAATGATTCTGTGTATTCTTCGGAACTTAGACATATTCCAGACTCTTCGTCGCATTGACTGGCGTTGCAGACAACAGGGGTGTGTTCACACGTGCTATCAGAAGTTCGGCACGTATCAACAGTGCACTTGTTTCCGTCATTGCATGGATCGGTACCAACACTTACACAGGCCCCTCCCGGAACGAGTACTCGGTAAAGTGTGCATGGCTGTGCATCTGCGGGAACACATGGTCCAACTTGGGTGACTGGTCTGAACTCTGTACATTCTCCAGTGGTGTAGTTGCAGTAGAAGTTTGGTCCGAGTGTCGCGCACGTCGTCTCCTCTTCGTACCGACATGATCCGAGTGAGCATCCAAGTGATATTGAACAGTGATGCGACTCGCATGTGATAGGTACATTTGAACACATGCCGGTTGTTTTGTTGCAAGTATCAGTGGTGCAGCTGTCGCTGTCGTCACATGTGTTTGTTGTGCACACGCACCCAGAGGGTGTCATTTCACATGAGACACATGCGCTTATTTCGTAGGCAACACATGGATCAACGGCAACACTTTGCTCCACGTCACATAGGCCTGTTGTGTTATTGCAATGAGATCCAGCGGCACAGAACTTTGGTGCATGGACACATCCATCCTTGGGACTGCAGCTGTCAATTGTGCACGGATTTAGGTCGTCACACGTGTCGTAGATCCGAGTACAGACCGCAGAAGTGTTAGATAATCTCTCGCACTTGACAGTAGTGCACTTTCTGGGCTTCATTGCAGTGCAAAGGAATTCAGAGACACACTTCCCAGTCCTCTTGTCCACTTTTTCGACAGTGCATGGATTTCCATCATCTGGGCATGGGTTGGCGGGTTCGTTGTGGCGATTTGACTGTGGCAACTCCTTGGGACGCATGTTTGCCAAGCACTGTGGCTTCATTCCAACCCAGCAACCACCCTTGCGTTCGGAGCAACCACATTCTACACAGGGGTCTACGAAAGAAGTGCAACCGCAATCAACTGGTGTGTGAGTGCAGATGTGTGTGGTCTCGTCGATTGCATCGATGGTGCACACACGCCCGTCATCACATGCATCGGTCTGTTGTGCGAGAACACAACCACCCCTGTTTTTCGAGCAAGTTGCGTGTTCAGTGAGCGGGTTCAGTGGTCTTCCGAGGCGGTCCGTGAGCACTCGCGTACAATTCACTGGCATGTGAACACAGGTGAAGACGGTATCTCTCGAACAACTGTCCGTAGTGCATGGATTCTGGTCGTCGCAGTTGTGGTGGATAACGTGACATCCGCCTCTGCGCTCGTCACACACGACTTCTCCGCATGGAGAAGAATTGAGCTGAGATGCATTGAGCACACACAGTGGTTGTCCATAGTCCACACATACTCCCGCGACACACATTACGCTTGCGCATACCCCATGTGACTTGGGACCACACTCGACAGCGGACGGAACACACTGGCCATCCACGCACTGGAGATGCGTGCAATCATCTTCATCATCGTCCTCGGGGCAGACTGTTCTATTGGTCACTTCGCATCGTCCTGTTTGTGGATTGCATTGGCCAGAGTCACAGAGATCGGGGAAGAGACATTGCTTGACTTTGTGGAGGCAACTTCCTCTTACACACGTGTCGTGAGTGCAGAGGTTGTGATCGTCGCAGTCAACTAGAGTATGAGTGCAATTTCTGGTAGTTGGATCGAAAGCGTCAATTGTGCACAAGTCGCCGTCATCGCACTTGTCACACTCTTCGCACGCGGGTATAGTGCACAACCCAGTTGAACTGTCACATCTGAATCCATGTTGGCACTTCATTTGTTCGTGCAAGCAGGTGGATGCGTAAATGGAGGTAGACCCTGGAAAATGACAGTGGAAGAGATCACACTTGTCAGTAGTGCAAGGATTGTGATCGTCACACACGGTGGTGTAGTCGCATCCAATGTTTGTGTCGTTCAGGTGTGGGATGTTGTTCAGTGAACAACCAACAATCACTGATTGATTGCAATTCTCTGATCTTTCGTAGTGGGGATGACGGTGGTAGTGGTCATCATCTCCATATAACCAGTTATTAACGGTGAGTTCCGTGCACTCTTTCCAACTTCCCATGTGAATGTTTGGAGAATCGCACATCGAATTGGCGTATTGTGTTGTACAATTTACACTTGGAGAGTTGGATATGACGCACGTGTAGTTGACACACACCTCACCAACGTGTCCGTTGTTTTGGCAGTCTTGGTCTCCAGTATCAGTTGGTGCACAGACGTACCCACCCGTGCAAGTCACACCACATTCTCCACAGTCAGAGACATTGCAACAAAAAGTTCCTTCTCCTTTGGGGGTCGGACATGTTGTATTTCCGCAACATATCTGTGTTTCTGGATTGCAATCCATAGTTGTTCCACAAATGCATTCTTCCTTTATTTTCGCAACACACGAGAATGAAGTATTGCTGCAGTAGAGAGTGTAGCAAGGATTGTGTGAGATACAGTTGGCGTCACTTAGACACGCTTTACATCGTCCATCCGTGATGTCACAGTATGGAGTTGGAATTGAACACGACGTATTTGTGCACTGGCATGTGTGTGTGGTATTATCGCAATCCGGCATGTCCGTCATGAAGCACCCATGGTCGATGTCGTCGTTGTTTGTGGCGTTGGGGCAGCAAGTTTCACAGTTTCCAACTAGGAGGTCATAGTATTCATCGTACGTGTTAGTGCAGCATACCATTGGAAGATCGCCACTGGATGCGCAGTCCAAGTCGTAGACGCAACATTCAGACGTAGGAACACCCGAGTCCATGCAATCTCCAAGCTCGGAATTGCATATTGAAGAGTGACATGGTGGTAGTTTTATTTCTTCGGTGCAATTGGTAGTTTCTACGTCGCACTGACCTGGTATTGCGCAGAACGTTCCGTTGCAGCATCCTCCCGAGTCAGCGCAGCTCTTCTCAAGTGTCACACATGAAATGGTGAAATGAATGTCCAACGTGGCGTTAGAGAATCCAACCAACACGTCTAAGCGATCACGGCCATTTTTATAGATGTCCTCGGAAAGAACAAACGTCACGTTCGACGTTTCATTCGCCCCAGAATAGCCCCATGAATATGCCTTTTCTCCATTGATGTACACAATTATAAGTAGCATTGTCTCGTTTGTATCTTCCCATGACACGACAAGCTCTGGGATACATCCACGGTCGGTTCCTTTCTCTATTGGTATTGGATTGTACAAGAGCGAGAACCACACCGAAATAAAGTCTGCCCACGTGTCAGTGTCTTCTAATAGCGCAGTTGTTACCGAAGCGGTGAACGTGTTGTTTGGCTGTTCTACGAACACGACAGTGTTGTTGCTATAGAGTATGTCTTTTTGATGCCCAGGCAGCACTACTTCGTCGAATATCCAACTGTAGTAGAGAAACTGTGGAGTATATGGAATTGATCCATATCCGTAGAGAGACATTGGTATGTATCCAATGAGTATTTCCGGGTCAATAATAGTTACGACAATTCCGACTCCATCGCTGAGTTCTCTCATTACTGAACATGTTGGATAGACTCCGTATTCGGAACATTGATTGTAAGGAGAGCAATAAGCAATATCACACCCAGTGTACTCAGTAACACACGTGGAGCACGTATAATTGTCGATTGGATCAGAGAAACACAGGAGAGACGTGCTATTACAATAAGAGTAGAGACTTTTATCGTTGGTTTGGCACTCACTGTCATTCGCACAGCAATCTGGAGGCCATATTCTGGTGTAAGTGCAAATATTTGAGTCTGGGTCGCAATATGGAACAGTACAGGACGGCAAGAGATCAGAGTAACAGTCAGGCGTGGCACAACAAGACACCAGTCCATCTCCTGGGTCAAGTGGAATGCATGTCTTGTTTCCACAACACTTTGAATTTCTCGGATTGCAATTGACATTCGATCCACAAGTGCAAGACGAATTTTGCACGATATGACAGAGGTGGTCATCTGTCCCACACCATGTATTTTGGCAAACGGATGGCTCGTAGTTGCAATCTGTTATATTCAGACATTGACAGCAAACACCATCGAGTGGATTGCAGACCGGGTAGTTTGGATCGGTACAAGAAGTTGGAGTGCAAATACACGTGTTGATGCTGCTAGCGTTGGATAAACTCGCACTGCAGTGCGGCATGCATACATTATTGCACCCGTAGTCGGTGAAAACTAAACTTCTGGGTTCACTTGGAGACAATTCTGGGTAGACGTGGTTTAGACCATCAGAGTAGGTCAGAGTTATTGGAGATGTGCCAGTTGCATGCACTGTGATGTTGCCATTTCCGGTGTTTGTAATTGTCACGGTAGCTGTGCAGGTGTTGTCGATGGTCATCAAGCCATTTCCTGTGTTGGTTGCGGTCAACACGCCACCATTGTTGATGATGTAGATAGTCCCCAAGCCAGTCTCAGTTGCGGTAACAGCTGCTCCGTTGTTGATGATGTAGACGATCCCCGGCCCAGTTTCAGTTGCTGCGACGTGAGAACCATTGTTTATGACGACAATGTCTCCCTCACCAACGAGCACTGGTGCCACATCTCCAGCGTTTATTCCGCTCACTGTGATGTGACTGCGTCCACAGCACACGTTGCAAAATCCGGTATTCTCTGTGCTATTCTTGCAACACACGTGGTCAGCACTGCAATCCTCGTCTGTCGAGCAACACCCAGAAATTGGACCTCCGTCGACGCACGTGCCTCTCACACATGCGACTGTGTGGCACGTTGGCATTTCGTTTAACAGATTCAGACAGTCTGCTTGGCTTTGGCACTGTGGCTCTGACCCACACCGAGTTCCATTGCAGCACATTCCTAGATCAGCGCAACTTGGCCGAAGTTGGCTCACACCAGTTATTGTTCCGCTTGGGTGAACCCCCGTTCCAACTGGACACACAATGAATATGTCTACGATAGTAATTGGTGTGACTTGCACGGGTATGATTGTTGTGCTGGTTGCGACATATGTCCAAATGGAAACTAGCTCCGATCCTGCGTAGATAATGTGTGTGCATAACTGATCAGAAGTAGTGATAACTGTTGTATCTAGAGTCAGAACAGCATTGTCTCCAACAACCATAGAAGAGTTGTATCTTATGGGAGCTATCAAAGCAAAGTAGGAGTAGAGTCCCTCATCAATTGCACCATGAACAAGTGCAAGCAATACTACAGAATCCGTGCTCCATGTGTTTAGACCAACGTTATAAAATACAACAGCACTTGGTAGTGGAATGACGTTAGCAATGGCTGGATTTCTGAACAGGGTGTCTGATACTCCGTAATTGTCTGTTGGAAGGTGGTCAGAAGGACTCAACACAGGATTGACACCATTTTCTGCTAGAAGCGCCGTGAGTGTGTTGTATTCCATCGCGCTTATGAAGAACTCTCTAACAATTGCACATTCGGGTATGCGAACAGTGGGGAGTTTTGAACAAGGAGTGGCAGACGAGCAGTAGTAGTGATACCCAGTAGATCCATCGATGATGCAATTTGAACACTGTGGAGTGGTTCTCTGTTGAACAGAACACGCGTGTGTGGGACTACACGTTGCATTGGCGCATTGGTTTGTTGCAACAAGCGCAGTGCAATTACTGTCAGACGTACAACAACCAGGAATATAAGTGAGTGCGCACTGATGAGTAACAGTGTTGCACGTAGGAGCGAGACACACATTTGAGTTGCTCATGTGAGCACAAGATGAATTGGTGCAACATGCATTTGTTGTATTGGCGATGCATTTAGTTCCTCCACAACACATAAACTGGGGAGACAGACAAGTAGTATTCGTTCCACAGACACACTTTGAATTCGTTGTTATAGCGCATTGATGAGTTGATGGACTACAATATGCTATTTTGCATGGATCACTTGTTGTGCAACTGCTATTAGAACAACACGTAGACACCGTGCGCGTGACACACGTAGCATTGTTGCAGCACACTGATGTGGAATTGTCGCAATTTGTTGAACTTCCGCAGATACACGCGGATGGAACTTGCGTGTAGCACACCCCGGTTCCTGTATTACAGAGGTGTTTTAGGCAGTTTGTTGATGCTCCGCAGTCTGTATTAGTCAGGCACTGATGACAAGCACCATCAGAACCGCAGTGTGTATTTGGTGAAACAGTGCAAGACGTAGGTGTGCATTTGCATGTGTACGTTGTTGGAGAACAATCTGGCTGAGTTGTTGTAGTACAGCCATTATCTCTTGTGTTTCCATCTGTTGCATTAGGACAACACGCGTGACACGATCCGATGGTCAGCGTGGACGATGATGAATTAAAACAACAATACCCAGTTGTGCAAGTAACTCCGGTCGGTACACTGCGTGGTGCTACTCCTGAAGACGAAGAACAACAACCAGAAGTAACTCCTCCATCAACGCACACTCCTCCAGTGCATCCAATGTAGTGACATGCGGTGAGGTTTTTATAAACAGGAGAGTTGTAGCAATCATTGACACTGACACACATATTTTCATACTGCGTGCACCGCGTGTCATTGCAGTTGTATCCCAAGTCTGCGCAGCTTGGTTGGAGTTCAGCACATTGGATTGAAAGAGAAAGCGCAGCAGCCACCGTATGTCTCTCTGCGTAGAACACCATGAGTTCCAACGGAACACTTGTAGCGTGCACAAGATTTCCAATAATATCAGATGAGTCTTCTGCGTGTATTCCACCGTTGTCAATGACAAGAGTTCCGTTTGAGAACACAAATAAATCATCATCTGAGCGAACGTGGACTGTTGGAGTGCATGTTGTGTACGGTGTGGTGTACCAGACAGACAAGGCCAATGTGAAGTAAAAGTCGTGCCCATCATAGTCTTTGGGATACGTATCGATGTAATCAAGTGGGAAGAAATTGCTCGACTCGAGAATTTCTCCGCTGGAATAGCCCAACAATCGCGCGTAGAGTGTCCACACCCCTTGTGATTCTTTTTGAAATACAACAGACGTAACGGCGTTGTAATAGACAGATGATGTCGTGTTGTGATACCACGCGTAGAGATTGTGCACTGGGTGTGTCCCATTTGTGGGCATTTTGTCAGAACCGAGAACAGATGCAACCTCTCCAGTGACATACGCGATAGTCCCTCCCATATCACTGAATGTGGAATTGAAGTCTCTGTAGACAGAACAAGCTGGAACAATTCCAGATGAATAGCAAGTAGTCGTATTACTGCAACAGGTGAGACCAGGTATGCACACTTGCGGTCCGGATGCGGGTGCACATCTCTTTGTTATTCCATCACTCCTGATAGTAACAACAAGACACACAAAGATGAAAATGACTTGGTTCTTCATAAACTTTGCAGAAAATGCCATGGATTATAATGGAAAAAAAGGAAACCCACACAAGTTTTGGTTGTGTTAATGTACTGTCTTTCTCTTTTAATAAGGCTTAGTTTGTTTTTTAATCACCCAATGGGATGTGTGTGTGTCCAAAAGCTCCAATTGGAAAAAGTCCAATTAATAAGTTTTTGTAAGAGACAGAGTACACACACAACCACAATAGATTGAAGGATTCATCACAGAAAATTTGACCCAACCCCCCCACACACATGGAACCCAAACTACAACAACTAACAACACGAACTAAGGCGGTGTCTCTGCCGCAACTTCGCGACAAGTCCACCGTGCTACTCCATCCATCGGTTTATAGAGATAACAATGGTGGAAGGTATGTTATTGGAAGTGATCCGCGGATGTTTGGCGGCGCCGATGAGAAAAAGCTCGGAGAAGGGTCGTATGGAAAGGTGTGGTTGTACGAGAACCTCATCGCTCCGAACATTGCTATTGTCTGTGCGGTGAAGTGTCCAAAGGAGTTGTCGAGAAATCCAACTACCACGACTTCCACCACCGGGCATCCGCTTGTCGAACAAACAACCATGCGAGAACTCGCTGTTTCTAGAATGATTGGAGACAGACACGAAAACATCATCGTCCCTTCCGCAGTGGTCATATCCCCCACTGGGTTCATGTGCTCAGCCATGGAATGTGCTCAGATGACACTCTACGAAGCAATAACATTGCAGTGGACCAAACAGATAGAATTCATTCCACTCGAAGTTTTACACCGCCTCTTTGTCGACGTCTTGTCGGGTCTCCACCACCTGCACACATCCGAAATTGTGCATTTGGATCTTTCCACTGGCAACATAATGGTCACAATAACCGATCCGAGTCAGGGAGACAATCCACTCACAAACCCGACGGCGCGGTTTAAAATCATCGATTTCGGGAGTGCATCGACGTCCTTCTTTCACCAACCATCTCCCGCGTGGAGGCTCACTCCGGCGTGTTTCAGATCGCCCGAGAACTTTGCTTCCCTAAACCTCCTAGGGTCCGAGAGCAACAGCATCGACTACATTGACTGTGTGCGCTCCGACATCTGGGCGTTTGGCGCAGTTGCGCTCTACATCACCGCGTACGCCTACTGCAAACCGTGTTTGTGGTTCGAACAAGCAGACGAGGTCGGGCGCATCCTCTACTCGGGGTCGAGGACGCAAGAAGCATGTGAGTTGGCGTCCGCCAAAGTCATCGCAAAGATGGAGATGTTCCTGCGATGCGGAGATGTCATGCCACGTCTGGCCGCCACGGGAGAGTACTCTTGGAGGTTGTCCAAACGCATCATCGGATTGTCCACGAAAGAACTCTACGAAAACTATATCGCATATGCGCAACGCTACGACGGACCAAAAACGGCGGTGTTTTGTGGAATCAAGTCTGACGGATCCCGTTCCCAAATGATGAAGGTCAGCAAACTTGTCAAATTCACATTGAAGATGCTGTCTGTCGACCCCAGAGATAGACCTAGCGCTTGGTCTCTACTAAACGATCTTCGTCATATGGATGAAATAGAAGAACGACATCAAGTTTCCGTTGTTACTCCGTCATCTCCTCAACTCCTTTTAGTACCACCAAAAGAAGAAGAGGAACCGATGGTCGTCCTTAGACCAAGAACAGCACCATCCACTTTAATGTCAACAACTCGTATACAATGTGATGAAAATAAAGAAGAATCATCAGATGATGATGATGAAGACGAAGAAGAACCATCATTATATATGCCAATACCACATGTCAAGACTCCATTGTATGAACCAACACAACTCGAACGGATGCTCGAAACTAACCCAGAAGATTTTGATCGAATGAGGCGTACTCACTACATCAGTAACACGCTAGACAGAGTGGGGACAATGCAGCTTGCAAATACGAGGGAAATTAAACCAATTTTGGATACTGTCAGAAAAGAAGTCATTACCTCTTTTTCAAACTACAACCAAATATACCGCAATGTGCCTGGAAAGTACTTTTCAGGTCTGTCCATTGTGGAGTTCTTCCGAACACTTGAGCTGACCATGCTGTACGTTTCCGCCACCAACGAGGAGTTTGTTCTGCGCAAATCCATTCCCATGTGCTACGACATTCGCTGTGGAATGTGCGTTGCCCGTGCAGCACAGCGTGTGACAACTGCACTGTGGATCGCAACGAGCGTCACTGCGAGTGAGCCACTATGCAGAGGGTGGGTCGCGACTATTTCCGCACACGTCTACTCGCGCGTCACCAAAAACAACCCCGCCAATGGATGCACTGTGTGCAATGGAATAACAATGCTCAACAGTGGAAATCTCAACGACTGCCTCGCAGAAGTATGCCATCGTCCACCGCCAGAGCGCATTGGAATAGATCGCACGTGGTTCCTAGCGCGGGACTACTCTGATTGGGCTGAAATGGCGGAGGCACTCGACTTTAAGTTTCATATTCCAACAGTGTCAAAAACAGCAGAATGCATCATCTGTGGTGGCGACGCAATTAGAGAACTAAAGGATCAGAGCACTCTCTCCAGTTGTTCTATCGCAATAGCCACTGCTGTCATTGGTTTTGCCATCTCTGCCTCTGTCAAGGAACGCGTGGGAATAACCGCTCTCAGTTGGTACTGCGCGGAACTCTCCACACGGAAAGAAGTCGTCGACAAGTGTGGATGCGGTAGTTCGTCTCCGCGCTCTGCCGAAATTCTGGCGGAAGGAAGGGCCAGAATTCTTAAAGAAATGGAATTCATTGCCAAAACATCCGCGCTTCGTGCGACAATCGAAAAAGTGGCCGCCGATGCTGCGAATGTACTAATCCATTATTTTAGATTAAGCAGGCTTCTTTCAAGTGTTCCCAATACAACAACTCTGGATATCATTGATCTGGCTCTGTCTAATCTCGGATGGACAACAAAGGAAACAATTGAAACAGCATTCACTCCTTGTTGGTTGTTGCACTGAGAGAGAGAGAGAGAGAAGAAGAAGAAATAATACACGATTCAATTTTTTTTGATCTCCATAATTAACCACTGAAAAAAAAGTCGATGACAAAATTTATCACAGAAAATATTTTCTATGGTTAAGGTTATCAAGGAAAGTGGTAAGTCAGTAACAAACTTTTTATTAAATTAAAAAAACAGTAAACATCGAGTATAAATATAATATATTTTTTTGCACGGTTAACACACTGGCCCTATAATAATATTAATATTATCCCATAATACATACAACCACACCAATACTATAAAAAGGCATAGGGTGTCGTAATGTCTCTATTATAATTATGATTTAATCATATTATTAATAGGAATCAATAGGGACCCAAAATTAGATAAAATACAATAAAGTCTAATATTATTATGATCAATAGGGACCCAAAAATACATAATATATGATTAAGTCTTATTAAGTCGGAATCAATAGGGACCCAAAATTAGATAAAATACAATAAAGTCTAATATTATTAGGATCAATAGGGACCCAAAAATACATAATATGTGATTAAGTCTTATTAAGTC
>Ga0182027_10008542_pt1 | contig 14888 bp, 14 predicted proteins | sample 712E1DmetaG_FD_121300 | JGI IMG/M metagenome (GOLD analysis project Ga0182027, IMG submission 121300) | Permafrost microbial communities from Stordalen Mire, Sweden - 712E1D metaG (Illumina Assembly) | ecosystem: Environmental > Terrestrial > Soil > Wetlands > Permafrost | place: Sweden... | reverse complement strand
CTTGCCGAAGGCTGATCTGGTGAAAGAACAGGGTGATGGCCTGGGAGGTGGTGAGTCCCAGGTTCTTCAATACTTTTTCAGTCCGCCGCTTTAGCTTGGGATCGACGCGGGCGGTGATCATCGTGGTTTTGGTCATGGTTCGCTCCTGCATGGGTGTATATCAAATGTAATACAAACATTGTACCACGATTGTTGGCCCGATACGGCATGGGTGATCTTCAGCGATCTTTCACATGCATCCCGGCTAGAATGACATCAAGGAAATGATTTCCCGTGCAGCTTCCTGCATATCCCATAGATAAGACAGTTCCCGGTCTTTAGATGGCATACACCACCTTGGCAGTCTTCAAGATCTCCTCGCGCCGGTATGGATTGCGCAGCCCTTCTTTTTCGACAAGGTCAACAGATCGCCCAAATAGGGTCTCAAGTTCCACCTGCATATGGGCCATCTCGAATAGACCGATCGGAGCATCCGGCTCGAAAACAACCATCACATCTACATCGCTTTTAGGGCCGAAATCCTTCCGGATTGCTGACCCAAATAACGAGAACTCTGCAACCTTCCACCGTTCGCAGAAAGCGGCAATCTTTTTACGCGGGATGGTAAATCGTTTGGTTCTCGTTGGCATCATCGCCTCTCGTGAGGAATTATAGCATGGCTGACCATTCTCAATCCCCATCTTCCATCCTCCGTTTTCGGTTGAACCATCCACTATTTCCCATTCCCCATTCCCCATTCACTATTTACCGCTTACCATTTCTCCTGCATCCAACGCGGACTATTCCCCTCTCTCAACTCCGCGTCCTCCGAAATTCGCCTCCAAAACGAGGAACGAATACCCCTCCAATTTCCATTCCAGCCCACTTCCACCGAATAACGAAAAACTCAGTATATCTTCCCAAATTTGCCCATTTGTCTTAGAATCTGACCTGTTGGGGGATCGTTTTTCCCAATCACTTTCCCGCCATTCAGGGTATTCGTTTTTATTCGTTCCTCAAGATTTTTTACTCAAAAATCCGAAGCAGATGGGGCCGAGCACCTCCGTTCTGCCAATTTGACATTGCTCCAATCATGCATCAGGTACAATAATTCCCATGTCCGATCTCGTCACCTCCATCCGCCAGCGATATTTGCAGACGCTCGATAGCATTGCCGCCTCGGCGCGCAAGGCGGGGCGAAAGCCCGAATCCGTGCGGCTGGTGGTGGTCAGCAAACTACAGCCCATCGAAGTGGTCGAAGCCGCCATCGAAGCCGGCGCACAGATCCTCGGCGAGAATTATCCCGAGGAAGCCGTCCAAAAAATTACACAATTGAAATCTCAAACTAAGGTAGAATGGCATATCATTGGTCACGTGCAAAGCCGCAAGGCGCGCATCGTGGCCGAGTATTTTGCCCTTTTCCAATCACTCGACAGCCTCAAGCTGGCCGAACGCACCGATCATTTTGCCGCCGAATTCAAGCGTGTGCTTCCCGTTTTGTTGGAGTTCAACGTGGGCGGGGAGGAAAGCAAATCGGGGTGGCAGGCCGCGGATGAAACGCGCTGGAAGGACCTGTTGGACGATGTGCGTGCGATCACGGCGCTGGAACATTTGCAAGTTCGCGGCTTGATGACCATGCCGCCTCTTTTCCATGATCCTGAAGCGGCGCGCCCCTACTTTCAGCGACTGCGGCGACTGCGGGATTTCCTTGCCGGACAGTTCCCGCATGTCGAGTGGCGCGAACTCTCGATGGGCACCAGCGCCGATTATGCCATCGCAGTGGAAGAGGGCGCTACTTTAGTGCGGGTCGGGCAGGCCATTTTAGGCCAGAGACCCCGACGTGGAGATTAAATGCTTTTTCTTTACCTGGCTCAACTGATCGATCTGCTTTCACTGATCCTGACCCTGCTTGTGGTTGTGTCGGTCATTTTGTCGTATTTCATGTCGCCATATCACCCCGTGCGCCAAGCCATTGACCGGATCATCGAGCCAATGCTGGCACCCATCCGAAGCCGAATTCCCTCGGTTGGTATGCTCGATTTTAGCCCGTTGATCCTGATAATCCTGATCCAGGTGGTTGACTGGCTTTTAACATCCATTTTGCGAAGGTTGTGAGAGGTCTGCATGTCCAAAAGAGATTTTCATCTGCACGATGGGAAACTAGGTTCGGCGATCGCGATCCGCGTGACACCGCGCGCCAGCAGTAACAAAATTACCGAAGTGCTGAATGATGGGACGGTGAAGATCCACCTGGCTGCGGCGCCTGTGGATAACGAAGCGAACGATAAATTGATCGTTTTTCTTTCCGAGGTATTAAGCGTTCCCAAGTCGCGCATCGAGATCGTGGCGGGCATGACCGGCAGGGACAAGCTGGTGACCATTATTGATTTGGATGTTGACACGGTCCACCAGCGTCTGCTGGCACATGTGGATTGAATTGGGTGTAAGGGCACGGCCATATTCCGATAGAGTCTCCCTGACCGGGGTCAACGCCGTGCCCCTATGATTTATGGTTAATCATGGTGCGGGGCTATACAACATGCGATAAATGGCATAGATCTCATAGATGTCTTTAATATATTTTTGGGACTCGCTATAGCGGATGGTTTCAAGAAAGAGATCAGGATCATTGCTTGAAAGTTGTGACCATTGATAAGTGATGCCCGGGCCCGCATTGTACGCGGCCAGGCTTCTATACAAATCGCCGCCAAATAAACTGCTGTTGTGCGCAAGATAGTTTGCACCTAAGCGGATGCTAATTATCGGAAGATAAAGCTGGGTGGGACGATCGGGATTGAAATCGGGCGGCCAACCCAACCTGGTGGCCGCATCGGCAGCGCCACCCTTTGGAGCAAGTTGCATTAAACCGATAGCTCCTTGAGTTGAACCTGCAAACCTATCAAACAAGCTTTCTTCGCGCATCACACTAAACAACAGTAATGGATCAATTCCATTGGCTTGAGCGGCAGGCTCGATCAGATCGTTGTAGTAAAGTCCATAGCGGACATGATTGAAATAGGCAGGCGCCTGTAACGAGGATGGATTATCGTTCTTTCCGGCGAGCGTTAAGACCTGCCGCGCGGCGAAGATACCGGAACGGTACAGGCCGAGGTCAAGCAGATAATTTGCCAGGCGGTAGGTCAGTACGGGATCAGCGTTGATCGCACTGCGTAAATCCTCGAACTCGAGACGCGCGTCGCTGAATTGACCCAACTCCCATAATTCGGTACCGCGCACAAAACGCGCATCGAGGGCGAGCGAGCCGGGGCCGGTAAGATCTGTCCCAGCCGGAAGACCGAAAGTCAAACGCATCCACGAATCCGCATCCTTGCGTTCCACGTTTAGATCAACACTGAGATTCGTTGCCGAGGACGGTGCAAAAGGATCGACTCCCATGAGGATATCGCGGGCGCGCAGGCTGTAATATCCGCCGGGATCGTTACCCTGCGCCTGCTGCCAGGCGGCTTGCGCCTCGTTTGCCTGACTTAACTGCTGCTCGGTCTTGCCGATCCACAGATTGGCACGCGCCTGGTCTTCCGCCTGGGTGGCTGATGCGAGACTTCGCTGGAAATCTTTGAGCGCATCGCTAAATTTGGATTCCCGGTAGCGCATAATGCCGGCCTCAAACACGGCGGTCGGCGCCTGGTCATTGCCCGCATATTCGTTGGGAACGCGCTCCCAAACCTGGGCGGCCGGTTCAAGCTGGGAATCCTGCTCGAAGATACTGGCGGCGTTCATCAGTGCAAGCGGAGCCTGGTCCGAAGCGGGCGCGGCTTTTACAAACGCAAGCAGGGTATCCGTGGCGGCTTTCGAATCGTGGATGTTATTCCATTGCGTATCCGCCTTTTGAGTCCAGCCATTTGCCCAATCCGGGTTGGTTGAATAATTCTGGATGAAGTATGTAAATTCAATGACCGCATCGGGATACTTTTGCAATTCACGCAAGGTCAGCGCCCGGTAGTAGTGCGCGGTGCCGTCGTTGCCGGGATTTGCGGCGATATAACGACTCAATGCATTCAAAGCCGCGCTTAGTGTATCAGTTGGACTCGGCGTGTATTGATAATAACCAGCATAATAATCTGTCAAGCCGCGGTCGAGATCGTTCACACTGACATTTGCATTGACTAATTCATTCAGACATAACCACGTCCAGGACGAAAACCAATAATTTGCAATCGCATCGCGGAAGAATCCATAAGCCACATCGGTTTTATTCAGGGTGAGATTGGCCTCCCCCAATAGATAATCCATCTGCGACTTCGTGTAATCATTAGAGGTGCTTGACAGGATGGAAGTGTAAATCGAAATGGCGGTGGCATAATCTCCGATCCCTGTACGCATTTGTCCGATCTTGATCTGCAAGGCAAACGCATCGTCGAGATGAGGAGCGGACTGTGCGGCTTCGTACGCGCTGAGCGCATCTGAATAATCGTCCCTCGCGCTAAGCGCGTCGCCGCGCAAGGCCTGCACATAAGAATCGATCACAGCGGGGCGCAGGGTCAGATAGGTTTGATAGGCCTGTGCGGCGTTCGTATAATCTTTCATTTGGTCATACGCCTGGCCTTGCAGGAAATAAGACGGACCCTTTGCAAACGGCGAGTCAGGATAGCCTGAATTCAATTGTCCCAGGGTAGCCTGTACATCGGTGTAGCGGCCATCGGTATATTGAGCGCGAGCCAGTCCCCATAATGCCGCGGCCTGCACGGTTCGATCACTCGACCCGGCAAAGGCGGCACGATACTCTGATTCGGCATTTTGGAGATCCCCATCAAAAAAGGCTTTGTCTGCATTTTCGATTCGAACGCTGGGGATCGGTGTATAGGTCGGCGCTGGAGTTGGGGACGAGGTTGAGGTGGGTGTAATGCTTGGCGTAGCGGTACTCATGCTCATGCCGGGCAAGAGGGACGGAACGTTCGATGAAAAGGTACAGGCCAGAATGGCGATGATCCATGCAATGCCAAGCAGCATGCGTGCAATTCGTTTCATGACGACCCTTATACTGGTAAAGCAAAGGCATGTCAAGCATATTGTATAATTGCAGATTAATGAAGACGCAGATCATCACACTCGAATCACACGACGATTTGATCTCGGTGCGCGACCGCATGTCGTGGGCCAAATCACCGCGCATTCTGCTGGTATGGACGAAATTCGAACATGTCACACTGCGACCCGTGGATTTGCGCGTGCTGCAGAGCCATGCGCGCACCCTCGGCGCGGAAATGGGATTGGTAACCCGCATTCCAAACGTCAAACGCAATGCACAAAGCTCTCACATTCCGGTCTTTGGGACGACCGCCGAGGCACAGCGCGCCGCCTGGCCGTTAAGACCCCCGAGGTCTCCAAGGCGCCGGAGGTCCGCAAGAGTTAATTTGCCCAGGATGAAGGCGCTAAGTAAAGTCGAAGAAGCAAAGTGGAGATCCAATTTCATCGTGCGCGTGGGATTCTTCGTACTGGGAGTCCTGGCTGTATTAGCAGTGGCCGTTTTGTTCCTGCCGCGCACTTCCATCAAGTTGACGCCCATCTCTCAAGAGCAACAGGTCACCATCCCGGTCTCAGCCAATCCGGATACCGGATCCGTTTTTATTTCCGGCAGTGTACCGGCGCATCAAACCAATGTCCTGGTTACGGTTATGCAGACGATGGCGATCACATCGCGAGGCGCGGTGCCGAACGATAAGGCGGAAGGCGTCGCCCGCTTTACGAATCTGACGCAAAATAATCTAACGATCCCGGCGGGTACCATCGTTTATACGCTTGGCGCAACCCCGATCAAGTTCCAAACGGTGAATATCACACATTTGCCGGGCGGATCGAAAAAATTTGTGGAAGTGCCGATTGCGGCTGTGGAGGCGGGTTCATCCGGGGATGTGGCGGCGGGCACAATCCAGGCCATTGAAGGAAGCCTGGCGCTCTCTGCTTCTGTCTCCAATCCCAACCCGACCACGGGCGGCACGGACCTGACTGCGACGGAGGCCTTGGACGCGGACCGTCAGCATTTGCATGATACGGTAACGGCGGCGTTGGAGCAGCAGGCAAACCAGGAAATCGAATCCTCGATAGGCGCACATGATCTACTTTTGATCAACACCTTAAAAGCAGACGCGCCATCGCAGGAGATTTATGATCCGCCTGCCGGACAGCCGGGCGACACATTGAAACTGACTATGAGTGCAAATTACAGCGCGCAATATGTGAAAGCAGATGATCTGACCCAGTTAGCCCAAAGTGTATTGGATGCCTCCATACCGGCGGGTTTTATCTCCAAGCCGGATACCCTGCAATTCAGTTCAACGGTACCTAATACAACCGACCTATCCGGCTCGACGCATTTCACCCTGCAGACCCAGCGTGTTCTACTACGCCAGATCCAGCCTCAGCAGGCGATCTTTTTGGTGCGTGGTCTCTCACCCAGCGCGGCAAAACAAGCCTTGCAGTCGAACCTTCCGCTGGCCGCGCCGCCTGACATTCAAACCAGCCCATCCTGGTGGCCATGGCTGCCGCTCATACCGTTTCGGATCGATGTGCAATGAGTGAGCTTTTAAACACTAAATACACGAAGGAAGAAATTTTTTTCTTTGTGCCTGTGGCTATTTTTTGAGCAAAAATGCGAATCCTGGCGGTTGACCACGGTGAAAAACGAATTGGGCTGGCTGTTTCCGATTTAACGGGCACGATCGCGAATCCTTTGAAAGTGATCAAGCATGTTTCCCGGGTTATCGACGCGGCGCAGGTGGCTGAAAATGCCATACAGAATCAAGTTGAGTTGATCGTGATCGGTCAATCGTTCGACGAAGAGGGCAAACCGAACCTGGCAGGCAGGCGCGCTGCGCGCTTTGCGGATGTGCTTAAAACCCAAACTCAAATCCCGATCGTGATGTGGGACGAATCGTTCAGCACCCAATCCGCGCAGGCGGCACGCCTCGAAATGGGTGCCTCACGGAAAAAACGCGGCGGTCATCTCGATGAATTGGCGGCAACGATCATCCTGCAGTCGTACCTTGAATCCAGACGTAACACATAAATCGAAAATTCCATCATGCGCCGTTTCATTGCATTCCTTGCCCTCGGTTTCCTTTTCCTTTGCCTCATCCTTTTCATTTTTATCTTTCCCTCCCAAGTGGCGAAGACTTATGGGCCTCCATCCGAACGGCTCTCGTTCCTTCAAACCATCCAATATTCCGACAAGCTTGCCTGGGACGATGGACTATTGACCAAGCCGCTCGATCCCAACGCCTCACCGCAATCGTTCACGGTTCAGCCGGGTGAGTCGGCCGAGTCTATTGCAGAGCGCCTGCAACAAGGCGGCTTCATCCGTGACGCAGGCATGTTCCGTGATTATCTGATCTACACCGGTTTGGATACATCCCTGCAAGCGGGCGAATATGATGATCTCAGCGCGGCCATGTCCACCGTGGATATCGCGCGCAAACTGCAAAATGCGGCACCCACTCAGGTGACCTTTGTCGTTTTACCAGGCTGGCGGATGGAAGAAATCGCCGCTTCACTCCCGACCTCGGGTTTGAACATCACGCCAGATGCTTTTCTTGCAGCCGCAAAAGGACATCATCCCGGCCTGGCCTATTTGGCGGGCGCGTCCTCGGCAGAAGGATTCCTCTATCCAGACTCTTATATTCTGCCGCGCGACCTCCCTGCGGATCAATTGGTGGAAACACTCGTCCGGAACTTTGATCTGCACCTGACGAATGACTTGCAGGATGGTTTCAGCCACCAGGGCTTGAGCATTTATCAGGCCGTGATACTGGCTTCGATCATCCAGCGCGAAGCGGTCCACGATGACGAAGCGCCGCTGATCGCATCGGTTTATTTGAACCGCATCAAGATCAGCATGAAGCTGGATGCCGACCCGACGGTGCAGTATGCCTTGGGCTATGATGCGGTCGGGCAAACATGGTGGACCAACCCGTTGAGTCTCGACGATCTGCAAGTCAACTCGCCCTATAATACCTACCTGACGAACAGCCTGCCGCCCACGCCGATTTCCAATCCCGGTTTGGTCGCCCTGCGCGCAGTGGCGTTCCCCGCCGATTCATCCTATTATTATTTTAGCGCCAAGTGCGATGACTCCGGTTATCACAACTTCGCGCAAACTTTTCAGGAGCATTTGCAAGACCTGTGCCCATAATGGATCGCTGTTTTAAAGGATGTGGTCTAAAGTCAGGAGGCCGCCTACTCCTTGCGTTTGAATATGGTTTGAAACGCGGCGCCCAACCCGGCCAAGAGAACCAATGGCGTGAAGGCAAACCAACCGATGAACGGAGTTAGGCCAGCAAGAAAAAGCAAGCCTCCGCCGCGTGCGAGGGCATGGAATTCGTTTTTGGGTTCGCCGATATGATGTCCGAGCAAATCTGCCAGCGAAGCCAGACCGAGCATGGACAGCAAAGCCAGCGCCAGTGAGAGCAGCGCGCCGATGACCACCAAAACCCCAGCGATGATCTTTATATTGCCGAGCCGTTGAGCCAGAACGATGAATAATGCGTCCAATAGGCCGACGCATAGGAAATTGACCAGCCCAAGCAATAATGACCTGCCCAGGGATGTTTCCAAGGCCGCACGCGTCCGATTAACGGGAACGGGCAATAGCAAGCCGATGACCGTAAAGATCGAGACCAGGCCTAAGCCGCCGAATACGATGAGTAGAAGTAGACCAAAACTGTTTTGCATTTTTTTCTCCTTTTTAATTATCTGTTAGAGCGAAAAGAATCCCACAAATCCAATGCGGGCTTGGGCGTGCCGTCTGAATTGCCCAGCCCGACCGCGGCAAACATGCCCAGAGTGTTGATGTCAGTCGAGTTGACGCCGTGGGTTTTCATATAGCCGGAGTACGAATCGAGATTGAAATCTTCAAGCAGCAGATATACCCAAAAAGCCAACCTTGAACCGATTTGATTGTGGATCGCGTTCAAGTAGGCGACCTGAGCTTCGGGCGTGCCCGTGACAGGCCCGATGGACCTGGAAGTAAATCCTCCTTCGGCAACGGCAATGGGCTTGGAAGTCTGCAAAAGAAGCGGAGCATAATAATCCGCAGGAATGTCTGCGCCTGTCTTAAAAGCGACGAAAGGATAGGATGAGATCGCCCAAACATCCAGGTTGGGTTCAAAGGCCTGCACCTGATCCCAATTCGGATGAAGAGGCGTGCGTCCGTTCGCGATTTGCGGAATAAGATTGTTCAGCTCCTCCCATTGGAACGTGACAAAGATTTTCGTATCCGGCGCTTCGGCTTTAACCCTTGCATAAATCTCATTGTAGAGGCTGATGAAGTTCTGCCCATCGTCGGGATGCGTATCCATGTAGGTGTTGATCTCAGAACCAAGGCCTAGATAGCGCGGATGGAACATTTCCACGATCCACAAGGCGAAGTTTTCATAGGCACTGCGGATATCAGGATTGTTAAAACCGGCCTTCCATCCAAACGGCAAGCCGCTGAACTGGCTGCGGTTGAGGCCGTCTAACCCATCCACAACGAAAACGGTGTCCAGATGATTCTGCCGCGCAAGCGTGACCTGGTTGATAATGTCGGTTCGTTTTTGCGATGCTCCGTCTACCGTGTGGACAAAATCGCTCCAGGGGACATTTTGCTGCAGAAGGACGAAATCGGCATGGCTGCCCAAATCCTTATAGATTTTCATCACACTGTTTATGGACACTTCCGGCGGGGTGGGGAAAAATCCATACAAGGTGCGCCCTGAATCGAAGATCGAAGTTGCGGCTGTGGGGAAGGGCGTTGAAGGAGTCTGCGATCCGCAAGCCAGCACAGCAATTACCAATATCAAGAGGGGTATCAATATGCGTTTCATTTTCTAATCCCCGGGCATTGCTGCAATAAGATGGCATTTCCGATCAACCCGAGGGCGAAAACACCGGCCAGGATGAAGATCATGTTGAAGGTTGAAAGTTGGAGTGTCGGGAACCCGGAAAATGGGAGATAAACCGATTGAAGGTCAATCGTTGGAAGATGGAATATCAAGGAAGAGAAATGAGAAACGGAGAGGAGATGATAAAGATCCGCGAATCGGAGATCGGGAAGGGCAAATTGGAATTCAGGAATACGGAATTCGGGGATCAATAGTTTGGGAACGTGAATCACCTGTGCGGCCTGGATCAGCATGTATAGCGATATTCCAAGCGCGGCGCCGAGTTGAGCGGCAAAAGCCCGCGTCCAAAGTCGTTGGGGATGGGGCAGACGCGCCAACACAGAACTAGTTAGATCATGGGATAGTTCAACTTCGCTCACCTCTTTAAGCCTGGAAAAAACAAGTTGAAGTTCTTCCACTCGCCTGCGGCAATCCGGGCAGGTCTCAATATGGGAATTGATAGCGCGGCGGGTTGGAGAGTCGCTGCTCTGATCCAAATATTCGTTGAGTTGGGAATCGGAAGGATGATTCATTTCAGGTCTTTCAGTTGTTCAGCCAGTAATTTGCGGGCGCGGAACAAATCGCTCTTAATGTCGCTCAACGGTCGTTTTAATTCGCTGGCGATCTCCTCATAACTCAAATCCTGAAAATGTCTTAATTCGATGACGGCGCGATAACGCGGCGGCAGGCGGCTCAGTTCAAAACGGATGCGCTCATCACGATGACGGGCGACGCTCAATGCTTCAGGACCGGCGTTTGGATCGGGCAGCGGAGCCAGTTCATCATCCAGAACCGAGAAGGCTCTTTGACCTTCGAGACGATTCAGGCAAACGTTTGCGGCAATCCGTTTGAGCCAGGGTGCGATTGGGCGTTCCAAATCGAACGTGCCAAGGAATTGATAGGCTCGGATGAACGCTTCCTGCGCGGCGTCTTCTGCATCAGCGACATTGCCGAGCAGGCGATAGGCAACATTGAAGACCGCTTGCTGATGGCCATTCACGATTTCAGCGAAGGCATCGTGATCGCCTGCTTTGGCGCGGCGGACCAGCTCACGCTCCTGCGTGGATGACATTTCTACATTGTATTACAGGGAAATTGGCAAAAAAGTTGCAGGCTGGCAATTATTGGGCTATCTAAAAAATCTGAGTTTTCGCTTCCGAGCGTTGGATGCGCGGATTTTTCTCGTGCCGTGAAATGATCCAGGCGGCTACGATCATTACCAGGCCGATCCCGGCCAGGGTCAATGCCTGCCAGCCCGCCGGTGCGAATATTTTCTGAAACACATCAATCATCACCGCCCTGACCGTCTCTGAAAACTCCGGGGGAATGGTCAATGAAGTATGTGTTGAAACATAGTTTTCAAGAGCTGTCTCAAACAACGGGGCGCCATTGAAACCGAGGATCGCACCGCTCAGCCCTGCAAGGAGGAATGGCCAACCCCATGAGGCCAGCCAGCCCTTGAACGACCGGACCGCAAAAATGGTGATGCCAAATAGGAATGCCAGGGGAATCAAGGGAGTGAGCTGCATGAACTGTCGGATCGCTCTGAGGTTTCTTAGTCCCTGGGGCGGGGTGGCCGGGTCAACGAATGATATTCGATCGGGAAGGCTGGCCGCGATCGAACTTAATTGGGTCTGGAGGATCGGTTTTGCCAGGGCAAGCACCTCCTGAGGCGGGTTGCACAAAACTTGTCCGAAGGATGTGATCATTTGCGCCAATTGCTCGAGCGTGCAAGCCGGTTGGGCATGGATCAGACGGATAGCCGCGTCCAGGCCCGCGGCGCTGGATAGTCTTTGCTTGACGGGCAGGAGTGAAATTTGCGGATCGTTGGTTTCATCGTTGAGGTAGGCGAAAACCTGGGTAATGGCTTCTTCGGTCATTGACCGGAACTGTTCAGGCGGGAACAAGGTTTGAATGATCGTCGCCCAATGTTCGCTGGTCAACTGCTGGACAAAAGGGGTATTGCTGGCACGCGCCTCCCTTGCCAGCACCTGGCCCAGCAGAAGGGGAAGGTTCTGATAGAAGCTCTCTTCGACCAAAGCCTGTTCATAGATATTCGGATTGAACGCCCGTCCTTCCAGGTTGAAGAAAAACAGCGCGGCCAGCGCCGTCAGGATGAAGAAGGCCGCGCAAAGAACCGCGATGATCCTGGCGAGGATACCCGGCAAATGCTTCATGCGGATTTCACGACTTCAATGTAATCGCTGGTCATCCTCTCGGCGTTGGATATACCGAGCGCGGCCAGCAATTCATGAGCCAGTCCCGCCTTGTGTTCGGCATCTCTGCGGCTCCACGTTCGCGATTTGACTTCCACGAAGCGTCCAATTTCGGGTTCGAGCATGGTATCCTGGTTGACGAAAAATTCCGTGTCTTTGAATTTGATGAGCCAGCGTTGGCGGTCTTTCGTGATCGAGGTCTCTTCCTTGGGCTTGAAGTATTCGCGATAGAAGCGCAGGCTCTGGGTGGCAGGCGCCAGAAAGCGGCTGCGGGATAGCAATACATTATGCTCAAGCGCGCCTTCGCGTTTTTGACCGAGCAATGTCAAGCGGGCGCGCGTCATGGTAACACTGCCTTGTTCGTTGAGAAAGTCGTCTTCCCGGTAACGCAGTCTTCCCTGCAACGGATCATTGAAGGCGAAGTAGGCATCGTGTTCCTTGAAATGGCGATGACGGACGATCTCGATTCCGTTCGTCTTCAGCGCCTCAACGATGGACTGGCCCTCTGTTAGTTTGACCTTGATCTGTGCCTCGAACGATTCCTCTTCCATGGAGCCGCCCAATGCGATCAGCTTTGACAACACGGATTGCTCGCGCTCGATCAGGAAAGTATCGATCTTCTTCGCAAATTCGGCGGCCTGTGCGAGCAATTCCTCTTCCTGCACTGTCAGGAGCTTGTGGTTTCGCATCAGCCATTTGCCGTTGACCATGACATCGCTCACGTCCGTGGATTTGCTGGCGTAGACGATCTGGGCATAAGGGTTATCGTGTATGCGCCGGAAGGAGGGCGAATTATGGAGGGGCGAGAGGTCTATCAAGATCAGGTCGGCGCGGCGGCCGGGAGTCAGTGAACCGGTCAGATGGCCCATGTGAAGCGCCTGTGCACCGAGGCGGGTGGCCATGGTCAGCGCGGTCGGAGCCGGCAGGGAAGTCGGATCGTTCGTCACCGCTTTGGCAATGAAGGCGGCCAGGCGTACTTCCTCGAACATGTCGAGATCGTTGTTCGATGCAGGCCCATCGGTTCCAATGCCGACGTTCAACCCGGCTTCGAGCATCCTGGTGACAGGAGCAAAACCTGAAGCTAATTTGAGGTTCGATGATGGATTGTGTGCCACTCCCGCTCCGGCATGAAGTAGAGTACGTATTTCACCCGCATCAATGTGAACGCAATGTGCGGCGATGACTTTGGCTTCCAGCAGGCCCTGCTTCTTGACGTATGGAACCACCGGCATCCCATTTTCGCGGCGCATATTTTCAACTTCATACGCTGTCTCTGCGATGTGGATATGCAAAGGTACATCGAATTCAATGGCAATCTGGGCCGCCTCATGCAGAATCTCGGGTGTGGTCGTGTAAGGCGCATGCGGCGCAATGGCCGGGATGATGAGCGGGTGATTCTTCCAGCGCTGGATGTAGCCGCGTGCCTTTTCCAGGGAGTCTTCATAGGAGGCCGCATCGGGTGACGAAAATTTCAATACCGATTGCCCGCAGACTGCACGCATACCCGCCTCGGCGGTCGCTTTGGCAACATCCTCTTCAAAATAATACATATCGTTGAAGGTGGTCACACCGCTCCGGATCAGTTCGGCACAGGCGATGAACGTTCCAAGCCGGACGAATTCCGGCGAGACATATTGGCGCTCGACCGGCATCATATACCCCATCAGCCACACATCGAGGCGCAGATCGTCGGCCAGCCCGCGCAGGAGGGTCATCGGAACATGCGTGTGCGCGTTGACGAGGCCGGGCATCAATATTTTTCGCCCGCAATCAACTGTCTCCTTGCCGGAATACTCGGAACACATTTCAAATTCAGGCCCCACTGCCACAATGCCATCGCCGTTCACGGCCACGGCGCCAGGGTTATATTGATTCAATTTTTCGTCCATGGTCAGGACATGGGCGTTGGTGAATAATATGTCAACGGTTTGCATAATGCTCCTTATTCATCCTATATGGTTCGCGGTCTATTTCGCCGAAGCAACCTGCCCGGAACGGGAGGTTACTTCGTAAAGTTTAACAGCACGTTCAAGGCGCGCAAATTCATCGAGAAGTCGGTATCCTGATGGTTGGTCAGTTCCATGTCCACCGCCGCCGCGCCCACCGAAACGGCATAATCGGGCAGCGTCCCGGAGTACACACAACCGGTGTTGAGGGGCGGAAATGGATAGGTGGTTACGGCGGCTAAAGCATGGGCAAGCTTGGTCGAGGCCTTGTCCCATGGCGTGCCGCCCGGAAAAATCCCAAGCGCGGCGGAATGATAATTGATCAGCGCCTGAATCTTATGTGCGGCGATGAAATTCACCACCAAACGCGTCTCAGGCTCGGAGCCAGGACCCGAGCCGCTGGTCGTCGGCGTTTGGTCATAACAGCCGCTGCGGTCCCAGGTGGCGGTCCAGCCGATTGGAAAATTCCGATTCAAATCCACACCGTTGGCGTTAACGCGTCCCCATTCATCGTGACTGCGCGCATCACCGTCGGGGTTCATATCACGCAGGATGTAAAGGGTCACGTCGCTGGGGATCGCATCCGGGTTTTCGTTGATGAAGGTGATCAATTGATCTGCAAGGGCAATCGTATTCCATTCATACCCACCGTGAATGCCGCCGATGATCATATCCTGCTTTTCACCCTGGCCAAACGCGTAGACTTCGAGAGGCAGACCGCCCGCGGAAAAACCAATAATAGCCGGTTTGGGGCCATTCACCAAATAGAACGGGGTTGCCGTCCACTCGAGAATCTGGGTCGAAAGCGGATTCGGCGTGACGGAGGGCAGATAATAGCGCGTGGGCGCCATTGTCAATGTGGGGTAGGGTGT
>Ga0182027_10008541_pt1 | contig 14888 bp, 12 predicted proteins | sample 712E1DmetaG_FD_121300 | JGI IMG/M metagenome (GOLD analysis project Ga0182027, IMG submission 121300) | Permafrost microbial communities from Stordalen Mire, Sweden - 712E1D metaG (Illumina Assembly) | ecosystem: Environmental > Terrestrial > Soil > Wetlands > Permafrost | place: Sweden... | reverse complement strand
CGCGCCGCGGGTGCAACCACGCTGATCGCCGACGTCCACGATGAGGCGGCCGCGGCGGCGGCTCTGGCCGGTCACCGCTTCGACGTCGTGGTCGACTGGATGGCCTTCACTCCGAGCGACATCGAGCGAGACGTCCGCCTCTTCCGCGGCAGGACGGACCAGTTCATCTTCATCAGCTCCGCCAGCGCCTACCAGAAGCCACTGGGAGACTGGCTGATTCGCGAGGACACGCCACTCGCCAACCCGTTCTGGGAGTACTCGCGCAACAAGATCGCGTGCGAGGAACGGCTACTTGGGGCCTTCCGGGACGAGGACTTCCCGGCCACCATCGTGCGACCCACGTTCACCTACGGCGACATCCAGATCCCGCTCTGCATGAACAGCTGGCGATTCCCGTACACGGCGATCGCTCGGATGCGAGCCGGTAAGGCGGTCATCGTGCCCGGTGACGGGACTTCGCTCTGGACGCTGACTCACAACACCGACTTCGCCAAGGGTCTGGTGGGTCTGCTGGGTCAGCGCCAGTCGATCGGGCATGCCTTCAACATCATGTCGAACGAAGCTCTGACCTGGGACGAGATCACCCGCCAGACGGCCGCGGCGGCGGGTGCCGAGGCGCGTATCGTGCACATCTCGTCTGACTTCATCTGTGCCTGCATGCCGGAGCTGGAGGGGACGCTGACCGGCGACAAGGCCGTGACCGCCGTCTTCGACACGAGCAAGATCAAGCGCTTCGTGCCCGACTTCCAGTGCACCACAAAGTTCGCCGAGGGTATCCGCCGCTCGGTGGCCTGGTGCGATGCCGACAAGTCGCGGCAGGGGATCGACGCCGCGCTGGACGCCCGCTGGGACCTGCTCATCTCCGCCTACGAGTCCGGGCTGGCCAACGCCAAAGCGCTTCTGACGAAGAACGGCTGACGCCAGCAGGGGCCACGCCCTGGTTCGGAGCCGGCCAGCGGCGCCGTTTGGTCGCATTTCTGGCCGACCTGGGACTTCCTTCCACAACACTTGCAATTGTTGGCGAGTTATTGCGTAGAATTGCGCCATGTCCAGACGACTCGCAGAAGTAGCTCGCAAGGTCGGTGTCAGCGAGGCCACGGTCAGCCGTGTCCTCAACGAGAAGCCGGGCGTCGCCGACGCGACACGCCAGGCGGTTCTGACCGCGCTCGACGTGCTCGGCTACGAGCGGCCCACGAAACTCAGGGGCGAGCGAGCGCGACTCGTCGGCCTGGTTCTTCCGGAACTTCAGAACCCCATCTTCCCGGCCTTCGCCGAAGTGATGGGCGCGGCCTTCGCGCAACGCGGTTTCACGCCGGTCCTCTGCACGCAGACCGCCGGCGGCGTATCCGAAGCCGACTATGTCGACTTGCTCCTGCAGCAGCAGGTCTCGGGCATCGTCTTCGTCGGCGGGCTGTACGCCCAGGAAGACGCCTCGCACGAGCACTACGCCCGCCTGCACGCCCGGCGCCTGCCCACGGTTCTGGTCAACGCCGTGATCGCCAACCTCGGTTTTCCGTGCGTCTCGTGCGACGACTCGGTCGCGATCGAGCAGGCGATGGGCCATCTGGTCTCGCTCGGCCATACCCGGGTGGGGCTGCTTATCGGGCCGCCCGACCACGTCCCCTCGCAGCGGAAGCTGGCCGCGGCGCGCATCGTCGCGGACCGTGCCGGCATCAGCCTGGAGCCCGACCAGATCTCCTACTCGCTCTACTCGCTGGAGGCGGCACAGGCTTCGGCGATGCGCCTCCTGGAGGCCGGCGTCACGGGCATCGTGTGTGCCAGCGACCCGATGGCCCTGGGCGCGATCCGGGCTGCAAAGCGTGCCGGCCTGGACGTACCGAAGGACATCTCGGTGGTCGGCTTCGACGACTCGGCGCTAATGAACTGCGTCGATCCGCCGCTGACGACAGTCCGCCAGCCGATCGAGCCGATGTGCCGGATGGTCATCGAGCTGCTCGTCGGCGAAATCGCCGGCAACGGCCTCACCCAAGGCGAGACGCTGTTCGAACCCGAGCTCGTGGTTCGCGGCTCGACCGGGCCGGCCGTAGCCCGCTAGCCGAGTCGCTCAGGCGCCGCTCCAAGCCCACTGACGCATGGCGTCTGGTGTCTGCCCGCAACGCTTTGCGCCTTTGTTCTCGGGCGCTCGCGAGCGCTAGTTGGCGGCACGAAGGAACTTGCCGACCCCAGCGTCTATTCGGCGCTGCCCGGCGGCATCCCGCAAGGAGCCCTCGAGCGCACCGGCGAGCCTGACGGAGCCTTCGGCCGGCCGGTGCTCCTCGCTTGCATCGCAGGCTGACGACTCAAGTGAAGGAGTTGCAGGCAAAGCAAGTATTCTCCATTCGTTCTGTCAGGATCTTGCACTCTGTTGTTAGATAGTGTATTTTCCGGCTATCGCATCCTTTACCCGCGGCGAGCGAGCCGCCCGACAGGAGCAAATGCCAAGTGACAGCTCGAACGGTCGAGGCGGAATGCCTGGATCCGCACTCGATGCTCAACCTCTCCCACAAACCGATCGAGCTGCCGTCCGGCAACTCGGTCGTCCTTGCAAGCGCCGAGCTGTCCGCGGGCCTCTTGCCTCCCGACGCGACCGCCTGGCTGCGAGCAGCACCGGATAACACGACCCACGGAACCTCCCGCCACGAGGCAGAGGGAGGAGAATGAGGATGGAGTGACGACCAAGAAGATCGGCAATGTTCGGGGGAACTCCGCTCAGCTATATCGGTTCGCACTGAGCTATCTATCGAGAGTGAGTGAGGAAATGACCTTCAAGCCCGTTCGCAAAGTCGGCACTTTGCTGATGGCCGGCCTGGCCGTCGTCATCGTGGCCGGCTGCGGCTCCACGGCCGCCACGCCTTCGGCCGCCGGCTCAACCGGCCCCGCCGCCTCAAACGGCACCACCAACAAGCCCGTGACCATCACCGTCGGCGTCCTCCGCCCGGGTGCTTCCCAGGACGCGGCCGATGCCCTCAACCTCCAGATCGACCAGTTCCAGGCCAAGTACCCCTGGATCACGGTTGAGTCCCAGGAATACAACTGGACGGCCCCGACCTTTACGGCCGCCCTGGCCGCCGGCACTCTGCCCGACGTCTACACCATCCCGTTCACGGACGGCAAGGGTCTGATCCAGCAGCACCAGATCGTCAACATCGACGCTCGCGTCCGGGCGCTCCCGTACGTCGCGAACTTCAACAAGACGGTTCTCGCCAACGGCCAGGATGCCGATGGCAAGATCTACGCCGTGCCGACCCAGGCCTACGGCATGTCCCTGACCTACAACCGGACCCTGTTCACGCAGGCCGGCCTCGATCCCAACAGCCCGCCGGCCACCTGGGCCGACGTTGAGGCTGACGCCAAGATCATCGCCGCGAAGGACCACGTTGCCGGATTCGCTCAGATGGCCACCCAGAACTGCGGTGGCTGGCAGCTGACCACGCTCACCTACGCCCTCGGCGGGCGCATGGAGGCCGTGGACGCCACGGGTAAGGTCACCGCGACGGTGAACAACGCCGCCACCAAGGCCGCTCTCAAGATGCTCCAGACGTACCGCTGGACCGACAACGCGATGGGTTCGACCTTCGACTACAACTGGGGCAGCATCAACCAGGCCTTCTCGTCCGGCCAGATCGGCATGTTCGTCGGCGGCTCCGACCTCTACACCACGATGGTGCAGAACAACAACATCAACCCAGCCGACTACGGCATCACCGTGATCCCGCTCGCCTCCGACCCGAACGCCGGCGTCCTCGGCGGCGGAACCCTGGCCGTCGTCAACGTCAACACCACTGAAGGCCAGCGCGACGCAGCCGTCGACTGGATGGACTTCTACTACATGAACAAGCTCACCACCGAGGCCGGCGCCCTTGCCGATGCCCAGGCCCTCATTTCCAACAAGCAGCCGGTCGGCGTGCCGGCCCTCCCGGTCTTCGACAAGGCCACCTTCGACCAGTCGCAGGTCTGGATCAAGAGTCTCATCAACGTCCCGGACGCCCAGATGAGCTACTTCAAGACCAAGATCTTCGATCAGCCGCTCGTCAATGAGCCGTCTATCGACACCCAGACCCTCTATGCGGATCTGGATCCCGTCGTGCAGGCCGTCCTGACCGACCAGAACGCCAATATCGATCAGCTTCTGAACGACGCGAATACGCAGATCCAGAAGGCGATCGACGCCCCCGCCTCCTAGTAGCTTCATCGATGGGGGCCGAGTAGCCTCGGCCCCCATCGGTTTTCCAGACCTAGAAAGGCAGGCGCGCAGGAATGGACTCTCCGGCTCGGCTCGCAGTGGCACCGAGCGGCACTCGAAAGCGCCGTGGTCCGCTCGGCTGGGTTAGCAGGGATGGCCTGAGCAGCCTGCTCTTCCTGCTTCCGATGCTGGTGATCTTCGGCTTTTTCGCCTGGTTCCCGATCGTCCGTGACGTGGTGATGAGCTTCCAGCGGACGAACCTGGTCGATACCCCCAAGTTCGTGGGGCTCGACAACTTCGCGGCGGTTCTGAACGACCCGCTCTTCGGCAAGTCCATCGGCAACACGATCTACTTCTCCGTGCTAGCCCTGGTCTTTGGCTATCCGCTCCCGCTCATCCTGGCAGTCGTCATCAGCGAGGCGCGGCGCTTCAAGGGTGTGTTGAGCGCCCTCGCTTACGTGCCAGTTGTCATACCGCCTGTTGTTTCGGTACTCCTGTGGACGGTCTTCTATAACGCCAGCCCGACCGGCCTGTTCAACACCGTCCTGTCGTGGGTCGGCATTGGGGCACAGCCGTGGCTTCAGAACAAAGACACCGTCATGCCGTCCATCGTGATCGAGTCCACCTGGGCCAATGCCGGCGCGACGATGATCATCTACATCGCCGCGCTCCTGAGCGTTCCGCGTGAGCTCTACGATGCCGCATCAGTAGACGGTGCATCGATCCTGCAGAAGATCTGGCACGTGACCCTGCCGCAGCTGCGGGGGATCCTCCTGATCACCATGATCCTCCAGCTGATCGCAACGGCGCAGGTCTTCACCGAGCCGTACCTGTTCACCGGCGGCGGCCCGGCCAACTCGACCATGACCGTGCTCTTCCTCATCTACCACTACGCGTTCCAGAACAGCCTCGGCGGCGACTACGGCATGGCCGCGGCGCTGAGCATCATGCTGGCGCTGTTCCTCGCGGCCTTCACCGCGATCTACATGTGGCTCACCCGGTCGTGGAGCACGAACTCATGAAGACACCGAGACTGCCATTCAGATCGAACCGGACGGAGCGGCCCAGGCAAACAGTGCCGGATGTCCACCGCGGCATTGTCGGGGCACTCGACTGGCGCTTCCGACGAGTGCGCTGGACGGTCCGCGCGATCCATGCCTTCACTCTCGCCTTCCTGCTCGTAGCCGGCCTCGGCCCGCTGCTCTGGCTCGCCAAGTCGGCGATCACGCCGACCCAGGACACGCTGCGAATGCCGCTGGCCCTGTGGCCCCACGGCTTCGATCTCAACTATCTGACCCAGGCGTGGTCCCAGACCCACATCGATCGCTACTTCATGAACACCGTGTACATGGCGATCGGGTCGTGGGCGACGCAGCTGATCGTGGCGACGACCGCGGGCTACGCCCTGTCGATCCTCAAGCCGCCCGGCACCAGGATCCTCACGGCGCTCGTCCTGGCGACGCTCTTCGTACCGTCCATCGTGCTTCTCGTGCCCCTCTACCTCAGCATCGTCGACGTGCCGTTCTTGCACATCAAACTGATCAATACCTTCTGGGCCGTCTGGCTGCCATACGGCGCCAGCGCCTTCAATGTGCTGCTCGTGAAGCGCTTCTTCGACAACCTGCCGTCGGAGGTCTTCGAGGCGGCCAGAGTCGACGGCGCCGGGCCGTTCCGGCTCTTCTGGTCGATCTGCCTGCCGATGTCGCGACCGATCCTCGGCGTGGTCTCAGTGTTCGCGGTCGTCGCGTCCTGGAAGGACTTCCTCTGGCCGCTGCTCGTACTACCGAACCCGGCCGTCCAGCCGCTATCGGTTCGACTGCCCACCCTCCAGCCCACCACCGAGCTCAACATCTTCCTGGCGGCGCTGGCCATCTCTACGTTGATCCCAATCGTGATCTTCCTGATCTTCCAGCGCATGTTCCTCAGCGGCGGCGACGTCACCGGGTCCGTCAAGGGTTGATACGCGGCCGGCGATAGTAGTTGGGCTGCCATCGCCGGAAGAAGCGGTCGATCCAACCCGTTGGTTTCGCCCCGGGTCGGCGCCAATCCTCAGGCGCCACCGCGCGGCACAAGCCCTCGATCCGATCTCCCCGGATCGAGGGCTTACCGCTTAACGTGGCGGGAATTCAACTCCCGTGGAAGACCGGGCGGCGCTTCTCGAGGAACGCGCGGATGCCTTCCTGGTAGTCGTCGCTGTCGTAGACCTCGCGGCGCAGCGCCTGGATGCGTTCGTAGGCTTCAGGCGTCAGCGGATGGGCATTCGACAGGACCCGCAGCTCTTCCTTCATGATCCTGTGGACGAGCGGCGAAGCCGAAGCGATGTCGGCGGCGAGAGAGGTCGTGGTCTGCTCGAGACGGTCCACCGGGACGACTGCGTTTACGACGCCGCATGACTCGAGCCGGGTCGCGGAAACGGGCCGCGCGGCAAACAGCATCTCCTTGATGAAATGCATGTCCGCGACCTTGAGCAGGTTGAGCGTCCCCGACAGGTTGTACGGAACCCCGAGGCGGGCGGGGGTCAGGGCGAAGGTCGTGGTGTCGCCTGCGAACACGAGATCGCAGGACAGGACGAGCTCGCAGGCGCCGCCCCAGACGGAGCCCTCGACCATGGCGATGACCGGCGCCGGATACGTCTCGACGTTGCGGACGAGGGTGCGCAGCGGATCGTTGTAGGTCAGCGGGTCGCGGCCGTTGGTCGGCAGCTCGCGGACGTCGTGCCCCGCGGAGAAGACTCGGGCACCGCTCGCTGCCCGGATCACGACCACGCGGATCTCGGGCGGGCGATGCTCGGCGAGCACCGCTGACAACTCGTCCATCAGGGCAGTGCTCAGGGCGTTGACCGGCGGGCTGGCCAGGGTCATCCAGGCCACCGCATCGCGAACCTCGAACTCGATCAAGGACATAGGGCGCCGCTCCTTCGTTGGCTCGGCCGAAAGGTTTCGGGCCGGCGGGTCCGTCCCTGGCACGACTGCCTGACTACGCGGATCCTAGCCGCTCGGCAATCGAATTGAGAGTGCCCGATTCCGCGTATTCCGGGGCGGCCGTCGCGCCGGGTCGGGTCCTTTGGCCCCCGATGTAGGGGGAACCCCCTCCTCGGGCGCCAAAGGTGCTGGCCGATACCTACCCAGTCGGAAGTCCGACGAGCGCGGCATGGACGCCGCACTGACCAAAGGGCTAGGAGGCCCGCCGCAAATGGGCATGGTGATCAACACCAACGTCGATGCACTTGATGCGCTGCGCAACTTGGGCATCACGGCCAGCAAGTTCTCGGCCAGTGTTCAGAAGCTGTCGAGTGGTCTTCGGATCAACACCGCAGCCGACGACGCCGCCGGCCTCGCCATCAGCAACAAGCTCGAGGCGCAGGTCAACGGCCTGAACCAGGCACAGCGAAATGCTCAAGACGGCGTGTCTATGGTCCAGACAGCCTCGGGCGCCCTGACCGAAATCACCTCCATGCTCCAGCGCATACGCGAGCTTGCCGTCGAGGCTGCCAACGCCACAATCGGCTCGAGTGATGCCGCGAGCATCAACACCGAGATCGGCGCTCTCCAGACCGAGATCAACCGCATCGGCGGCGCCACCACATTCAACGGCCAGAACCTGCTGACCGGCTCGTTGTCGGTGGCCCTGGGCAACGGCGGAAGTCTGTCGGTCGGCAAGGCCCTCAACACCGGTCACGCCGCCACCGTATCGGGTATCGACGTCTCAGCCGCACGTGCCGGCTCGACTTACTCGCTTGCCTCCAACTCGGCCGGGACCCTGACCATGACGCTCGGCACCCTTAGCCAGACGGTCAACCTCCAGGCCATGGGCGCCACGGGCACCCAGACCATCACCTTCGGCCAGCTCGGTGTCCGGATCACCGTCGCCGGTGACCCCGCCAAGACCGCGGCCGAACTCGCCTCCGATCTGGTCGGCGCGGTTGCGCCGACCACGGCGATTGCCGGCACGCTCGGCACGAACCTCGTCAATGGGGTCACCCTGACGCAGACGAGCACGACGCCCGTGGTGATGACCAACGTCTGGGAGGGCGCGCCGGGCGTATGGGCCATCTCCAATTCGCCGCCGGTCAGCGCGACTGCCTCGGCCGGCGTCGCCCAGGGCACGCTGGTCATTTCGACCACGGCGCTGGGCCACGTCACGGGGACACTCGGCGGGGAGAACTTTGCCGGCGATATGAGCGCGTTTTCGCCGGGATCGTTGTCTCAAGCGGTCCTGACTGGAAGCCGCGGAAACACAATCACGATCAACTACCGCCAGAACACGACCGCGGCAAATCTGGCCGATGAAGCGACCGACCTCTCCAACGGCCGGGCCACGTTCGTCTCCGGCCCCGGCACGGCGACGGTCAGTGGCATCGCATCCACGCTGGCTGCCGTTGGGGGAACCTACACATTCAGTTCGGCCGCCCAGGGGCAGCTCACGTTGACCGGCCCGGGTGGCACCCAGACGGTCGCCGTCAACGACATGGCGGCCCTCGGGACCCAAACGCTTGATTTCTCTACGCTGGGCATCAGCTTCACGCTGACGGCCGACGGTAACGGCATTTCTGCGGCGGCCGCTATCTCCAGCCTGCTTAAGGCGTCGGACAACACGGTCGTGGTTACGAGCAACCCCGGCAGTGCCGGTGGCTCCACGATCGTGACCGCCGCCGGCAACAACAGCGCCCAATTCCAGATAGGTGCCAATGCCATCGACACGATGAGCATCACGTTCGGCAACGTGAACACCTCGACCTACACGGGCTTCGACGCTGCGGTCACCGCCTTCAACACCGCTGTCGGCAGCCAGGCTGCCTGGGCGGCCGGTCAGGGCACCGCAACCGCGGCCCTGATCAACGCCGTCGACAAGGGCATCGACTCCATCAACGGCATCGCCTCGGGCCTGGGCGCGGCCCAGAACCGTCTCGGCTACATCATCGCCGCCGTCGGGGTTGCCTCGGAGAACCTCAACTCCTCGGAGTCCCGGATCCGCGATCTAAACGTTGCCGCCGAGATGGTCAACTTCACCAAGACCCAGATCCTCCAGCAGGCCGGCACCGCCATCCTCGCCCAGGCCAACTCCGCTCCCCAGAGCATCCTCACGCTACTGCGCTAACTCTCAGCTCGCGATCGAAACCGCCTCGCCGCTCGCCGCCGATCGCAGAAGCGCGTCGATGACACGCGCCTGGCCGAGCGCGTCGGCGCGGCCCAGGAGCGGCTTGGCGCGGCCGAGGATCGCGTCGCTCAGGTTTTCCATCTCCAGGCGGTAGGCGTCCACGTCTGGGACAAGCTCCGGCTTGCCGTTGAGCTCGATCCCGCCGAACTCGCCCTGCCACGGATCTCGTGACAGCAGCGTGCCGTTGGCTCCGACGACTTCCAGCGAACGCTGGTCCGAGGTGAAGCCGGCGACGATCTCGGCCACGACGCCGGTCGGGAACCGCAGCATCCCCGAGAACTGGATGTCGACGCCGGACGGACCCAGCACCTGCTCGCCGAAGACCCGCACGGGCTCGGTGCCGGCAACCAGCCGCGAACCGCTGATCGGGTAGCAGCCCACATCAGAGAGGCAGCCGCCGTCCATGGCGGGGTCGAGCCGGACGTCGGTCGTGCTCTCCATGACGAAACCGAAAGTGGACCGGATCGAGCGAACCTCGCCCACTTCCGGCAGCAGCTCGACGAAGCGTCGGGTCTGGGGCGTGTGGCGCCACATGAAGGCTTCCATGACCAGCAGCCCGGCGGCGTCGGCCGCGTCGAACGCTTCGGTGACCTGCGCCGGGTGGCGAGAGTAGGGCTTCTCGCACAGGACGTGTTTGCCGGCCGACAGGGCCAGCATCGTCATTGGGTGGTGCAGCGAGTTGGGGCCGCCGACGTAGACGGCATCCACTTCCCTGTCGGCCAGTAGCTCGTCGTAGGAACCGTAGGCTCGAGCCAGGCCGAACTTCGCCGCAAACTCCTGCGCACGATCAATGCTCCTGCTGCCCGCCGCCACGACCGTGAAGTTGGTCGCCCGGCCGGCGTCCTGGAGCAGCCTGCTCGCGATTCGACCGGGGCTGAGGATGCCCCAGCGGACCTTGTCGGAAGATGGCATGTCTCTCCTTTGTCGTTGCCGGCCCGGCTCCGGGCTAGTCGATTATCTCCACTCCGACCGCGGCGGCCAGAACCGCGGCCGATGCCAGGACGTCTGGCCAGGGCATCCGGACACCACGCAGACGCTCCGGATTGCCCGCGCCCGAAATGTCCGAGCCGCGCATCTCGCAGCGCGTCAGGGTCGCATCGGTCCACAACGCCTTGACCAGCACGCAGTCGATGAACTCGACCGACGCGAGCTTCGCGCCCCCGAAGTCGATCTCGTCGAGGCGGCAACGCTCGAAGCGGACGCGATTCAGCGTGGCCGAGCGGAAGGATGCGAGGTCGACCCGGCAGTCGGTGAACGACACGTCCTCCAGCGACGCCGACGCCAGCGTGGCACCCGTCAGCCGGACGCCCGCGAAAGAGACGCGGCGGAGACGCATCTTCTGCGTCCGCATATTGGCCCAGCTGCCGCCGCTGACGACCGCATCCTGGACGAGCGCCTGGGGGATGACCGTGCCGGTCAGGTCGACCTGCACGAGACGGCAACCGTCGAACCGCACCTCGGACGTCGTTCCACCGGAGAGGTCGACGCGCTCCAGGATCGTCGCTTCGAGCGACAGCCCGTCGAGAGTGACGCCGATCGGGGCAGGGTGGAGGTCGGCGGGAAGGTCGGGTGCGTCTGGCTTGGCGGGCGGCTTGGACGGCAGATCCGGATCCTCCGACTCGATGCCGGTGTTGGCGATGGCGCCGGCGGCCCCGCTAGCTTAGCCGCAACTGCCATGGGGCCCTACGGTGTCGGCGACTTCGTCGGCGTCGGGGTCGGGGTCGCCTTGTGGCCGATTTCCAGCAGACCATCGACCTTGATGTAGTGCGAGGTCCAGGTATCGGTGTGGATCACCTTGCCGGTCGAGTCGGTCACGGTCCGAGTTCGCGACGTGTCGAAGCCATCGGTGGGGTACTCGGCCCTGTTCTGCTTTCCGACCGCCAGCGCAGTCGTGTACACGGTGTGGTCGGTGGCCTTCAGGACGTTCGACTTGTACTCGGGCGAGAAAGTGATCGTGCGGCCGGTCGGCAGACTCCAGAGTTCGAAGGTGACGGTGCTCTTGGAGCCCTTGGTGCTCCGGCCCCTGATCACGATCGGGTTTGGAGTGTCGTTGGTCCACTTGAGATCCATCGCCGAGTAGCCGTTGGAGTAGACCGTGGCGTCGAGCCCAACCGGGTAGCGGGTGATGTAGTAGGAATGCGCGTGGCGCTCGTCGATCTGGAGCCCCGCCCGGGCCGCCGCATTGAACATCGTCGTGGAGGCCGAGCAGATGCCGCCGCCGATGGCGCCGGTGTGGTCGCTCTTGCCGTGGACGATGACGCCGCCCATGGCGAACCCGTGTGCGGTGTCGATCGGCGACACGGCCTGCAGGAAGCTGAACTGCTGGCCGGGTGCCACGACAAGGCCGTTGAGCAGCGCCGCCGGAACGCGGATGTTGGCCCCGTTGCCGTTGCTGACGTCCGGATAGAAGGTCGTGGTCCAGGAGCCGATGATCGCCATGCCGGTCAGGCTGTCGAGTGAGATTTGCGGCGAGACCTGCACTGTGGCCATGGTCACGACGGCGGTCTGGCTTGTGCCCGAGCCGAGACCGGCCAGGTATGCCTCGATCGTCCGGGAATCGGCGGCCACATCAAGGCCGATACCGTTTCGGCCGCCCTTGAGTCCGGACGGCGTCCCCGCGCTGCCGTAGACGACGGAAGGTTCGACGGCCCGAGACCCGACCTTGCTCGACAGCGACGCAACGTATGCCTGGACCAGGTTGGGGTCGACTGCCGGACCGTAGGTGCCGTCCGGTCTCGTGCCGAAGACGATCCAGCTCCTGACCGTCTGGGCGTCGATCTTGTTCGTTCCGGCGGCGATCGGCACCGGGCTCGGGATTGGGGTTGGCACCGGGCTCGGGGTCGGAACCGGGGTCGGGGTCGGAACCGGGCTCGGGCTGGCGCCGGAGGCCGTCGCGCTTGGGCTGGGGCTTGGGCTGGGGCTTGAGCTCGGGATCGCGGCCGAGGTCGCGGCCGCCCAGCTGAGGTCGATCTCGACGCCCATCCTCTGGGCGGCTGCAGCCGCGTTCTGGGCATCTTTGGTGGTGACCGCCGGGTCGAGCTTCTGGAAGGTACCCCGTACCTGGAGGTCCCACGGGGCGTCCGGCTGCATGAGCCGGTCGATGATGCCGCCGGCCACGGCCCGCTCGTTGACCCCGATTCCGTCCGTGGAAGGTGTCACCAGGAAGGTCGCGCCCGTGGCCGTGACACTGGCATCGTGGGCTGGGATCAGGTCCGTACCTCCGACCTGCCGCAACCGGCCGGCGATCGCGGTGGGGTCGATCCGGACCGCTACCGGCAGGGACGTGCCTCCCAGTGCGGAACGGAGCATGTAGACGGCGTCCTCGATTGGATTGCCCGAATGCCCGACCGACATGGCGGCGTCTGCCATCGCTTCGAGGTCCGGCGCGCGGCCGGCTTCCTGATAGGTGATCGTGGCCACGCCGTTCGGCGTGGTGACGGTGACCTTGCCCTGGCCCAGGTAAGCGTACTTGGCAGTCAGATCGGTGATGATCTGGTCGCGCGTCAGGCCCGAGACATCGACTGCGCCGACGCTCACGCCCGGGACGGCGCGATCGGCGAAGGCGGAGAGGGCAGCGGCCGCGACGCCCGCGATCAGGATCGTCGCCGCCACCGCACCGATGGCAAATCCGATGCCGACCCGGGCCGCCGAGAAGTGCCGCGGTTCGGCCTTTGCGGCGACCTTCGCCACCGCCACGGGCTTCTCGGTTCGGGGCCGGGCAAAGGGGTTGTTGAGGTGGAGGTTGAGGTGGAGTTGGCGCTTGGGTTTGACGTATTCGGACGACCCGCCGAAGGGCGTCCAATCCCACCCGGGCGACTCAGGAGGCGCCCACTGGGCCGCTGCCGCCGGGCCGAGGATCTCCTCGACCAGGTCGATCTCTTCTGTGGTCATCTGTCTCCCCCGAAGACCAGGATGGCGCTCGTCATGCCATGTTCACAGCCAACGAGCGGGCCCAAGCCGTCGGCGATTAGAACATTCATGCACAACTTCCTCATGGAGCGCAAGCGCCACGGCCAGAATAGCGCCTCCCGCGACATTCCGGCGCGTCCGTTGCGTGGCGATTTCGGCGCCGCACCGGCCGGGACGGACCGCCTCGGCTTGCCATCCTGGCCGATCCCCAGGGTGCGACTTTCGGCATTCTCAAGACCACCTAGCGGTTGGGCCCGAGGCCACCCACCGTCGATTTGCGAACCCGGGCCCGTCGCGACCCGGGTTCGCCGCGCGATGACGTAGTGTTGCAGTCATCCGGTCGCCGGTGAACCGGCTCGTTCGGAGGGAAACATGTTCGCGAAACGACATCTCGTGACCGCGATCTTGCTGGTGGGGGCCGCCACAGTCGCTGCCGCATGCGTGAGTGATAGCACGGCGTCGCCCGCGGCAACGGCTCACCGGACCGCGGTGGTCGCGGCGTCCCACGTGGCCGGGGCGTCGGCTACTCCGCGGGCATCCTCGGCCACGCACGCGCCGAGCATCGTGTCCACGGCGACGGGCGTGCCGGTCGCGCTAGGCGGAAACCTCTGCTCCCTGCTGGGGCCGGGCGACTTCGCCGCGGCGGGCATCTCCGGCGCCGGAGCGCCGACGATCAACACCGATGAGAACGGCGGCCACTACTGCGTCTATTCGGGGACTTCGGGTGGCACGGGCGGCATTGAGTTCGATGCGTTCACCGGCGACCCGGTCGGCACGTACCAGACGATCGCCGGCGAGACCGGAAGCCTGACCGAGCTTGCCTCGGGCGATCTGCCGGGCGCGGATCAGGCCGGCGTTAACCTCAACTCAACCGGCGGGATGGCGGCCATCGTGGTGCGCTCCGGCCAGTTCATATTCGACATGTCGTTCCCGACGAACCCGCAGGCACGAAGCCAGCTGATCGCCCTGGCGGCACTGGTACTGCAGCGCGGCAGCGCCCTGATGTGAGCTCGCGGCCCGCGAACCGGCCGCGAGGCCGGCGGCGGGCCGCCGTTCCGGCTCCCGAGCCCTAGTCGGCAAAGCCCGGGGCGAGGCAGCGTTCGATCTCGGCCATCTCCGCCTCGTCGAAGGCGGGGCCGTCCAGCGCCTTGACGTTGGCCTCGAGCTGTTCGACGGAGCTGGCCCCGACGATCGCCGAAGTGACGCGATCGTCACGCAGGACCCACGCCAGAGCCATCTGCGCGAGTTTCTGCCCGCGCCGCAAGGCGATCTCGTTGAGTGCTCGGACCCGCGGCATATTCGAGGCGATCGTCCCCTCGTTGAGGAACTGTGAGTGCGTCGCCCGCGAACCGGCCGGCGTCCCTTTGAGATAGCGGTCGGTCAGCTGACCCTGCTCGAGCGGGGAGAAGACGATGCAGCCGACGCGCTCGTCACCGAGGACGTCGAGCAGGCCCTCCTCGATCCGGCGATCCAGCATCGAGTAGCGGGGCTGGTGGATCAGGAGGGGAGTGCCCAGCCGGCGCAGGATCGAGATCGCCTGCTTGGTCTCTTCGGGGCCGTAGTTCGAGATACCGGCGTAGAGCGCCCGGCCCGATCGGACGGCTGTGTCGAGGGCGCCCATCGTCTCCTCGAGCGGCGT
>Ga0182027_10008540_pt1 | contig 14888 bp, 15 predicted proteins | sample 712E1DmetaG_FD_121300 | JGI IMG/M metagenome (GOLD analysis project Ga0182027, IMG submission 121300) | Permafrost microbial communities from Stordalen Mire, Sweden - 712E1D metaG (Illumina Assembly) | ecosystem: Environmental > Terrestrial > Soil > Wetlands > Permafrost | place: Sweden... | reverse complement strand
GTGGAGCGGCTGGAGGTGAGCCGGGGGCGGGTGGGGGGGGGGTGGGGGAAGGGGGGGGGAGGGGAGGGGGGGGGGGGGGGGGGGGTAGCGCCTAGCTGCAAATCGGTCGCCGAGGCGACCTTGGTCGTCTTCGAGTCTCCCGTGGTCCATGTTCATTGACGAGCATCTCTCATAGACTTCTCTTGGCAACCGTGTCCCTCACCCGCTTATTTCACAGGCTCATGTGAAATAAGCGCCCACAGGGCCGACAATTCGGCAAAAGCCGCCGCATTGTCGCGGCAGCCCCGACACAGAGAGTGTGTCGGCCTCGAGAGCTCCACGCCCCCGAGGTATATGTTTCACGGCTGCCTTTTGGCAGCCGTGAAATAGGGAGGCTAACGCCAATTTGATATATCGTCAATGTAAAACGCTGGAGCTCAATCCTCAGGGAGCGGACGGGGTCTGATTTATCAACATTCTCCCTTGATCACAGGGACTCGGACCGTGGGCGGGGAGGGGATTGGTGGAGGGTGGATGGGGGCTCGTTTGCGATTCGGGAAGTGGAGAAAGGAAACACATTTTTCAGCCCCTCCATTGCCAAGCGCCTCCACGACGCAGCCTTGCCGGGATTGGATCCTTGAAGTCTTACATGAGGGGAACACCCCATGGCCGCCGCACGGTCTCCTGGTGCATTCTCATGCCATGAAAACCAATCAGGAACATCCTTTTGCTGAGATCATCCAATCTCAAAAGGGCGTTTCCCGCGCCGACTCCTCACAACCTTGACGCTGGCGCGCGAGCAAAAAGAAAAAAGGGCCAGTCCGAAGGCGGACTGGCCTTTTTTAAATGATTCCAGATGAGAAACTGTCCCCCAGGGGAATTCGTTCGGCAGGGTCGGTCTGGAGTTTGACGCGGGGATGCAGGGCCTGGGCGATCTGGTCGCGGGTTTCGATGAGGGTGGCGGCAACCTGGGTGGCGCCGGCGGCCAGGAGGGCTTCGCGGTCGTTGTGAACCTTCTCCTGCAATCCCCAATGGCCCACCACGATGGTCAGTTCGGGGAGTCGGGCGCGCAGCAGTTTGCTCAGGTGGCGGCTGGCGGACAATCCGCCGGGCGGAATAAAACCAACGCAGAACAACGCGGGAGTTTTCTGTTCCACCTCCTGCAGGATTTCGGACAAGCGTTTGCCGGTGGCGCTGATTTCCATTTCATAGCGCGTCGGGTCGAGCAGTTGTTGCAGCATCAACAGCGCGATGGCGTCGCCCTCGTCGTGGGCGGGCCAGGCCAGGATGCGGATTTTGTCGACAGTGACTGTGACCGTGTGCCCGAGGGTGCTGGCATCGCTGGCGGCAACATCGATCAAAGGCGCTGGGTGGGTGGAGGGAAGGCCGATTCGTTCGATGATCTCACGCGTGGACTTGTAAATGAACTCTTGTTCGTCATCCGTCAGGAAGCCCAGCCAGCTGTCCCGTTTGGCGTAATGCAGGGCGGGAACGAGCACCTCGTCGAAGACGTGCTCGACAGGATGAGTCCGCAACTGTTCTTCGACGATCGCCTCGGCTTCATCCTGATCCAGCGCCAACAGCCGCTTGTAGTAGGCGACCGAGGCCTGCATCATCGGCTCGTCACCGAGCAGAACGGCGATGAATTCCAGTTGCGGGACATGCTTCGCGACGACGGCCACGCAGGCGGTCAGCGGCGTCGCCAACAGCAGTCCGACCGGGCCCCACAGCCAGGTCCAAAACGCAATCGCGATCAGCATGGCCAGCTTGGAGATGCCGGCGCTTTGACTAAACAGCATCGGCTCGATGACCATTGCCACGACAGGCTCGAGCACGGCAAACAGCGCGATCACGGACAGCGGTTGCCACCAGTTCGATGAGGTGGCGAGGCTGACCGCGAACGGAAGAATCGCCGCAATCCAAATTCCGATGTAGGGAACGAACCGCAGGATGATGATCAAAAATCCCCACAACAGCGCATAAGGCACTCCCAGCAGAAACAGCCCCACACCAATCACCACGCCCAGACAGGCATTGACGATGAATTGGGCGAAGAGATAACGGCTGACTCGCTGGCCGGCTTCATCGAGCGCCTGAGTCGTCAGGCTCAGTCGTCCGTAGCCCAGCAGACGAATGGCTCGGTTGCGCAACTCGTCACGTTCCAAGAGCATGAAAATCACCAGGATGGCGACCAGCAAGATGTAGAACAACGATTCCAGCAGCGGCCGAACCATCGGCGACAATTGCCACATCCCAGAGGAAAACCTCCCCCCTTGCACAATGACCAGGACCGGCTGGCGAGCTTGCTCGGCCGATGGCGCGTTGGTGGTCACGTTGCCGATCAACTGCTCGAACTCGAGGCGGATTTTATCCACCGTCGTGCCTTGGCCCACCTGCAAATCCTCGATCCGTTTCTTGATGTTGCCCTGGTAGCTGGGCAAGTTGTTGGCGATTTCCTTCACCTGAACGGAGATGGCCCAGCCGATGACGACGATCAAAGAAAACGCCATCACCGCCAGCAACGCGACCGAGACCAGCCGTCCCAGACCGAGGCGTTGGAGCGCGCTGTCCACGGGGCTTAACAGAAAGGCCAGCAACATCGCCAGCGCCACCGGTATCAGGACCGGGCGCGCCCAGTACATCGAGGCGACGATCAACACCAGCGTGCCCGCCACGATCAGCGGCGATGCTTTCAGAGATTTGGTTGGCACGGAGCGCGTTTCTTTCGATTGCCAGAGGAGGCGGCGCCAGTCTCAATCTCTTCCCTGGAGATCGGTTGCACTGCTGTCAGCCATCCCCATCGCTTGCAGACAGTCCACCCTCGCTTCGTCGAGACTGAAGAGGTCTTCTCTTCGGTTGGAGGCTTGGAAGTTGCCCAGCCTGTTCTTCCTCAACACGACGTAGTTCCAGCCCCTGTCCCGGGCCGCCAGGGCAATGGTGCCGATGACGTTTCCCGCAGCATCGGCGAACCATTCGACCTCCTTGCCGATCCAACGCTCCAGATCACTCTGCAACGAGAGACGGCGGATGAATTCCGCTCTGCCTGTGGCTCTAATTGCCATGATCCGTTCCCCAGCCGCAGGGGTCCAGCCTTTCCAAATGGCGGCGCAGCTTGCCCAGGGCCATGTCCTGAATCTGGCGAATGCGTTCGCGGGTCACCTTGAATTTTCTGCCGACGATCTCCAGCGTCCGCGGTCCCCGCCCATCGATCCCGAAACGCAAGGTGAGGACTTCTGCCTCACGCGGAGTCAGGTGCTTGACGTGCCGGTGGATTTCCTCTCGCATCGTTTTCATGCGAAGCAGTTCGTGCGGCGTCAGCGCCGCTTCGTCTTCGATAATGTCGCTGAACCGATTGTCGTCATCGTCCCCAATCGGCGCATCGATGCTGGTGGGACGCATGCCCAGGGTGCGGAGTTGGGTGACCTTGTTGGTCGGCACGTTGAATCGGTCGGCCAGTTCGACATCCGTCGGCTCGCGACCGAGTTGATCCGTTAAACTGTGGTTGAGCCGTTTCAGTTGGTTCATCTTTTCCACGATGTGGACGGGCAGGCGGATCGTCCTGGATTGATTGGACAAGGCGCGACGTATGGCTTGTTTGATCCACCACGAGGCGTAGGTGGACAGTTTCGCGCCTTTCGTGGGGTCGAATCGTTCGACGGCATTCATCAGACCGATGTTGCCCTCGCCGATGAGGTCGAGCAGCGGCAGACCGAGCCCGTCGTAATCATGGGCGATCTTGACCACGAGACGCAAATTAGCCTTGATCATGTGCTCGCGGGCTTCTTGATCGCCGCGTTTGATGCGACTGGCCAGGTCGGACTCTTGTTGGAGAGTCAACAACGGCACCCGGCCGATCTCCTGCAGGTAGACCTGAATGGGCTCGGTGCTTTGGGTGTATTCTCTTTCCAATTCAATCGCCATAAAACTCCTTCATCCTTGCGGGAAAAAATTCGTATCTGCGATGTCTGACCCGCACCAACCCGGGTGTCGCTGCGTGCCTGACTTTATCCTTGGAGCAACACTACGCGATGGGCTGACCTTTTGCTATGGGGTATAACCCCACCTCATTCCCGAATCGCCCGCGTCTTTCGCAGAGAATCTTTCCGACCCGGCTGCCACATCCAGCCGCATCCCACTCAACACGTGATGAGGCTCGACGTTCGTTCGTTGGAGTTCGACAGGCAAAAGGAGGCGGACCAAAACAGGCTCCCATTCGTTCGCGTTTCCCCGATCATCCCTCAGACGGGCGTCCGCCCGCATGCCGCGCGCAGAGGCACGCCCCGGCCTTGTCTGGTTACACTTCGCGAAAATCGTTATCGGCCGACTCTGCGAGTCTTCAAACGAACTTGCCGACTCACAGGATCGGCCTCCATCTCGGAGCCGGCCGAGGGGACGACAGTCGCCCTCTTTGATGATGTCGGCGATCGGAAGGTCAGCGTGTTTAAGGATGAGGATTTTAGCGGCGTCACTTTCCTGACTCAGCAGTTGGTACAAGAGGCTGTAGCCTTCATTGCGCACGCGAGCCTGACGCCAGGCCGTGGTCGGAAGAATGTTCTGCACCGTCGGAACAGCCCGTCACCGCCAGCGCGCACCCGATCAGCGCTCCACAAGCCCAAGCCCGTCGTTTCATGAATGCCTCAGTCTGGCTTGGGGCTTGTGTTCGCTGCCGTTCTTCGTTGCATTTGTCGTTCAAATCCGGCCCATAAGAACTAACACAAGCAGGATCACGACTAACAGTCCGAGCCCGCCGCTCGGATAGTATCCCCAGTTTCTGCTGTGGGGCCAGGTGGGCAATGCGCCCACAAGGAAGAGAATGACCAATATCAATAGAATTAATCCCATGCTGTTGCTCCTTTCTTTATTGCTGGCAGTAAGCTACCCCGAGAGCCGGCCCTTTTTCTATGGGGTCAACACCCCATGCTGAGGCCCCCCTACAACGGCGTTCCTTGGTTCACGCTAACGGCCAGTCGGTATGACATAGAAGAGAATGGCGAAGAAGTGGGAAATGCTGCCCGCCAACACGAACACATGCCAAATCGCATGGTGGTACGGGAGCCGGCGCCAGCCGTAGAAACCGAGCCCCAGGGTGTAGGCCAGACCTCCGACAAGCAATAACATCAAGCCGCCCGGTGCGACGGCCGCGAACAGCGGTTTGACGGCTACAACCACCACCCAACCCATACCGACGTACAGACCAACCCGCGCAACAGGCCGCCGGCGCAGCCATGCCTGGAATGCGATCCCGAGCGCCGCCAGTCCCCAAATCACTCCAAACAGAGACCAGCCCCAGGCGCCACGGAGGCTCACCAGGGCGAACGGTGTGTAGGTGCCAGCAATCAGCAGAAAGATCGCGGAATGGTCGAAAGCTCTGAGGATGGCTTTGGTGCGAGGGAAGTGGATGCCATGGTACAAAGTCGAAGCCGCGTAGAGAAAAATCAGAGTGGTCCCGTAAACGCTGCAACTGACGATGTGCCGGGCGGTGCCATGGTTGCCGGCCCGGGCGACCAGGACGATTGATCCCGCCACCGCGAAGATGAACCCGACCCCGCTGATGATGCTGTTCGCAAGCTCCTCGCGGAGGGAGTTCAGGGGTATGTTTATTTTCGTACTCATGTTCGCACGCCAATCCGACCCACCGCCACTCTCCCAATCAGCAGCGATCCACGTTTCCCAACGAAGTATAAGAGTTTAGTTCTTCAGGCTCAACTCCGAACGCAGGCCAGACGCCTGCGCCCAGCGAACACCCGGTGTTATGAACTCTCCGATGGGGTTAATACCCCATAGCGCCCGAACGGGCTCCCATCGTATCATCATGCCATGAAAACTCCTGAGACTTTTTCAAACAGAAAAAGAAACATGCACACAGGCCATGCTCCCCTGCGGTACCTGGTCACCGCACTGGTTGTCTTTGGAACGTGCTTCGTCCTGGATCGGGCCAGTTGCCGTGCCGCCGAGCCGTCCGACACCGGTGATGGGCAAGGGGTCCAAGTGCTCACACGCGGGCCGGTGCATGAGGCATTCGCGGGAGTCGTCACGTTCAATCCCGAGCCGGGCGTCGTGGTGCCCAAAACGCCGCCGGAGATCATCGAAGAAGTGCCGCCCGATGAGAGACCCGAGGGGGCCAACGTCACGTGGATTCCTGGCTACTGGGCCTGGGACGACGAACGGAACGATTTTCTTTGGGTGAGTGGCGTGTGGCGCGCCCTCCCGCCGGGCCGCCAATGGGTGGCCGGCTATTGGGGGAAATCCGGGCAAGGTTTTCAGTGGACTTCCGGGTACTGGGCTGACGCCAAGGCGAGTGAGACGACCTACTTGCCCTCGCCGCCGGCAACGGTCGAAGAGGGTCCCAACATTGCCGCGCCTTCGGCAGACTATGGTTGGACGCCCGGCTGCTGGGTCTGGTATCAAAGCCGATACGCCTGGCGTCCCGGTTACTGGGTGGCCGGCCGGTCGGATTGGGATTGGTCCCCATCCTATTACGTCTGGACACCTCGCGGCTACGTCTTCGTCGATGGCTACTGGGACTACTCTATCGAGCGTCGCGGCGTTTTATTTGCGCCGGTGTATTTCGAATCAGGTGTGTATGCACGGCGCGGCTATCACTACTCGCCAACCATTGTGATCGATATGGCTGTGTTCCCGGACCATCTTTTCCTGCGACCGAGCTACCGCCACTACTACTTCGGCGACTACTATGCCGCCAGCTACTACAGCGGAGGGTTCTACGCGTCGTTTTCCTTTCAATCCGGACGTTACGGTTACGATCCGATTTATGCGCATCAACGCTGGGAGCATCGCCAGGACCGTGGGTGGGAGCACCACGTTCAAACGACCTACCAGTATCGCCGGGATCATGAGGACGCGCGACCGCCGCGCACATGGGCAGCCCAGAGAAGCATCAGCGCGAGCGCGAAGTCCAAAGATAACAGCCTCGGGGTTGCCACCTCACTCGACCAACTGTCCAAGAGAAAAGAGGGTCCCATGCGATTCCAGCCGGTGGCCAAGGCAGAGAAACAACAGCTTGCCCAACGGGAGCAGGAAGTAAGGAAATCCCGCGATGAACGGCGAACGCTGGAGGCCAATGCCGTGGGCGCGTCAAACGCGAAGCCTGGCAGGCAATCCGGGCCGTCCACAGCGAAGCTTCCCAAATCTCCGATTGTGGCGAAGTCATCCGGCCAGCTTGGAAAAGACCAGGCTCCGCCCAGGCCAAATAAGGTCCCCAAACCAGATATCAAGGTCCAGCCCAAGCCCGAAGCGTCCACCCCCGAGCCAAATGTGAACAAAAACAATCGTCAATCTGAACCGCCCAAGCCTGAGTTCAAGGAGAAGCCCGTTCCCTCCATGCCTGATTCCAAGCCCGACGCGGAGCGGCCCGCGAAGCGCGAAGCAAAGCCGGCGGCGGAACGGCCCGTCAGGGAAAAGCAGGGTGAAAATGGCAGGGGCGGAACACGCACCGAGGACAAAGGGCAGGAGAACAAAGGTGAGGGACAACGTGCGCCGTCGGAATGACAGACTGTTCCTCCACAATCGTCCTCATAACGGCCGAAACCCTCCTGGCTGGATAGCGAGATGATCGAGCGTGAATGATCACACGAATTCATGAAACCCCCGTTGGGGTGAGCACCCCCGTAGCGCCCGCGCGGGTTCCGGGTTTACCTATCATGCCATGAAACACAAGCCACCCACCACAGGTTTGCCGCCGTTGATTGCGGACGCGCCGCCGGTCTCAACCGTCAGGCAGCGCAACCATCCGGGCCAACTTCAGATCGCGCATAGAAAACAACTCCACAACAAAAAGGATCAACATGAAAGGCAATAAGAAATTACTGGCAGTACTCAATCGGCTCCTGGCGGACGAACTCACCGCCATCAGCCAGTACATGGTGCACTCCGAGATGTGCGACAACTGGGGCTACGAGAAGCTTCACAAGGCCATCGAAAAGCAGGCGAAGGACGAGATGCACCACGCCGAGTGGCTCATCCGCCGCATCATTTTTCTGGAGGGCACGCCGGTTGTCTCCACGCTCAATCCCATCCACATCGGCCAGACGGTGTCGGATATGGTGAGTAACGACCAGGAAGCCGAGTTCGCGGCAGTGCGCGCCTACAACGACGCCATCGGCCTGGCGCGCGAGGTTGCCGACCAATCCACGGCCGACCTGCTGGTCCAAATCCTCAAGATGGAAGAGGGCCACGCCGACTGGGGAGAAATGCAGCGCGCCCAGATCGAGCAGATGGGCCTGGAGAACTACGTGGCCAATCAAACTGTCGGCGCTGCAAGCTAGCGCCTCTGTCAACTGTCTGGTATCTCTGCGGCAAGCATTGGCGGCGGATGGAAAATCCCGGTGGGGTCAACACCCCATAGCACACGCAGAACTTCCCATCTTATCGTTGCGCGATGAAAGCCAATCATAAGAAAACGGGACTGACGTTTGGTGATCTCATCGAGACCGTTTACGACGTCTGCGGGAATCGCACGGCCAGAGGAATCATCCGGCTCGCCATAGATGCCCGCGTCGTTGTGTTTCGAGAACAACGACGCGTTGTTGATTTGCTGAACAGAGGGAGAGCTTCATGACAATAATTGAATGCTTGGCCGATACAGTCGGGTTCGTGTTCTGCAGTGCGCTTGACGTGGCGCTGACAGAATTTCTTTCTCGCTTCGAAAACACAATCACCGGTTCAAGGAAAAACAAACAGCGAACCCATGCCCGTTGAATTCAAAGACTACTACGACATTCTCGGCGTGGCCCGAAACGCGAGCGACGAGGAAATCAAGAAGGCATTCCGCAAGCTCGCCCACCGCTATCATCCCGACGTCGCCAAAGACAAAACCACGGCCGAAGAAAAGTTCAAGGAAATCAACGAGGCCAACGAAGTCCTCAGCGACCCGGAGAAACGGCGAAAGTACGATGAGCTGGGAGCGAACTGGAACCATCCGGAACGTCAAACGACGCAGCCGCAGGGTGGATTCGGCGGAGGTCCCGAAGAGGGTTCTGAATTCCATTTCGATGGGACGGGCTTTAGCGATTTCTTCGAGCAGTTCTTTGGCAGTCGCGGTCGCCCCTTCGGCGGTTTCGGCCGAACGGGGGAGAGTGGCAGGGGCGGCGCGCCATTCGCCCAACGCGGCCAGGACATCGAGGGCGACATCCTGGTGACGCTTGACGAAGTCTTGCATGGTTCGACGCGCACGATCCGGCTGCAGCGTGCCGATCCGCGCACAGGGCAATCGACCCTGCAGACCCTGCGGGTGAAAATCCCACCCGGCGTTCGGGAAGCGCAGCTCATCCGTCTCGCAGGCAAAGGGCAGGAAGGCATTGGCGGGGGCGACTCGGGAAACCTGTATTTGCGCGTCAAGTTTGCCCAGCACCCCGACTTCCGTGTGCGGGGCGCCGACTTGTATCACGATTTGGAGTTGTCCCCGTGGGAAGCGGTGCTCGGTGCCACCGTCCACCTGCCAACTCTTGATGGAAGGGTGTCCTTGAAAATTCCGTCGGCCACAGCGGCTGGACGGCAATTTCGTTTGCGCGGGAAGGGTTTGCCCACGGGCGACGGAACGCGGGGCGACCTGTATGCCATCGTGTCCATCCAGGTCCCGTCCCCTGTTACACCGGATGAAAAACTCCTGTGGGAGCAGTTGGCCAAAAAATCGGCGTTCAATCCGAGGAAGGCCTCATGAGCAAACGATTTGATCCGGACATTCCATCGCCGCTGGCTCTGGAGTTGTTTCAGCCGAAGCCAAACGTCCTGTACAGCCTCGATGCGACCGCTCATCTCGCGGGTGTCTCCCGCCGTTCCATTCTGATCTATTGTCGCGCCGGCCTTGTGCGACCTGTCTTTCAGCCACCGTATGGGGTGATGGAATTCACGGAAGAGGCGATCCATGCTGTGCGGCGGATCGAGCACTTGCGGACCGTTCACGGCATCGATTTGGCGTGGCTTAAAACCATGTTCGATCTGCTCGATGAAGTGGAGCGCCTGCGCGCCGAGCTCCGCTTCTTGCGTAACCGTTGAACAGACGAACACACCCCAAGCCTGCGCCGTAGGGTCAAGAACTGGAGGTTCCCATCATTCACGGTAGGGTTGCACCCCATAGCGCCCGTACGGTTACCCGGATTATCTTCACAGGACGAACACAACAGCGAGGAGCCGCTGACGGGATGCCTAGCGGCCCACGCAATTCACACGAAAGGCAAGTTTATGTTACGAAGCATTAAACAATTATACGGAGAAAAGCTCGGTGCATCAGATGGCGAAATCGGCCATGTGAAGGATTTTTATTTTGACGATCAGCACTGGGCGGTTCGTTATCTGGTCGCGGACACGGGCTCGTGGTTGCCGGGGCGACAGGTGCTCCTCTCTCCCCATGCCTTCGGCAGTCTCCATCAGGCCGGAAAACTCCTGCTCGTGAATCTGACCCGGAAACAGATTGAGGACAGCCCTTCGATTGAGTCGCACAAGCCGGTGTCTCGACAATATGAAGAGGAGTATTACCGGTATTACGGCTGGCCCTGCTACTGGCGGGGCGATGCGTTGTGGGGCATGGGCGGTTTTCCGATTTTGGAACTGCCCGCAAAACCTTTCCCGAGCGAATCAGCCACTGCGAATGGCCCGCAACCCAAACGTGCCGATGCGCATCTGCGAAGCATGCAAGCCGTGAACGGTTACCATATCAAGGCGAGCGATCGAATCACCGGCCACGTCTGCGATTTTATGATGGACACCCGGAGCTGGGCGATTCGTCAACTGGTCATCAAAACCGGGCACCTGCTTTCCGGCAAAGAGGTTCTGATACCGGCGAGCAAAGTTGACCGGATCAGTTACGAGGAATCCACGGTATTCGTAAATTTGACCGGGGAAGCCGTCGAGCAAAGTCCCGCGCACCATTTGAATCTGGCCGGTGCGGCAGATTCCCAAGCGCCGAAATAAGAAACACAACTTCCACCACACAACTCAAACCATGAAAACAAATCCTCTCAACAAAGGCGTTGTAACCGAGAACTTCATCGGAATTGGCACGGTGACCCGTAAGATGGTGCGGGAGCGGGCGGTTGAATTGGCGGTCATCAACGGGCGTTCCGCGCAGGACGTGTCGAAATCCGATGGGGAACAGGCCAAACGGGAATTGACGGGCGGGTCGGATATGGATCCGCAAGAGGCGATGCTTGAATCGATACCTGAGGCAAAACGCTGGGATCCCGTGCCAGGCTCGACCGGTCGCCAAGCCCCGGAGTCTCCCAGCGAAGACGAAGATGACGAGGGGCGAAGCGAAAGCGAGCAGCTCGTCGAACAAGGCGTCGCCGAAGCCGAGCATGACCAAATGCTCCAAGCCACCAGAGAAGCCGCAAAAGAGGATAAAGGAGAGCCTTGAGTCTTTATGTCAAAAATTACGAGTCGCGAGATTCGGCTGGCCTCCCGTCCCAACGGGCTTCCAACTGCAGCTAACTTTACCCTGGCGCAGACCGAACTGGAGCCACTGCAAGACCAGCAGGTGCTGGTTCGCAATCTCTTCCTGTCGGTGGACCCCTACATGCGCGGCCGCATGAACGATACGAAATCGTATGTTCCGCCGTTCGAGTTGGGCAAACCGCTCGACGGTGGCGCCGTCGGCGAGGTCATCGAGTCGCGCGCCCGGGAATTCAAGCCGGGCGATGCCGTCACCTCCAACTTTGGCTGGCGGGAAACCTTCCTGGCTTCGCCGAAAGAGTTGCATCCGGTTAGCCGCGAGGTTCAGCCGCTCTCGGTTTACCTCGGCGCCCTCGGCATGACGGGCATGACCGCCTGGGTCGGGTTGAATCTGGTGGAGGTCAAAGCCGGCGATGTCGTTTTTATTTCGGGAGCCGCCGGTGCCGTCGGCAGTGTGGCCGGACAACTGGCGAAATTGCGCGGGTGCCGTGTCATCGGATCAGCCGGTTCAATGGAGAAGGTCATGTTTCTGCGGGAAGAATGCGGATTTGATATCGCCTTCAATTACAAAGTCGGTCCGGTACTCGAACAACTCAAGGTGGAGGCGCCGGACGGGATCGATGTCTATTTCGATAATGTCGGAGGCCAAACGCTCGAAGCGGCGCTCTCGGCGTTGCGTCTGCACGGCCGGATCATCGCCTGCGGCGGCATCTCCGGTTACAACGAGGAAAAGCCGCGCCCCGGCCCTTCCAATCTGTTCAACATGATTACCAAACGGTTGACGATGAAGGGGATGATCGTTCGCGACTGGCTGGACCGTCAAGCCGAGTTCGAAAGGGAAGTGGGGGGCTATTTCCGAGCCGGCAAACTGAAGCACAAGGAAACGGTCGTGAAAGGAATCGACCAGGCGGTGGGCGCGTTCATCGGCCTATTCCAGGGGCAAAATGTCGGCAAGATGGTGGTGAAGTTGAGCTGAGCCTGTGCCTTCCCGTGATGCTCTAAAAAATAGGAACGCTCACACAACAGAAAATCACGATGCCGGAAACGACAAACACCAGTCCGGTACCCAAATCAGCGGCGACGGCTAATGATGAGCCTGCAACGCCTCTGGGGGATCGGAAACCTCGATCCTTCCTGAAGCGACGCAGCCTGTGGCTGATTGGCGCGCTCCTCGTCGCCGGTGCCGGCGCGTTCGGGTATTACTGGGCGTTTGGCAAGGCCAAGGTCAGCTATGCCACCGCTGCCGTCGAACGCGGCGATGTCGAAAGCACGGTCGTGGCGGCGGGCATCGTGCAGCCCACCAACTATGTCGATGTCGGCGCTCAGACTTCCGGCAAGCTCAAATCGCTGAAGGTCAACCGAGGCGATCAGGTGAAAGAGAGCCAGTTGCTCGCGGAAATTGATCCGGTTCTGGCGGACACAGCGATCACGTCGGCCAATGCAGCGCTCGAAAGCATGACGGCACAGCGCTCTCTGAAACAGGCGCAACTTGTGCTCGCCACAGTGCAGCGGACCCGAAGCGAGGAACTCTTTGCGAAACGGCTAGTCGACGCCAGCGACCGTGACATCGCCCAGGCCAATTACGATGTCGCCTTCGCCGACGCCGATTCGCTTTCGGGCCAGATGAAGGAAGCTGCGGCGGCGGTAGACACCGCTAAAGCCAATCTGGATTATACCAAAATCACGGCGCCGATGGCCGGCGAGATCGTTTCCATCAGCCTTCTGGAAGGGCAAACACTCAACGCCAATCAGCAGGCGCCGAATATCCTGCGGATTGCCGACATCAGCACCGTGACGGTCTGGGCGCAAGTCTCGGAAGCGGACATTGTCCGAGTCAAGCCCGGCCAGGACGTCTATTTCACCATCCTTGGCGATTCCCGGCGCTGGAACGGCAAGATCCGGCAAATACTCCCCACTCCGGAGCTCATCAACAACGTGGTGTTCTACGACGTGCTGTTCGATATTCCGAATCCGGAGCGTGAACTGAAGATTCAGATGACGGCACAGGTCTTTATTGTGCTGGCACAGGCGAAGGGCGTCTTGCTGATACCTGTCGCCGCCATTGGCAATGCCAGTGAAGGCGCGGCAACCAAGGTACGAGTGCTGAAAGCCGATGGCACCGTCGAACTGCGCGCGATCAAGATCGGCATCAAGAGCGAACTCTCAGCGGAGGTCACCGATGGTCTCAAGGAGAAGGAACGGGTCGTCCTTGGGGAAAACACGGCGAAGGGCAATCCAACGACCAGCGCGCTGAGTGCCCGAAAAAGCCCGTGATGCCGTCACCACTGCTCGAATTGAAGGCGGTCAGTCGCACCTACACGTCGGGCGGCGCACCGCTGACCGTACTCAAAGAAGTGAGCCTGGCGATTCAGAGCGGCGAATTCGTCGCCATCATGGGCGCCTCCGGCTCGGGCAAGTCCACGCTCATGAACATCATCGGCTGTCTCGACAAACCGTCGAGCGGCAGCTATTCCATCCGCGGCGTCGAAGTCGCCAGTCTCAACGGCGATGCGCTGGCCGCACTCCGGCGCGATACCTTCGGCTTCATCTTCCAGCGCTACAACCTGATGTCCGATCTGGATGCCGTCGAAAACGCGGAAATTCCGGCCGTTTACCGCGGCATGGCGAAAACCCAGAGAGCGGCGCACGCCAGTGACTTGTTGCGCGAACTCGGACTGGGTGACCGGCTGCAACATTATCCCGGCCAACTTTCCGGCGGCCAACAACAGCGCGTCAGCATTGCCCGCGCGCTCATGAACGGCGGCCCGGTGATCCTGGCCGATGAACCGACTGGAGCGCTGGACAGCCAGGGTGGCAAGGAGGTCATGGCCATTCTGGTGAAGCTGCACGGGCAAGGGCACACGATCATTGTGGTGACGCACGACAGCGACATCGCCGCTTACGCGCACCGCCTCGTGCGCATTGCCGATGGGCGGATTACCTCCGATGAGCCGCAGCAGAAAGGCGAGGCAGGCAATCCAGCGCAGATTGGCGGAACGGGAAAGGATGCCGGGCCGGGTGTGGCGGTCCTCGGCGAATCTCTGAAGATGGCCTTGCGTTCGCTGCTGCATAATCGCCTACGGACCGCGCTGACCATGCTGGGGATCATCATCGGCGTCGCTTCGGTGGTCGCGCTGATGGCAATCGGCAACGGCGCGAAGCAGGACGTCGTTGAGCGCATCCAGGCCATGGGCACCGACCTGCTGACGATTATGCGCGGACCGCCCGCCATTCGCGCCTCCGCCAACATCGTGACCAGTTTCCTGCCTGAAGATTTGCCCTCCCTCCGTAGTGTGCCGGGTGTCGCCATGGCGGTTCCGGAAACGACATTGTCTTCACTGCTGCGCTTCGGCGACCAGGACTTGATGGTCGCGGTGGTCGGAACCGGCGAAGACTTTCCGCAGGTGCATGATTGGCCGCCGCAGTCCGGCGTGTTCTTCTCGGCGGAACACGTGAAGCGCTATGCCCAGGTCGTCGTGCTCGGCCAGACCACCGCGAAGAAT
>Ga0182027_10008539_pt1 | contig 14889 bp, 10 predicted proteins | sample 712E1DmetaG_FD_121300 | JGI IMG/M metagenome (GOLD analysis project Ga0182027, IMG submission 121300) | Permafrost microbial communities from Stordalen Mire, Sweden - 712E1D metaG (Illumina Assembly) | ecosystem: Environmental > Terrestrial > Soil > Wetlands > Permafrost | place: Sweden... | reverse complement strand
CGGTGACGGCCGCGTCAAGCCAACTCGCTCCCTTGCCCGCGGCCAGACAGGCCATCTTGCGGCTGACCACGGGGCTGATGGTGCTGGAATCGATGACAATCGCCCCGGAGCGCAGCGTCTCCAGAATGCCGTCCTTGCCGGTCACCACGGCTTCCACGGCGGCCGAATCACTCACAATAATGATGATGACGGTCGCCTCGCTCGCGGCGTCGGCGGGGGATGTGGCCACGCGCGCACCGGCGGCCTCAAGGGCAGCAGTTTTCCCCGGCGTGCGATTGTAGATCGCCAGCTTGTGGCCCGCCTTGATAAGGTTCAGCGCCATGGGCTGGCCCATAATTCCGAGTCCAATAAATCCAATTGATTCCGGCATGAGAGTTCTCCTTGGAAGTCGAAGGCTGGCGCGGGTATGCGGTCAGCCCGCTGGGCGAATACAACGTGCCACAGCGCGTATTTTCGAGTCGATGGGCGACTTGGCGTGTACCCGGAGGCTGGGAAGGGGGCCGTCCCAGCATGACAAAAGGTCCGAAGCCATCGGTCCGCCCGCTGCCAGCGACATTATGTCCTTGGGCAATCTCTAGGAAATCACGGACAATCGCTAGCATTAGCCCTTTATCCACCTTGGCAGAGCTCCGCTCCGCCCCAACATGATATTACCCAAAGTCGAGCCAAATGCGCACGTCGCGAACGTTATTATCCGTGAACCCGGTGTCAAGCGTATCGCCCAGAGTGCGGAAGAACGAGTAGGAATCGCTTCCCGCAAGGTAAGCATCCGGATCCAAACCCCGGCCCTGCGCTCGCGACACCGTTTGACCATCGGCCACGGCTCCGCTGGTGGGACTGTTGCCGTCGCGGCCATCCGTGCCGGCGCTCAGCACCACGCGGTTCTGTCCGCTGATCTGCTGCGCTGCGTACAGAGTGAATGCCTGATTGCGCCCGCCCATGCCCGGGCCGGTGACCGGGCACGTCACTTCCCCGCCCACCACCAGACAGACGGGCTTTCCCTTGTGCGCCTCTGCCAGGGCGTCGAGCGCGACGACGTTCGAGAGCACCACCTGTCGATAGTCAGCGTCCCAGTTTCCGCCCTCAATTTCAGCCGCGAAACCAAGCTTTGGCGCCGATGCAAAGGCCGCGTCCACCGCGTCACGGTTGGACAATAAGGAGAAGTAGTATGAATTCGCAAAGCGCGGGTCTCCTGGCTTGGGAGTCTCGGGGAGCTCACGGCGCTCAAAAAATCCGCGGATACTCGCGGGGAATTGGCTGGCCAGGTTGTTTTGCTCCACCAGATCGTAAGCCTGCTCGGTGGTGGACTCATCGGGCATGGTCGGTCCGGAAGCCACCATGGAGGGCAGATCGTCGGGCACATCGGAGATGAAAATCGTCAGTTGTCGCGCCGGGTAAGCGCGCTCGGCGAGCCGGCCACCTTTTACCGCGGAAATGTGCTTGCGCAGGATGTTGATCTGTTCAATGGGAAGGTGAGAGGTCACCAGCGCGCGGTTGAATTCCTTCAAGTCGGCAAGGGTGATGCTCGAGTCCATCGGTTGCGCCAGAATGGCGGAGCCGCCGCCCGAAACCAGGAAGATGACCGTGTCTTCACGCCTCAGATGGGAGACGATTTCCAGGGATGCGCGCGCACCCTCCAGGCTGCTGGCGTCAGGATAAGGATGGCCGCCCACAAAATAGTGGAAGTTGGCAAGCTTCTGCTGCGTTTCTGCCGGGGCCACCGAGACTCCCGCTTCAATCCTGCCGCCCAAAATTTCATGCAGCACCGTGGCCATGCGGTTTGCCGCCTTGCCAAAGGCCACCACGCGCGGCGGTCGAACCAGCGGATGCGTCACCTCCCCGGCCGTCAGCGCATTGCCTTCGAACTTCAGCTTTGCCAGCATGGCGTGACGAACGTCGATGGCCGCCATGGTGTCGCGAAATATCTGCTCAACCAATTGCTTGCCGTGGGAATAATCCGGCATCGCGATGGCCTTGGATTGTACCGGAGTCGTCATTGCCAAAGCCTCACGGACGCGCCCACCCTGGGTTGAACCACCAGGAGGTCTTCCGTCGAGGGGACAGCGCGCACTTCTGCCCGCGTTAGACAATCGTTATTGCGTGTCTGCATTCCTCCATTATTGGGAAGCCGGCAAGGAAACGCAAGGGAGTTCGATTCTCGGTGCTGTCCTGATTTGACGTAGCGCCGACCTTGAGGTCGGCACCTGCCGGGCTAAAGCCCGGCTCTACGTCTCAAATTAGGACAGCACCCGATTCTCGGGGGTGGGAAGTTTGGGGCCGGTAGAGGAATTGCTGCGGCAAGCGTGCGGCCGTCGGGTTTTCACATGGCAATCAGCAAGTGGAATGTGCGCGCAGAAAATCCTCGAGTTGGTCAATAGTAGGGGCTGAATCGGCTCCCCCCAAACCAAGCGTGGCGAATGCTCCGGTGGCGTTGGCATAGCGCGCGGCGAGGGTGAGCGATTGGCCTCGGCAGATTGCGGCGAGAAATCCCGCGGCAAAGCAATCGCCCGCGCCGGTGGTGTCTACGGGCTGCACGGCGAAGCCCGGCGAGGTAAAGGAGCCCTGGGGTGACTCCACATAGCAACCCGCCGCGTCCAGCTTGACGATAACCGTCTTTACCCCTAATTCGCGCAGCCGGGCAGCGATAGCGGCGGGCCCTTGCTCCCCCGTCAGTTGGCGGCCCTCCTCCAGATTGGGAAAAATAAAATCCGTGTGTGGCAGAGCTGGTTGAAGGGTCTTGAGCCACCCCCCGCGCACATCCCAGCATACGTTAATCGAGGTCAGGCAGCCCATTTCGCGAGCTCGCTTCAGCGCGGGTTCAAGCGATGTTTCATCGAAGGCAGGAATGGCGAAGGCGCTGGCGTAATGGAATATTCGAGAGCCCTCCACCTGCCCCCAATCGAGATACTGTTCGGAGAAATAGGCGCTCACCCCGCGCAAGTGAAGGAATCGGCGTTCGCCAGAGGTTTCGACAAGGACTATTGATGTGGAGGTTTTTGCGCCCGGGAGGGTGACCAGGCCCGTGTCGTCAATTCCTTCAGCGCGGACCCTGTCGTGTATGAATTGGCCGAAGCGGTCATTGCCGACGGCGGCGGCGATGCGAACCGATACTCCCAAGCGTGCCAATGCAATCGCGGTGTTGATGCAATTTCCGCCAGGACCGAATTCGACGTCTTCAAGTGCTTGACTGGTCCCCGTTGGGGCAAGCTGATCCACGGGTCGCGCCAAAACATCGGCCACGGCATTTCCGACGCAATAGATTTCGCAGAAACTTTTCATTTACAAGGGCCTAAAGCCTATTATAAGCCGCGATGGGGGTTTATTTGCGCTTCACAATAATCCCATCCTGTAAACCCCTGCCGCAACCTTGGCCCGGCTGCCGATTATACCCGCCACGGCAAAACAAACAAGACTCGAATCTTCACTCAGATGGGACATTGAATTGCTACAGTCATCTGCGCACGCTCATTTCCTTCTCATGGAATCCGCCAGATCATGAGGAGGTAAGAGATTTTTAGTCTGACCGGACTAGAAGTCCCTAATTTTCAACGCCTTTAACCGGCTGTTTGCTTGACGTCAATTTTTTCTGCGTGGTATTATGCAACGCTCTAATAATTTTAGTTTATCCTCAAGCTATCCTAAGACATTCTCCCGAAGATTAAATTCCGGAGAAGCCAAACAGGCCCACCTTGGGGGCGCGAAGAGGAAGTTTCGGTCGGAGGAAACCCAATGTACATTTTTGCGATTGCCTGTTTAAGTGTGCTCACATTAATGTTTTCTGATTTCGCTCAAAAAGTTGCGCGGAACTTACTTTCCGGCCTTTGGAATCGACGTAGCTCCATGGCCAAGATATTTGCCGCCAGTGCTATCTTTCTGTCAGTAGCAACCTCAGCGGCGTTTGCTCAAGGTGGTGGTGAGGCCGCTGCCGGTGAAGCCAACCTCACGGTCCCCGATCTTTCCCAGGTGCAGTTCCTGGGTGTTAATGGCCATAGCTTATTGATGGTCGGCATCCTCTTTTGCATCTTTGGGCTGCTGTTTGGATTGGTCATCTATAGCAACTTGAAGAACCTGCCGGTTCACCGCGCTATGGGGGAGATTTCCCAGTTGATTTGGGAAACCTGCAAAACTTACCTGATTACGCAGGGGAAATTCCTGCTGTTACTCTGGGTATTCATTGCGGCGATCATCCTGGTCTATTTCAAGGTGCTGCTGGGATATCCGGCCCTGCGCGTGGGGATCATCCTCTTCTTCAGTCTGGTGGGAATCGCCGGCAGTTACAGCGTGGCGTGGTTCGGCATTCGCGTCAACACATTTGCCAACTCCCGCACGGCGTTTGCCAGCCTGCGCGGCAAGGCCTATCCCATTTTCCAGATTCCCCTGCGCGCCGGGATGAGCATCGGCATGATGTTGATCAGCGTTGAGTTGCTGATGATGTTGATCATCCTTCTCTTTATCCCCGGCGAATATGCCGGCCCATGCTTCATCGGATTCGCCATTGGTGAATCCCTGGGTGCGGCCGCGCTACGTATTGCCGGCGGCATCTTCACCAAGATCGCCGACATCGGCTCCGACCTCATGAAGATCATCTTCAAGATCAAGGAAGACGACGCGCGCAACCCCGGCGTGATTGCGGACTGCACGGGCGACAACGCGGGCGATTCCGTGGGCCCCACCGCCGACGGTTTTGAGACCTACGGCGTGACGGGCGTGGCGTTGATCGCCTTCATCCTGCTGGGGGTGAAAAACCCGACCATCCAGGTGCAATTGCTGGTTTGGATCTTCGTAATGCGCGTCATCATGCTGGTGGCCAGCGCCGTGGCTTATTTCCTCAACGGCGCCATTGCCAAAGCCCGCTACGGCAACGCGGACAGGTTTAACTTCGAGGCCCCGCTCACTTCGCTGGTCTGGATCACCTCCTTCGTTTCCATTGCCTTCACCTACGTTACCTCGCGGCTGATCGTTCCCAGCCTGGGTGGCAACACCTCGCAGTGGTGGAAGCTCGCGACCATCATTTCCTGCGGAACGCTGGCGGGCGCGCTCATCCCCGAACTCGTCAAGGTCTTCACTTCCACGGAATCGCGGCATGTCCGCGACGTGGTCACCTCCGCCTCGGAAGGTGGGGCCTCCCTGGGTATTCTTTCCGGCTTCGTGGCCGGAAATTTCGCTGCCTACTACCTGGGCCTGGCCATGGTGTTTTTGATGTCCCTCGGTTTCCTCGTCAGCACCCTGGGGCTCAGCAGCCTGATGCTGGCGCCGGCGGTCTTTGCCTTCGGCTTGGTGGCTTTCGGCTTCCTGGGGATGGGACCGGTAACCATCGCCGTAGATTCTTACGGCCCGGTAACCGACAACGCCCAGTCGATTTATGAACTTTCGCTGATTGAGCAAGTTCCCAACGTCAAGGAAGAAATCAAAAAAGATTTCGGCTTCGAGCCGAACTTCGATCGTGCCAAGGACATGCTGGAAGAAGGCGACGGCGCGGGCAACACCTTCAAGGCTACGGCCAAGCCGGTGCTGGTCGGCACCGCCGTGGTCGGCGCCACCACCATGATCTTCTCCATCATCATGGCGCTCACGCAAGGCCTCACCGAAAACGTCAACAAGCTATCGTTGCTGCACGCGCCCTTTTTCCTCGGATTGGTCACCGGCGGCGCGGTGATTTATTGGTTTTGCGGAGCTTCCACGCAAGCGGTCTCCACCGGCGCCTATCGCGCCGTGGAGTTCATCAAAGCCAACATCAAACTGGAAAGCACCGAGAAAGCCTCGGTATCGGACAGCAAGAAGGTGGTGGCCATCTGCACGAAATACGCGCAGAAAGGCATGCTCAACATCTTCATCGGCGTATTCTTTGCCACCCTGGCCTTCGCCTTCCTGGAGCCGTTCTTCTTCATCGGTTACTTGATTTCGATCGCCATCTTCGGCCTCTACCAAGCGATCTTTATGGCCGATGCGGGCGCCGCCTGGGACAACGCCAAGAAGATTGTCGAGGTGGAGTTGAAGCAGAAGGGCACGGCGCTGCACGACGCAACGGTTATCGGCGACACGGTAGGCGACCCGTTCAAGGATACGTCTTCTGTGGCGCTTAACCCCATCATTAAATTCACCACACTCTTCGGCCTCCTGGCCGTGGAGTTGGCCGTCAAGTTGACCGTCACCCAAGGTTCCAGCTTGACTCGTATTTTGGCCGCTCTCTTCTTCGCGGTATCGATTTACTTTGTCTATCGGTCGTTCTACGGAATGCGGATTGGCGGCACTTGGCCGCCCACCGCAAAGTTTGAGCCTGACAAGTAGGCAGCATAAACCCCTGCGGGCACGCCGGTAAATCCCACGGCGTGCCCGCAAACTTCCCATCGATTCACCTCAACCTCAACAAATCTGTGAAACGTGGGCTGGCGCAGACCTGGTTTGAAGGTCTGCGATTCGTCGAGGGATTACGTAGGGGCGGTTCGCGAACCGCCCGCTCCACATCGTTTGCACAACCGGCCGGCCGCTGCTACTCTTGACTGACGCCTACGGGCCTCGGGCGCCGAAGTGGTTAACGCCTCGGGAGAGGAGAAACCAGCCATGAAATGCACCCTAGCGGGATGCCCCGGCGTCTATGAACTCCGGACAGTCGTCCACAAGGTCAAGAACCGGGGTGAAGTAATGGTAATCGACCACGTTCCCGGTCAGGTCTGCAACCTTTGCGGCGATGTCCTGCTCGCGCCCGAAACCGTGCGCCGCATCGAAGCCTTGCTCAAAGCCACTCCTCCACCCACCCGCAACATCACTTTCTACGAGTTAGCTTGAAGCTCCGCCAATCCTGTAGCCCCAGCTCCCCGCTCCCGGCATTAAAAAACACTCATGAAGTTTTTGGCTCCCGCCGATAACACCTGTGAACGTGGGAAGAGGCCGGAGCGACCTACCAAGGAAAAGGTCCAAGGCCAGACGGTTGGAGGTGGAAAGACCCATCAGAATCCTTTCATTTCTTCCCGGATCTTCTTTGCCAGTTTTTCAATCCTGTCGATGCGGTTCATGCTTTCGAGGGAGAGGGTGGGGACCTCCGGCTTGTTGAGTTCTTCGCGGAGTTGCTTGGCGAGGGCGGCCAATTCCGCCGCATCCTTTTTCGACCTTTCAAAGTTGGCCTGCATCAGAGCATGCTTCTGCTTATCACTCAGCGTTGGGAAGCCTCCACTGTGGTTGATGCGGGCATCGTCCAAATCCGTTGACAGCGCTCCGGGGCCGACCGTATCAGTTTGCGAGCCTCCCCCCTGGCGTTGCGCCTGAGCGGGACGCGGAGCGAGGCAGGCAAAAGCCAGCAGCAAACCCCCGGCGATGATTGCTCCGCCCAGACTGCCAAACCGGTGAAATCGTTTCCTCGTGGCGCCTATTCCGAACCGCGCCGAGGATTGCCTATTGTCCCGATCACGGGATGGAGTGATTCGTGACACGCCTGAATTCCTCGGGTCCGTCTCTCGGGAGTCAACGGGCGCCGCTCGAAATTCAATCTTAGTGCTCATTGGCCTCTTCCCTAATCTTCTTGGCCAATTCCTCGATCTCTTTGGTCTTCTTAATGACGTCAAGTGAGAGGACATTGATATTCATTTTGCTCAGCTCAGTGCTAAGTTTGTCAGCCAGGGCGGAAAGGTCCGCCGCATCGGTTTTGGTCTTCTCGCGACTCGATTTCTTCGGCTCTTCCTTCGGCTTGGGAGTGATCAGCGCGGTCTGGCTATTGACCGCAGGGGGAGGAGACAAGGCTTCCCCGTTCTTGGGGAGAGCAGGATTCTGCGCACTCTGCACGGATACCGCGGCCAGCAGGATCAGAGAGGCCATGCCCCCCGCGCGCAATGGAAACATGAACTCACGCCACTTCAACAGCATATGAGTTGGAATCATGGAGGCATCCTTTCGCGACCACAGCCAAGCGGGTGCTGGGTCAGGCTAAAGGTGCTTGCTGATGAATTGTAGCCCTGCATCATCACGACTGCAATCACAGCTTGCGTAACGAGTCCTGTTCTTTTGAAAGAACAGGCGCTACGCCGGCTCCCACCTACCATTTACCACCTACCACTTACTGTCCGTCACATAGGCGTAGACACGGTATTCGAACGCGCTCCATAGTGCTTCCGGCGCGATGTCCAGCCGGATGTGAACTTGGGTTTTCCCCGCGGTGAGCGTAGCGGGAATTTCGAAGTCATCTTCCAGCCACGCCAGGCGTGCGTGTCGCGGCGCGGTGTTCCATTCTCCCGCCTCTTTCCCGTCCACGAACACATGCGCGATTTCCGCCGGAACCACGAGGGGATGGAGCCGCTGGGCGAGTTCCTGCCCGGCAATCTCCGGAGGCGCGTAATCAAGCATGCGGCGAAGCTTCACGCCGCGATTGCCCGGGAGAATCGAGGCGGTGAATTCAACCGACCCGGCAGCGCGCTGGCCACAGGAACTCAGGCTTTCCGCCAGGCTTTCGCGGGTGCCGTCTTTCTGGTCCGCGATGTACGCCCTGGTGAACAGGGCTTGCCGGTCCCCTTCGAAAGGAAGATCCCGGCAACCCTCCCAGACGGTTTTGGCGGCGCGATAGGCGCGGGCTTGGCGGCTTGCGGCGTCCTCCAGCACCAGCTTATCCGTCATGCTCAGTAAAGGTTCGTCGCGCTGATAGTAGAATGCCGTGCTGGAGTAGTGCGAGGGTTGAGCGGCTTCGAATCCGCTACCTTCTCCGCCATGCTCCAGGGCGAATCGGAAGGATCGGTAGTAGGGCACGATCTCGCTTAAGTGGAAGCGGTACATCACAGAGTTGTCCTGACTGTCGGTATCGTGAACCGGATAGCCGTTGACCGGGTAGGAGAAGACCGAATCCCATCGCGCAATATCGTAAAAGCCCCAGAGGAAATACTCCTCGGTGCCGGTGCTGGCATTGGCAAAAGTCCGATTGTCGTCGATGTAGAATCTCGCATCGCCCTCAAGGTAGCCCCTCTGCGCCGCATGGTTTTGGGTAGGATCGAATTTTATTGAGGACATCACCAGCACGGCGCCCACGAAGCGGCCATGACCGCGAGTTTCCAGCACCGTGTAATCCCGGTGTACCAGGGTGGGGTTTTCCTCGCGCCATTGGGCGTGAAAATAACCACTGCCCTCTTCCGGTGCGCCCGGCGCCACCTGCACGGTCACCTTTACCTGATCCATGGCTAAACCGGATTCGTTGAGAAGCTCCAGCCGGCCCGACCGGTAAAAGGGCATCGGGAAGAAGTTGTAGAAGCCATCCTGGTCAGCGCCCACGGGCAGGGAACGCGTGGCGATCCGGCCCAGCCGCACGCCCTCGCCATGCCTGTTCACGTGGCCGTATCGCGGCGCGGCGCCGGGAGCGTCGGGCACGGGCCAGTAGCCAGTGCCAAAAAACGGCCCAAGCGGAGAATCCACCGCGGCCGCCTCCTGTCCATCCCAGTAGGCCCTGATGCGCAGATGGCGCAACACCTCGTGGGTCATCTGCGGTGCATGAATGTACAGGCCCGTGATGGTGCCGGGTTCGGAGGATGACCATACCAGCAAAGTTGTATAGGCAGGAATGCTCACTTCACTGTCGGCGGATTTCGAGAGTCGAGGATCAAGCGGCTGGCCCACTGATTTCCAGCGCTTGATGGCAGGGCCCACGTCCATGGCGGGCGAATAGGCTTTAACTGGTACGCCGGGGCCGTAAAGGTTGTAGAAGATGTTCAGGAATAAGCCCGGCTTGTCCGTCGAAAGTTTGATTCCGTCCTCGGAACAAATGGGCACCAGGCTCCATGATGATCCATGAACTTCGTCCTCGTCGCCAACGAGCGGCTTAAGGAACGGTGCGTGCTTTCCGCTGTATAGGTCGCCAAAGGGAAAACTATCGGTGCTCTCCACTCCCCCCTTGCGGGTGCGAATCCACAAAGTGCCGTTCCATCGGTCGTGGTGAATCACCCGGAACAGCGTCACGCAGCCCGGGCCGCGCGTGTCGAGCAGCACCCATCGGCCGTTTTCAATGTATTGATAGCTGAATGATCCGCTGAACCCATCGTCGTTTCCGCCGGTAACATCCTGACTGCTGAAGGAATGAAACCAGACGTTCGCGGGCAACAGCGGAAGCCGGCTCAGATCGGTAAGGGACTCCAGCCCGGCGGGAATTCTGGACATCTGTTGCGCAAAGCCCAACGGCGCCGCCATCAGGAATAGTACGAGCGAGAGCTTCTTCATCCGGGTCCTCCTCATCAACAGCGAGAAAGCGACTTGGGCCGGCCACGATCCAGCACGGAAGTCTAACCCAAGGCTTCCATTTTGCCTTCCCGGTCACGTGCCAATATACTCGCCGTCGCCGTTGTTGGGGCCGTTTTTTCACCGACTTCCATCCCCTGCTGCTGCCGGCGCGTTTGGGGCCGCAGGTCCGAATGCGGTTTCCTTTCTCACATTACTTTGCTCAGTCATCAGCGAAATGGGTGTAGAATCCGCACCGCATCCCGGTGGCGCCCGGGCCACCTCCGCGCCAGGTTCGATGCGCCGGGACAAAGTGCGGGCAGCGGCGCATCCAGCCCAATACTTAAGCCGGCGGCTTGGCCGGCAAGACTGAGGACCCCATGGAATTGCAAGGTAAACCGGATTTCGAAGAAGCTCTACAGCGCATCGAAGCCTGGTTCAATCACGAAAAACTCGATCGCCCGCCCGTGCGTTTTGCCCAAACCAACGCCAACGCAATCAGTGTGCCCGATTATGGAGGACGCACGTGGCCGAGCCTCAAAGCGCGTTGGTTCGACGCCGAGTTTCAGGTGGACTTCTTTTTGGAATCCATCCGCAACCGCAGGTTTTATGGAGAAACCTTCCCGGTCTATTGGCCCAACCTCGGACCCAACGTCTACGCCGCCTTTCACGGTTGTGAGCTCGAATACGCCGAAATCACATCGTGGGTCCAGCATTGCGTACACAATTGGGACGACCTGCAACGACTGAAGTTTAGCCCCGACAATGAGTACTTCCGCGGTATCGAGAACCTCACCCGCGTGGCCCTGGAGAAATGCGCCGGCAAGTTCATGGTGGGCTACACCGATCTGCACGGCAGCCTGGACTGCGTCGCGGATTGGCGCGACCCGCAACAACTCTGCATCGATATCATCGATAACCCGGAAAAAGTCCATGAAATGCTCCGCCTGGCCAACGAGAATTTTTTCCCTGTCTTCGACCACTTCGACGAGGTGCTCAAGGCCCATGGCCAACTTTCCGTCACCTGGATGGAAATCCCTTCGCGCGGCAAGCTACACATCTCCAGTTGCGATTTCACCTCGATGACATCCCCCGAGACCTTTTGCGAATTCTACCTGCCCAGCTTGCAAAAGGAAGTCGTTCACATGACCCACAATATTTTCCACATCGACGGCCGAGGTGTGCTGAACCACCTCGACCACCTTCTAAGCGTCCCGCAAATCCAGGCCTTTCAGTGGGTGCAAGGCATCGGCGACGATTTCCCCATTCTTCAGTGGATGCCGGGCATCAAAAGAATACAGGAAGCCGGCAAGGGCGTACTGGTGGACATCCAATTGAGCGAGCTGGAGCCCTTCATCGCGGCGATGAAGCCTGACGGCCTGTACCTCTGCATCCCGGCCGAGGAAAGTATTCAGCCCGACATTCTCAAGCGGCTGGAGAAGTGGTGACACGCGACCGCACGCGCCCTGCACGCGGAGAAACTGCATTCACCGCCAAGGCGCGCAGGCATCCAGAAGAAATGTATGGGAAGAAGAAAGAAAACAAGAATGAGGCGCTAAGAAGCCACCCTGGCTCGTAGTGATAAATCGCGCCTACCGCGAAGTTGGGTCGTAGCGCACGCCGTAGAGATAGCGGTCCCGGCCTGACCCTGGCTCGGTGCGGACGATGCGGGCGCGAACCTCCGGCTTTTCGTTGGCCGCATCGAACGGGCAAATCACCACAATACCCTGACCCACCAGGTACTTGCGGGCGCTCGAAAAACAGAAGCCATCCTGGGAGATGTTTTCGGTTTGGGAAATTTCTGTCTCTCCAAAATAATCCCGCACCCGAACGGGAAGTTGCGCAGGCTTGCGGTAAGATCTCCGTCGTTCCGCCGCCAGGGTGGGAAAGCCTCCAGTGGCCTCGCCCACTGCGGCTTGATAGGTTTGGGTTTCCACCTCGAAGGCACGCTGCGGGTATCCCCAGGGAGTGGACTGCCCGCAATGCACGCAGGGTTTCGTCAACAAGCCCGCAGTTTCCAGGACTTCCACCTCCACCAGCGAGAGCGATTGCAGAGACAAAGCTTGGCAATTCCGGCATGCGAGCAAGATATGGGCGTCAGAATCCTCAGTGATAGGAGGAAAATAGATGTCCCAAATGTTCTTGTCCACGCGCAGGCATTCGATGCCCCATTCGCCCACTCGGCCGAGGGGAGGGGAGATGGGCCCGACGACCCGGAACTCAGCCTCCGCGTCGGTGGATTGATTGATGACGAGAACCGTTTGACCCGGCTTCAAGGAACGTGAAAGCTGGATGCGCGCGCCATGACGGTTTATCGTGATGGTCCGGCCGGTCGTTTCGAAGGGACTGCCTTTTTCATCCACACCCCGGATACTCACCGGAATGCTGAACATGATGCGAGGTGAACGACGCTGCTCGTTTTCCATATCTCACCAGCTATGAGTTGAATGCTACAAATGCGTACAGTGTACCGGCTCGCTCCCTCTTATGCAACTTGCTGCTTCGAAAATGCTGCTTGGAAAAAACCGAGGGGCTTCCAGGGCGCCTCGCCTTCCTCGCTTCGATTCAGGGTCACCCCCGCGAAATAACCTCCCAACCGGCGGCGTTTCCGCCGCTAACTTATCTTCGTGCGCCGCTTATTGTGCAATCAGGGATGCTCGCCGGAGGGTCCTGCGGCGAACTTGGGCGTCATATCAATTCATGCACTTCCAGCAGGCATTTGGAGGCAAGGCAGGAGCATAGCTAAAGGTCCCCCTTGCGGTTCAAGAGGCCGGCCGGTCGTGGAGAACTGATGAGAGAAGGCCTTTCATTACAGATCAAGAACGACCTCGTCGAGATCGAAAGATTGACCCAGGAGGTTGGCTCATGGTGCCGCGAGCAGGCGCTCTCGGGGGTTGTCGAGTTCCAAATCGATTTGGTTCTGGACGAACTTGTGAGCAATGTCATTCACCATGGCTTGAAAGACAGTAAGGAACATTTCATTGAGGTCAGCCTGCACCGCGACGGGCATGACTTGGTCGTGGAGGTCGAAGATGATGGCGTGGGTCCTCCAGGCGGTGGTCGAGCTACAACAATTTTGCCTTGGACAAGGCGACGGTGGCAGCGTGCCCTATCCTGATTGATTACATGCGATTGCCCTTGGGGTATCGCGCCTGAGAAAAGACCACGGTGAGAAAATCACTGACGGCTACGAGTAAAATTGTGGTTGCGGTATCACCTATGAGAAAAGCCCGCTCGCCTCTACGCCGGGGAGAATGACCTCTCCCCACCGGATGCGCCTTGTAGTATCATCGCCCACCGTGACGGGAGGTTCCCATGACCAGTCTTCATCGACCTACGAGACGTCAGTTTGTTTCTTCAGCAGCAGTGGGGGCAGCAGCGGCGGCGGGGGCGGCGTTAATGCCCAGTCGCGTTTTGGCCACGACTGCACAGGCCAATCCGGCAAGCACGCCCGCAACGGGAAGCAAACTTCCCCGCCGGGAAAAAGTGCTGGGGATGGTTGAGCCTTTCCCTTTGTCCCAGGTTCGACTGCGCAAGGGTCCATTCCTGGATGCCCAGGAGGCCGACCGGCGCTACCTTCATCTGCTGCCCACGGACCGGCTTCTCCACACCTTTCGCATAACGGCCGGAATCCCTTCCTCCGCCGAGCCGCTGGGAGGATGGGAGAAGCCTGACAACGAAGGGCGCGGCCATTTCTCGGGAGGCCACTTCCTGTCCGCCTGCGCGCTGATGTATGCCGGCACGGGTGATGTTGATTTGAAGGACAAGGGCAATACCATGGTCAGCGAATTGGTGCGCTGCCAAAAAGCGCTGAAAAATGGCTATCTGAGCGTCTTCCCGGAAGAGCACTTTGATCGGTTGCGCGAGGGACGCAGGGTTACGTGTCCCTTCTACATGTATCACAAGATCATGGCCGGCCTCCTGGACATGTACGTTCATTGCGATAATCAGGAGGCGCTGGATGTGGCGGTGGGTATGGCGTGGTGGGTGCAGCATTATCTGGAAAGCACCAGTGACGAGCACATGCAGCGGATTCTGCAAAAGGAATTCGGCGGGATGAGCGAAGTGCTCTGGAACCTCTACGCGGTGACCGGCAAGCCACTCCACCAGCAACTGGCGGGGCGGTTCGAGAAGACGGCGTTCCTTGACCCGCTGGCCGAACATCGCGACGAGCTGAAAGGAATTCACGGGAATACTCACATCCCGCAAGTCATCGGCGCCGCCCGCCGCTATGAGATGACCGGCGAACCCCGCTATCACGACATTGCCTCGTTCTTTCTCGATGCGATCGTGCGCGAGCGCAGCTATTGCACGGGAGGCACCACCAATGACGAGTTCTGGCGCACGCCCCCCGGCCAGCTCGCCACGCAGTTGAGCAAGCACACGCAGGAGGGCTGCTGTAGCTATAACATGCTCAAACTGGCGCGCCACGTCTTCGCCTGGACGGCGGACCCGCGCGTGATGGACTACTACGAGCGCACGCTCTTCAACAGCCGCCTGGGAACTCAGAACCTGGAAAACAGCGGCATGAGCTACTTCCTGCCGCTCGCGTCGGGCTTCTGGAAATATTTCAATACCCCCTACAACTCTTTCTGGTGCTGCACCGGGACGGGCGTGGAGGAGTTTGCCAAAACGGCCGACTCGATTTACTTCCACGACGGCCGCGGCATCTTCGTGAACCTATTCATCGCCTCGGAAGTGAATTGG
>Ga0182027_10008537_pt1 | contig 14890 bp, 12 predicted proteins | sample 712E1DmetaG_FD_121300 | JGI IMG/M metagenome (GOLD analysis project Ga0182027, IMG submission 121300) | Permafrost microbial communities from Stordalen Mire, Sweden - 712E1D metaG (Illumina Assembly) | ecosystem: Environmental > Terrestrial > Soil > Wetlands > Permafrost | place: Sweden... | reverse complement strand
GCGCCGTTTACCGAATTCCACGACAAGTGGGCCGGATAACTGTCCAGGCTTGCCAGGTAGCGCGGTGACGAATAGCCGGCGGGAGCCGGCAGGGTGGATGTGCCAAAAGAATAAGATGTGCTCCAGGCGCCGCAAAGATTGGCAGTCCCGGCCGCGTCGGCGCAGGTTTTTACTTTCCAGTTGTAGATCAGTTTTGGTTTCAAATCGGGATACGCAATTTGGATCGTTTCCGGGGCACCGGGATCATTGATCGCGACCAGTTTTGTGACGGGTGCTCCCTGCGACGGCGAAAGATCCAAAACGTAAGACTTGGCGCCCGGTACCTGATCCCAAGTAAACGTGGTCGGAATATCGGCCGTGCCATTCCCCGTCGCTTTCAGGTTTTGCGGCGGCCGGCCCGTGGTGCGAAAGGAAAACCAATCGGTCCATGATTTGTCGTCGCAAAGTTTGGAGTTGTCGCCGCTCACCGCCACCGAGGGCCAGCAGGCTTGCGCTTTCCACCTGTAAACGGTATCAAGCTTGATTGGCGCCCGGACGTTTTCGTTTTGCAGTGTCGCGCCCGGTGCTGGCGGGTTGTTTACGAAAGTCACTTGGGAAGCGATCGTTTCTTCTTTCACCAGTTGTTGATTGCCTTCATCGAGTTCGTACTCGAACGAATTGGCGCCACACTGGGGTTTCCAGGCGATCGTCGGCGGGATGCCGACCGGGATTGCCGCGTTCCGGTCATTGGCTTTCGGGTCGTCGGGTGGCGTTGCCAGCAAAGGCGCGGGCAGGGCCGCGTCGTCGACAGTTTTAAAGGACCACGTTTGTCCGTAGTGTTGGTCTTTTAGCGGAGTGTTGTCGACGATGTTTTGCTGGCAGGTTTCGTCGCCGGCATTCGTATTGTCAAAGCAGCGTCGCAGAGACCAGTCGTACTGCAGGTTCTTGGTAAAAAACCCGCGGTTGAAGTTGGGGTCCGTGGCGTTGGAAAATTCGGTAACCGGCATTTTTTGCAAAGTTGTGTGAGGTTTTATCACCTCGGCGGTACAGACTTTGGGGGCGCCGGGGGTTGGTTCTTTGACCAGCAGATAATGGCACTGGCTGACAGTACCCGATCCAAGTCCGGGGATATTCAAGTAGCTGGCTGCTTTTTGTATCAGGTCCCACCAGTCGCCGGGTTTGGCGTCGCTGGCCAAGCTATCCAGGGTAACGCCTTCGTCGTAGCTAACCATCATCTGGTAGGCCAGCGCCTGGTCGACTCCGAGATTTAGCGGCATTTTGCTTGGTTCTATTTTTGCCGCGCACCACTTCAAGGCGGCGCTGCAAAAATCGACTCGCTGGCCGGAATCGTCCTGACCCAAAGCTTTGGGGCCGTTCCAATCCGGGTCGGCTTGGGGTACCGGGTGCGTTTTGTCGGTAATGCCTATCGGTTCGGGTGCGCCCGATGTGTTAAATTGCCACCAAGTCGAACTTGGCATGCACGCCAAGCCGGCTTTGTCGCAGCAAAGCCGGACGCGCCACTTGATCGTTGATGCCGAATTCAGGAAGCAGGGCTTGCCATCGGTTGTTGAGTTGAATTCTTCCTTTGTCACCAATTTCTGGAAGATCTCCATTCCCTTCCCCGGTTGTGGCGCGTTAACGATCTTGCCGTCGTTGATAATGTCGCTGTCGGTTTTTTTTAATTTAGCCCGTTCGTTGTCGTTAAAATTTAAAGACGGATTTGCCGGGTCATTTAGGAATTCCACCAGGTAAGACTGGGGGCTGGGCCCGTATTGTTCAACGGTCTGGGTTATTTGAGGCAAACGTTTGTTGTAGGCATCCCAGGTGAATCCTTTCTGGCGGATATCCTTCATGTAGGCGTCCAGATTCCTGTTGGAGTTCAAATTTTCCAAAGTGCTTGTTTGGTAAGATCCGTCATTAAGGCTGACTTCTTGGACCGTGATTGCCGGAGAGGTGTCTGACAGCCGACTTTCCCAGGTTAGAAGCACTGGCAGATCGATTTTGGCGTCGGCAATTTCTCCGCTGGCCACCAGATGACGTTCATCGATTTCCGGCGTGTCATAATATTTTGGGTTGGCTGGCGGTTTTAGGCAGTATTCATTGCAGGTGCAGGCGCCGAACGCGACTTCTGAGGTATCGCCGCCGCTGTCGAATTTATTCGAATATTGCGTGTAGTTTCCGGTAACGCATTTTGTTTGGGAAGAGCATTGATAGTGAAGGTTGCTGCAATTTTTGCCGGACCATTGTACGATGATTTCGTTGGGTTGGCATGATTTGGCGTCCGGCGGTTCACACGTCATTCCGCTAAAATCGCAGGCGACCGCCTTGGTGTAAATAAAAAAAAGGGCAAATAATAAAATCCCGCCTCCGGCCAACTTCTTTTTTAAAATTCCCCAAATCATAAGATGAGATTTGCGAATAATTACGATGAATAGGATCGGGTCAAATTCACCCATTCTTGCATGTCCAGAGTTTCGGCCCGCCGGGTTTTGTCGATATTGTTTGCGGCCAGCAGGCGCTCCGCCGCTTCCCTGTCGACGCCCAGACCCCCCGCCAGATTATTGGCCAACTGTTTTCGCGGATGCGAAAAACCGGCGCGCGCCACTGTAAAAAACTTATCAACAAAATTTTTCGCCTGGCCGTTTTTTTGTGGCGTTATTATTATTATCGCGCTATCGACTCGCGGAGCGGGCCAAAAGCTACTCTTATTAATGTAGTCCACGATCTTTGCGTGGGCGTAAAATTGGACCGAGACAGCCAGCAAGCTCATTTGCGGCGGAGACGCCACGATCCTTTGGGCGACCTCTTTTTGGATTATCAAGGTCAATGATTCCGGCGGATTGGCGCTTTCCAGGAATTTCCTGATCGCGGGCGCCGCCAAGTAAAACGGCAGGTTGGCTACCACCTTATAATTTTTGGGCAATCGTCCCTCGTCGAATTTTAAAATGTCGGCATCAATGATCTTTACGTTTGGTGAGCCGCCAAAAAGGTCGCCCAGGATCGCCAGCATTGACCGGTCGTTTTCGATTGCGATTACTTCTTTGGCGGGTATTGCCAGTTCCTGGGTTAGATTCCCTACTCCGGGCCCGACCTCAACAACAATGTTTCCGGGTTCGATGCCGGCCGCCGCGATGATCTTTTTTACGCTGTTTGGGTCAAACAAAAAATTCTGGCCAAACTGTTTTTTGGGATACGCGTTGTGCTTTTTTAATAATTCCTTGATTTGGGCCAACGTCATTTTGTGGCAATAATTAGGCTTACTTTATATTGTACCACGCACCCTAAGGACTCTTCCACAAATAACGTCCTCGGATTGGTTGTCAGATTTGTCCCAGATTTCGAATTTCCGACCGAGCGGAATTTGAGATGTATCAATACTACATCGAAAATTTCGCGACCGAGGAAAAATGAAATATGGGGCGAAGATGCAGGCAGGATGGGGATATTATTTGTGGAAGAGTCCTAAGTAAATGTTTGCTAAAATTTGTTGCAAGCTTGCTGAAGGCTTTATTGTTCATGTGAGCCCTCATTGTGGCAACTTAACCATCGTTGCCAACATTCATTGACTAAATACGTTTTATAATGTATTAATTAGCCCAGCAACGGTGAGGTGTATGGCTGAATCAGGAAAGAATAAATTTATAAGGGAATGCATTGCTAATTGTAGAGTTGAAACCCTGATCCTTTTTAAAAAAGAAGAATCGAAGGATCTTGCTATCGCTCTTTCCCCGGAACAGGTCGTTGAGCTTGTGTCCTTTTGCCTTGAGAATGAGCAACCAGAAAAGGCGGAGTTGGTATTAAAGAATTTTCCTCATGCGCCAGATGATGCCGAGCGGGTAATCTCGTATTTACTTGGGTTTGCTCATGACCAGGACGAAGAAGCTAATCGAAGGATGTTTTGGGGGCGGGCGTACGATATTGCTTGCGTCGAAAACGTGGCCTTGGAGAAGGTATTTGAATATGCGATAGCTGCGGGTTATCACGGCAAAATAGAGGCTCTCCTTGAGCAGATGGGGCGCAAGATTTATCCGCACGAGAGGAGTGCTCTGTTTGGTATTTTGCTGTCGCAAGATAAGCTTCCAGAGGTGTTCGCGATGGCAGATACTTTGTCTAGGGTAGATAAGATAAGGCTGGTTAAGCATTGTGCCCAGAAAGGCCTTATTGAAGACTGGCAGAAAGCCATGAAGATTGCCGGTGTCGCGTCCAAAAAGATTCCCGGTGTTGCGCTCAAAGATGCCGACTGGCTGGAATTATTGGCAGGCATCGAAGCCAAATCAAAACGCCATAAAGAAATTGCCGAGCGGAATGCGGGTTAACCGCATTTTTTTATTATTTACCCTCCATACTCTTGACAGTTTTAATCAATTTGTAATAATTGATAGCGTCAATGAGTATCCACCCACAAATTAAAAATTTGCTGAAACTACTCCTGGTGGGAGCCGTTTTGTTTACCATATCGTTGACTTTATCGGTTGGCTGTTCCAAGCAGAATGCCGTTAAAAATGGCAAACAGATTTGTCAGGCTGATATCACCAAAAAGATCTATGCCGATGCCCAAAAGCAGACCCGTTTGGAATCTCCGGATCTGCTTTTTGTTAACGCCGACAGCGTTAAAGCCTCGGTCCCGCCGGCGGCGGTGACCCCGCAGGTCTTGGCGTCGATCGTGGGCAGCCAGGATGATTCCGATAGCAACATCACTGCCGACGGCAATAAATCGATCTTGGAATACACAGTCGAGCAAAACGATACCTTGGTTTCGCTGGCCCAAAAATTCAACTTGGATGTCCAAACCTTGTTATGGGCCAACGATCTTAAAAATAACGCTGTGCTAATGCCTGGAATCACGCTGGTGATCCCGCCGGTGGACGGCCTTATATATAATGTAGTCGCCGGCGACACGATCTCCAAGATCGCCAAAACCTACAAAGCCAAAGACGCCGATATTATCGCTTTCAACGAGTTGCAGGGTGAAAATGACCTCTACGTCGGCGACCAGATCATTATTCCCGGCGGCAAGATATCCGTGGTCCAGTTGGCGCCCAAACCCGGATCCAACAGTACCGGCCTGACCTTGCCCGGAGATTACTTCCTCTGCCCTATCGGTGGCGCGACCTGTACGCGTACCCAGGGATTGCATTTCAATAATGCGGTTGATCTGTCGCATGGCAAGTGCGGCGATCCGATCTATGCCGCGGCTTCCGGAACTGTGATGCGTGCCAAGGTGGGCGGTTGGAACGGCGGCGCGGGAAATTACATCACCATCCTTCACCCCAGCGGAGCTGTCACCAAATATTATCATCTCCAGGCAATATTCGTCGTTTCGGGACAGCAGGTCGTTAAAGGCCAGAACGTCGCTCTGATGGGCGGTCAGCCCGGCGTGCCCGGATCGGGCAATTCCACCGGTTGCCACCTCCACTTTGAAGTGATCGGCACCCGCCAACCTTTTTAAGTTATCGTTATTCGTAGCTAAAAAAGCGGAGAAAAGTATCAATCTTTTTTTAAAAGATTAATGCTCTTCCCCGCTTTTTAGTTTATATATAGCTTCCCGGACGATGTTTACGCGCTATAACAAGGTCATAATTTCTTTTTCGAGATGTTTAAATCTGGGCCACGCTAATCTCGCAGCTTTTAAAAAAGCTTCATTGCCTTTGTATCGTTGCTCGATATCCGCGATCCTTTCGTCCAAAGTTACTCTTTGCCGTCTTTGATTGTAATACATGTCTGCAAGTATTACGATTTTATTTTCGAGCGACGAGGGCAGGTATTTTTTATCGTATTTTCCGGTTTGCAAGAAAACCTGTTCGTAAATTATCCCGTGCATCGTGATGTTGGCGATTTCATAAAGACCCTCGCTTATCAAAATCCCCTGCCCGTTTACTTCGTGAAAACCTTCCTTCGAATATCCGATATCGTGGAGAAGTCCCGCGATCTTAATTTTTTCGGGATTTATATTCAACGACGGATTCTTTTTTTTGATCCGGCTGGCCAGATCAAAAGCAATGTTGGATACGCCGATGCAATGATCTATCCGGCTCTCAACGTTTAAATGACGCTTTAATATTTCCAAGGCTTGTTGCTCCGTGATCATGTGGAATATGGTTATATGAGCATATTATCAAATTCAGGCGGATTGGGGGCGGTACATCAGGGATTCCGAGAGATGGGTGAACTGGATGTCGGCCGATGCCTCAAGGTCGGCGATGGTGCGGGCTACTTTCAGGACGCGGTGGTATCCTCTTGCCGAGAGTTTGCCCGAGTCCACGTATTGTTTGATCAGGTTTTCGGAGGCGCTGTCCAGGCGGCAGTGCGTTTTTATTTGCGTGATGGTCATTTCCGCGTTGGTGATTGGTTTGCCGAATCGGGCCGCCTGGATGGCGCGCGCCGCGACTACGCGTTCTTTGATCGTTTTACTTGAATGTTCGGTGTCGAATCCGCTTTTGGCCAGTTTTTCGTATTTGATCGCCGGCACGTTTATGAACAGGTCGACGCGGTCCATTAACGGACCCGAAAGTTTTTTGCGATACATCGCCACTTGTCCCGGGGTGCAGACGCAACGCTTTTCCGGATTGCCGAAGTTGCCGCAGGGGCAGGGATTGGAGGCCAATACCAGGGTGAAACGTGCCGGCATCGACAGGGAGTGCCGCGAGCGCAAAACATTGATCATCCCCTCTTCGATTGGCTGGCGCAGGGCTTCCAAGGTGTCGCGGTGGAACTCGGGAAATTCATCCAGAAACAAAACGCCGCGGTGCGCCAAAGTTATTTCGCCGGGTTTGGGCGGATTGCCGCCGCCGACTAAAGCCGCGTCCGATGATGTGTGATGCGGCGAGCGGAACGGACGCTTGGTTATCAGTGGCGAGTCGGCCGGTAATAAGCCGCAGATGCTGTAGATTTTAGTGACTTCAAGTGATTCGTCAAACGATAATGGTGGCAGGATCGTGGGCAGGGCTTTAGCCAACAGGGTTTTGCCGGTGCCTGGCGGGCCCCACATGGAAAGATTGTGTCCGCCGCTCGCGACAATCTCTAACGCCCGCTTGGATGCTTCTTGTCCCGCGATCAGACCCAGGTCGATATCGGCATTGGCGTCGGCTAACTCGGCTTGAGCCTCGGTTATCGTAGGTAAGATTTCGGTTGTTCCCGAAAGATAATCGATGACTTCTTTTAGGCTTTGGGCGCCGATGATATCGATGCCTTTGATCAAGCCGGCTTCGGCCGCGTTTTCCCGCGGCAGGATGAGTTGTTTTATCCCCTTTTCTTTGCAGGCGATGGCAAACAGGATCGCGCCTTTGATCGGTCGCAGGCGGCCGTCGAGCGCCAATTCTCCCAGGAAAATTTTGCCATTGGGATCGAACCGCAATTTTTTAGCCGCGACCAGATAGCCCAGGGCGATCGGCAGGTCGTAAACCGCGCCCTCCTTTTTTACATCGGCGGGCGCCAGGGATACCAGGACTTTTACCGGCAGGTGGTGGGGCGATTCAAAGCCCGAGCTTTCGATGGCCGAGCCAACGCGGTCCTTGGATTCCTGCACGGCTTTGTCGGGCAGCCCGACGACATCGAATTTTTTCAAACCGTAAGACGTTTCCACTTCCACTTCGATGAGTTGGGCGGTCAAGCCGATGGCCGCCGCCGAGAATACTTTTGATGGCATGATATTATGGTAAATTAAAGGCAGACATTGAATCCAAAATACTAGCAAAAAGGGCGGCGATTTACAAATAAGGAATAATTTACTAGAATGCGTTTGTTCGATACAATTTCGGTCCGGGGCGGAATATGCCGGTAGTATACATCCTTCGGGAGGATGCAGACTGGGTTCGATTCCCAGCGCCCCGACATTGGTAGGTCGTAGCCTTGGCGGAGGCGACAAAAAAGACTGGGTTCTGCGCTGGAGGCGCACTCGCCTCTGGCGGAGATTCCCAGCGCCCCGACATCGGTTCGCTGTAGTCTTGGCGGAGGCGGTCTTCAACCGTTAAAAGACCAAGGCATAGTAAACGCGCGCTCCCCTTTGCGGGAGCGCGAAACGTAAATAATATGATTTACAAAGATCGCGTCTATGGCCAATGCAAAATTACCGATTCGGTGATTTTGGAATTGATAAATTCGCCGACTTTGCAAAGATTAAAGGGCGTCGACCAGGCTGGTTACCGGCCGCTTTGGGTAAAACCCGACACCAAGCTTGGCCGATTCGACAATACCCGTTTTGCCCATTCCCTCGGAGTTTATTTGCTTCTAAAAAAATACGGCGCTCCCCTGCCCGAGCAGATTGCCGGGTTGATCCACGACGTTTCCCATTCGGCTTTTTCCCATTGCATCGATTATGTTTTGGCTGCGGGTTCGCCAACAGAGAACAGCCATCAGGACAATCTTTTTGGGGTGTATGTCAGGCAGTCGGATATTCCCTCGATTTTGGGAAAATACGGGCTCGATACGAAATTCATTCTGGATGATAAAAACTTCCCATTAAAGGAAAACAAATTGCCCGACCTGTGCGCCGACCGGATCGACTATGCTTTAAGGATGGGAGTGATTTTCGGCGAGATCGGAGTTTCCATAAAGGATGATCTTTTGCACAAGCTTAGGGTTTTCAACGGCCAATGGGTATTTGGCGACAAGGCCAGCGCCCAAAGATTTGCCAGGCTTTTTTTAAGATTGAACACGGTTTATTTGTCGAGTTTCAAGTCGGCGGTCATGTTTTTGGCTGTCGGCGATTGTATCAAGTGCGCCCTGCAAAAGGGCTATGTCTCGGAAGCCGACCTTTACACGACCGATAAGCAGGTTTTGAACAAGGTTAAAAAGATTGTCAGCAAAAACAGCGAACTGAAACGTCTGTGGCTAAGAATGAATAATTTGGCAAGGCCCCGGAATTGCGCCGGCGGCCGCGGAACGGCCGTTTATTGCAAGTCGCGGATCGTCGATCCCCTATTTTTACAAGATGGCCACGCAAAACGATTCTCGCAGCTTGATCCCAAATGGGCCAAAATCGTGGAGCAAGAGTTAAAGCCAAAACAATATTTTATCAAGTTTAGCGACTCCCCTATTCCGGAACGCAAGACACGTTAGACAGGGGTTGTCTTGTCTGCGGTGCAGAGGAAAATAAAAACGGACCGTTGGTCCGTTTTTAATTATCAATCGCAATGTTTTTACTTATTTTCCGGAACCGGTCCAGTGCCGCTGGTGAGCGCTTGTACTCCGAGATTGTCGTAATCTATGATCAGCGCGTAATCTTTTCCGCCGTCGGTAGACGCGTAGCCGAAGGGTTCGCGTGACGCGGGGTCGGCAGGAACCGCCGGTAAATATGCCGGGACCAGCTGGGAAAGTGTTTGTGGATAAACGCTCTTTTTTTGGTGATATTTAACAAGGGCTTGTTGGATCTCGCTGGCATCAATTATACGGGTTGCGTCATTTTTGTATTTAAGCGCGAAGACCACTGTCGTAGATGTAATGACAATGATTGACGCTATTCCTATCAAGACAAGGAGGGTGTAAAGTTGCCGTCGTTTTTTTGAAGTCACGGGCGTCACGGTCCCTTGAGCCGTTAGTTGGCGATAAAGCGCGACCAACGATGTGGCATAGAAAGCTCCCGACATCGTATTGATAAAAATCGACCAGGTTTCTACCGGAAGCTTAAATACGGTGACGGCGTAGGAACAAAACAGAATGATCGCCATGACCCAGGCCAGGAATAAGGCCGTTTGCCGCCAATGGTTTTTGACCAATTCCTTGCTGGTAAAAAGCGCATCCAGTCCCCGCTTGTTTTCGGTAATTACCAAAACCGTTGCCAGAATAAACCAGACAGACACGACAATCCCCGGGATAATAAAAAAAACAAAACTGGCGGTGACGATCCCGATGCCCAAAATTCCCGTCCAAACATAAGCGGCTAATTTTTTCACTGAAAACGAATAAGAATCCAGGAGGCTAATCTTTCCGTCTCCGTTGGCAGCCGTTACCAGCGCCGCTCCGCTCCAGATTTGCAGAATAAGACATACGACAGACAAGACAACCGCTAGGAGAGGAAGAATAAGCCTCATTAAAATTGGCGTTGATGCCGGAAGCGCGAAAATCGAGCCGATAGTAAAACCAATTCCAGCCGTAACTCCCACGTATGCCAGTGATCCGCCCAATGAGATCGTAATCAGTGTCCAAAATTTTTTTTCCAAGATTCGATAAGAAACATTGAGTGTTTCCCAGGCTTTGGCATAGATCCCGCTGCCAGCCGATAAGGCTTTAGTTGTTATTTTGTCATTCATATTTTTTTTAAGTATAACAAATTAATGGTTTTTAAACAAAATTAACGGCTGACCAGACAGATAACACCAGACGAGACATGTTGCCTATTATGAAAAGATCTTGTAAGATATAATTAATATATAATTACTAATTACATGCCTGACACAAGTAATGATTACGGGATGACACTTTATGAGGCTTGCGAGTATTTGAATAAGAGTTCGCGGACGATCAGTCGCTACATCAGGCGTGGTGTTTTGCATCCGATGGCGATAAAAAGCCGACAAGGTACCTTGGAGTATCGTTTCAGCAAGGTTGAATTGGAAGCGATTAAAAAAGAGAATGATGAGACAAGACAGGTCGAATTCGATAATGATTTGCCCAATTACGTCATGCCTGTCACGGCTCAATTCGCAAACGCGCCGTTTGCGCCGGCAACCAGCCCGCAAGTCGCTTTTGTTCCTAATGCGGATTTTAACGCGACTGTCATAAGGGAGGACGTATCAGACCAGCCAATCGTCCAAAAACCAAGATCAGACGCGGATTCGCCTGACAGCCATGACACGACAGCCACCTCGACAAAAGATAAGGACATAATTTCTCTTCTCAAGGAGACTACTGATATGTTGCGCGGCCAGTTGCAGGTTAAGGATGACCAGATTAGAGCGCTTGGCGATAAGATCGACCAGTTGATCGAGCGTGGCAGAGAAACGAATATTTTACTTAAGGGAATGCAGGATAAGATATTGCGTCTTGGTCAGCCGATGGGCGCGAAAGACGAAACCGTTGCCGAAGTAAAACGTGACAACATTGTCATGTCTGACGTGCCTGTCGTGGCTGTCCGGTCGGAGACAGCTCTGGTCCCTCAAAATATTTCCAAACCAAAGAAGCGTCAGGAAAAAGAACAGCGAGAAAAAAATCCCAAGGCAAAGCCGCAAAAAAACAATAAAAATTTCTTCGGTCGGTTGTTTGGCTAAAAATAGGGTAGTTAATGTTGTTCCATTATGTTGGTTTATGTTAGAATAAGATTAACGTCTATTCTAATGTCGTGGAACAATGCCAAATAATTTAAATGCGGCTAAAAACGAGTTCAAGTTGTTGCCGCCCCAGATCGACTACGATCCGTTGATCCGGGTTATCGGCGAGGCGCATAGCGCGTTGGGTGAGTTAAATGGCCTGTTAAGGAAAAACATTTTAAGTCCCGCGCTGATATCCGCGCCGCTTTTGACTAAGGAAGCGGTTTTAAGCTCGCGCATTGAGGGTACGCAGTCGACGCTGGAGGATGTGTTTGAGTTTGAGGCGCAGCCCAAGGCGGGGGAGTCGCAAGGACGGCAACGGGAAGTGATCGAGATAATCAATTACCGGAAGGCGATTAATTACGCAATGGGCCATTTGGAATCCAAGTCCGCGATAAATCGCGAGCTGGTAAAAAAACTGCAGTATCTTTTAATTGATCCGGCGCGCGGACCCGCCAAAGAAAGGGGACAGCTCAGGTCGAATAAAGTTTATATCGGTATTGTCGGCACGCCGATCGAAGAGGCGAGCTATGTGCCGCCCGAGCCGGGCCGGTTGCCTGGGTTGCTGGAAAATTGGGAAAAATATCTTAGCTCAAACATTGAGAAAGATCCGCTGGTGCAGATCGGGGTCGCGCATTACCAGTTCGAGGCGATCCACCCATTCCGCGATTTTAACGGCAGGGTAGGGCGCTTGCTGATTCCGTTATTTTTATACCAGCGCCAGTTCTTGTCGTCGCCCTTGTTGTTCATTAGTGAGTACTTCGAAAAGAACCGGCGGGATTATTATGACCGGCTGCGCGGAGTGACCGAGCGCGGCGACTGGACTGCTTGGCTGCGATTCTTTTTGCTGGCCGTGATCACTCAGTCGCTGAAAACCCAGACCGCGATCGAAAAGATCATGGAAATGCGCGAACGTTTGAAAACAAAGATTGTTGCCGCCAACTCGGTGTACGCGCCTGATATTTTGGATTATCTTTTTTCGTCGCCAATCGTATCGTACGCTTCGCTCAAGAACAAACTTAAAACAAAAAATCCGCAAACAATATATAATCTTATCGAAAAGTTCGTGAAACTGGGTATTCTTTTCGAAGAGCCGGGTCGTCAGCGCAACCGCGTTTTTGTCTTTAAAGAGTTGCTGAGTATCCTTAGATAGGTATTTACAGATAGATATTTTTGTGATATAATATGAAATAGGAAAATCACGAGGGGGTATGCGATGAAGGGAGTTTTATTGACGCTATTGCTGTTGATGCTATTCGCAGCGCAGACAGCTAACGCCGAAATATCAGTCAAGGACTTTCAGGCTAAACTCCAAACGGAGATGAAACTGGAGGTCCAGGGATGGGGGATACCGGTCCAAGGCAGTTCCGTGTTTTGGGTGACGTACAATTATAACTCTTCCCACCTCGGGAAGGAGGTTATAAATGTAACTGATCGCCAGGGCAGCTTTGTCTGTACTGGATTGGTCACCCCCATCCATATTTAATTTTGATGATTCCGAGTCGTTTTTTTTGATACAATTAATCTATGTGGGGGTGGTTATTTTGGCGGAAACCGTTGCCGATGTTTTATCCAAACAATGGTCTTTGGCGCCGCGGCTGTCTTCTCTGGTCGGCAATATTACATTAGACCTACTGCTCAAAGATTTTCGTAGCGAAATTTTCAGATTTCGAGCGAGCCGAATGAAGAGCTAGGAGACATACTTGAAGCTAAAGTCTGCCGACGAACGATGAATTCGGCGCAGCCGAAATATGGAAATTGCAGTAGAAAATCTTTGAGCAGTAGGTCTATTATATCTTGTTGCCAATGTGGCGTGGTTGTTGTCGTTGCGCGATGGCGCCGGGTTGGCGCGCGGAGTTTCGATATTCTCGGTGACGACCGCGATATTGGCCGTTGCCATCGAATTTTTGTTTTTCCGCGAAGAGGTGAATCGTTTGCAAATGGCCGGAATAGTTTTGGGAATCGTTGCGCTGGTCCTGATTTTTTGGCATGATATATTTCATTGATTATGAAGATCAAAAACAACCAACATTTAAAGAACAAATCCAAACAAGACGAATTGATAAAAGCCGGAGAAAATTTCGCGCGCGCCGATCATCTGGAAAAAGCGTTGGAATGCTACAGCCAGGCGTTGGATTGCCTGGTGGCGGCCGCCAAGGCGTACGCCCAGAATTCCGAGCCGCAGGTTTTGGACGCGGTTTTCGGGGGCGGGAAGCTTTCGGAGATCTATTTGCAAAAATTCAACGAGTATTTGAAGAAAGATCAAACCGCTTCCATTATATCCAATAACATGGGGGTTATTTTCGCCAAGATGGGGAACAAGGTGTCGGCCAAAACTTTTTTCGAGCAAGCCATCGACCTTACCTCTGATGGCGCGATTTACGACGATCCCCATATTGGTTTGCAGACTTTGGAAAGCATGTGAACAGCAACAGAATACTTTGTTTGGCCGGATGGGGGATAACCCCGTCCTTTTTGTTTTTTCGGAGGCCGTAAATGAGGTATAATAAAATAATTCAAATATTTATTAATTTTAGACCACCCCGCCTTGTCGGGAAATTTAAAATATAAAATAAAAATTGATGTCCAACATTATGAAAAATGCCACAGGTTTTTTATTCGTTTCACCATTTATTCTTTTGCTCGCCGCGGTTTTTATCAATACGGCTCAACCCGGTTTTCCAAGTTTTATTGATTTAGGCAGGTTTTTCGGCGGCTTCGGTTTGGCGAGCGCTTCCGGTGTGACTTCGCTGGGCAGTACATCCAAGCCGGCGACGGTCCAGCTGGGAAGTTCGAGCCAGAGTTCAGGCGTTTCGGTTAAGACCTCCAGCGGAACATCAAGCACTGTCGGAGTATCAACAACGCAATCTAACGCGGGTACATCAGGCGTGACATCGCTGGGCAGCACATCCAAGCCGGCCACGGTCCAGCTGGGAAGCTCGACCCAAAGCTCGAACGTTTCGGTCAACTCTTCTGGTGGAACTTCAAGCACTGTCGGAGCGTCGACGGCGCAAACCAATACCGCCGGTGGAACTTCCAACCAAACATCAAACAACGTCAGCAACGCGACCGCCGGTACAAGCAGCGCGACCAATTTGTCGAATAGCCAGAGCTCGAATTCGGGTACCGCCGCGCAAAGCGCGACCAATGCCAGCACCGCCACAGCCGTCGTCAACACATCGACCAATCTATCCAACCAGCAAGTGATTCAGGTTGGGGGTTCGACTCCGGGCACGATAATTTTAGGCAGCAGCGGCACTCCCAGCACTGTGCTTGTTGGCAGCACGTCTCAAACAGCCGGTAATACCAGCATTTCCACTGCCGGTAACAATACTTCCACCAACGAATCAAATGCCCAGGGCGTGACAGTATTGGGGAATACGAACACGCCGGCCACTGTCCAAATCGGCAGCGTGGCGCAGAGCAGCTCCAATGCGAGCAATTCGTCGGCCGGTAATAATTCGGGCACAAACCAATCGACAAATCAAAATGTCGACGTTCTTGGTAATACGAACACGCCGGCCACTGTCCAAATCGGCAGTGTGGCGCAGAACAATGCCAATACCAGCAATACGACTGCGGGCAACAACGCTGCCACCAGCCAGTCGACCAGTCAGGGCGTTGATGTTCTCGGCGAAACAACCAAGCCCGCTACCGTATATCTCGGC
>Ga0182027_10008536_pt1 | contig 14890 bp, 11 predicted proteins | sample 712E1DmetaG_FD_121300 | JGI IMG/M metagenome (GOLD analysis project Ga0182027, IMG submission 121300) | Permafrost microbial communities from Stordalen Mire, Sweden - 712E1D metaG (Illumina Assembly) | ecosystem: Environmental > Terrestrial > Soil > Wetlands > Permafrost | place: Sweden... | reverse complement strand
TCGCCGGCCTCCGAGCTGACGGCCGCGCAGATTCCGCCGCTGTACGACCCGGCAGGGACCTGGCCCTTCGACCTCGACGCTGCCGGCAACAAGCGGCTGCACAACTTCAGCTTCACCAGCGAGGTTCGCTATTGGTTCAAGTACGAGGCCGGCAAGACCTACCAATTGGATTTTACGGGCGACGATGACGTTTGGGTCTTCATCAACAAGAAGCTCGCAGTCGATTTGGGCGGCATCCACACACCCGTGTCCGGTACGGTGACCATCGACGGCACGACCGCCGCCAAGTTTGGCAATCTGACCGTTGGCAATGTGTATGAGGCGGCGGTCTTCCAGGCCGAGCGCCAGACCACCGGTTCGTCGTACAAGCTGACGCTGAGCGGATTCAACGCCGCCCCGACCAGCTGCGTGCCCACCTGCGGCGACGGCGTGATCGTGGGCGACGAGGAATGTGACTGCGGCAACGGAAAAGTGTCCGTGCCTGCGAGTTGCCTTGGGCCCAATGACAACCCCGCCTACAATGGCTGCACCTCACAGTGCAAATGGGGAGGCTTCTGCGGCGACGGCATCAAGAACGGCAGCGAGGAATGCGACAACGGCAGCAACAACGACGACTATGGCACCGTCAACGGCTGTGGCCCAGGCTGCAAGCTGCCCCCGCGCTGCGGCGACGGCGTCCTGCAGACCATTTTCGACGAAGAGTGCGACGACGGACCGAACAACGCGACCACCAGCGATATCAAGATCGCCTACGGTGGCTGCATGGCGAACTGTAGGAACGGCGGGCGCTGCGGCGACGGCGTGGTGAACGGCTCGGAAGCGTGCGACGACGGCGTCAACGACGGTAGCTACGGAACATGCAGTCCTGGTTGCGTGCTGCCGCCCAGGTGTGGCGACGGGATCGTCCAGGCCGACCACGGCGAAGAGTGCGAGCCCACCATGTCGGACGATCCCAATTGCACCAAGACCTGCCGGTTGCCGGGTGGATGTGGCGACGGCGCGATTGAACCGCCAGAGCAATGCGACGACGGCGCGCTCTACAACAATGGCGACTACGGCGGCTGTGCGCCAAGCTGTATTTTCGCACCCCACTGCGGCGACGGGATCATGAACGGACCCGAACAGTGCGACGACGGCATCCTCGACGGATCGTACGGCGGTTGTACGCCCCAGTGCAAGTTGGCACCCCACTGCGGCGATGGCCTGATCAATGGGGCGGAGGAGTGTGACGACGGGCCCAACAACGGACTCGACGGCTCGTGCTCGTCCGCGTGCAAGACGATCATCTATCTTCCGGGGTAGACCATCGGCAGCCCCAGCCGGTGGTTGTCGACACGTCAGCCGTCGGGAGTTACTTCGGTCTTCGCCAGTCCCTTCCCTCCGCCCGAGAGCGCGATACCGAGATGCGAGGCCACGGCCAGCCCAGCGATCGTCACCGGAATGACCTGCACGGCGTGATAGGTGAGAGCGAAGGCCAGCGCCGGTCCCTTGGCGATTCCAGCCAGGGTCAGAACCACCACCGTGGCACCCTCGAAGGGCCCGGTGCTGGCCGGGGCGGACGGGACCGCGATGGCAAGGTTGATTCCGAGCAGGATGACTGGCCCCAGTGCCAGTCCGACGGGAATGCCGAGCGCGCGGGCGCAGAGTGCAACCATGACCATCTCGCAGACCCAGGCAAGAAGGGAAAGCGCCATGACGGAAGACAGCGTGCTCGGCTCGCGCAGAGTTTTTACACCGAGCGCGAATCGCTCGCCGAGAGCACGCACGCGTGACCCGAGTCTGCCCCAAGGCTCCCGGACGTCCGTCTCCACGCGCCCAGTCCGTTCCCCGTGCCTGGCCGAAAGCCACAAGACCACAAGCAGCGCCACGCCAACCGCCAGCACGATAGGCGCTGCGTAATCCGCCCACCGCTGCGACGGAATGAACCAAGCGACCACCATGACCAGCGCGGCGAGCGAGAGGAGATCGACCAGTTTCTCGACGACAGTCACCCCAATCGCCGCGGCTTTGCTGATTCCAGCGTTGCGCGAGAGCATCCACAGCCGCGCCACGTCTCCGCCGCGCAGGGGCGCGACGTTGTTGATGGCCGACGAGGTCAGCAAGGCCAGGAAGCAGAAACCAAACGACGCTCGTCGCGGCCCGAGCAGCAAGCGCAGCCGAATCGCCTTGACCGCCATCATGCAGGCGTTCGCCGCAACGACCAGGGCGAGCAGAACGCCATCGACGTTGCGCAAGCTCTCCACCACCTCTCGCCAGCGCACGCCCCAGACGACGAAGGCGCCCGTCAGCGAAACCGCGATTACTCGCAGAGCGACGTTGGCGAAGCGCTTGTGCATGGTTGTACGTTGGGCCCAGCTAGACGAATTTCGGCGGCGCTGCGTGGCCCAGGCCGGATGCTGCATTCGATGGAACCGGGGTCGGGGTCGACTCGACGGACATTCGTGTCGAAGCGTTGCTGCTAGCGCGACGAAGCTGCCGCATGGTCCAGGTCATCCTCGACACGGCGGTGACGGTGTTAAGCACGGCCAACAGGCACAGCGCGCCCGCCGTGACGGCGTAGAACGGATGAGACACCAACCCCTCCGCGCGATGCCCGAAGAAAGGTGAGACCGCCAGTGCCGTTCCCAGGATCACAATCCGGTCAGCTCGCTGTACGAGCCCTTCAGCACCCGACACGCCGAGCGATTCCCCGCGCGATCGCGAATAGCTGACAGTGAAGGCCATGACGAGAACGGTTAGAGCGACGTACATCATTGGGGTGCTTGCGTAGTAGACGGCACAGCCGCCGAAAACCAGACCATCACTGATCCGATCGATTGTCGAGTCGAAAAAGGCACCCGCCGGGCTCGCTAACTTTTTGGCGCGCGCCAGGTGTCCGTCGACGATGTCGAGGGTAGAGCCGCCGATAAGCAGCGCCGAGGCCAGCGCGAAATGGCCAGTGGCGATGGCCACGGCGGTTACCGCCGCCGCCAGCAGCGACGCCGCCGTGATGGCGTTCGGCGATAGCGAGGTCCGAGCCACCAGACGGAACAACGGTGCCAGTAACCAGTAATAGTAACCAATGAACAAAGGCCCGAAGAGGCGCCGGCCCGCGCCTGTGCGTTTGCTCGCCGGCAGCGTCACAGCGCCAATCGAAACCAGTCCTAGATACGCTAGAAAGGGCAGAAAGAAGAAGGCGACGAAGCCCGCCATGTAAATGAGATCCGCCATGTTCGCGCCGAGGTGAGTATTGATCATGTTGCTTTCCCCATTGGATGGTGGCACGTGCGATCCGTCCCAGGATTCCGTGAGCGAGGTGGGACGAGCCAGAGACGTTCGGTCACAACTGCGTAAACGATCTTGCCGTAGGCGGCGACAGTGCGTGGGCCGAGCTGAAGCAAGAGCGAACATCGCATGCGTTGTCGCCGGGTCCAGCGCACAATGACCGTGAACATCATGACTCGGTCTTGTGCAAGACACGCGCCCAGCGGTTCCGCGTTCAAAATGTTCGCTACCGCCACCGGGCAGGTCCTGTCAAGTCGCGGAGAATTGCTGGCGTTTCACGAGGGAAGCGGCCGCGTTGTTTAGCGGGCAGAAGAGGACAGGCGGTGTCCGATCTTTACCACCTCACGGGAACTGTCAGAGTCTCAACAGCACCAGCTTTCGGCTGTTATGGAAACCCTGGAAGGGTTTCCATGCCTTCCCGCGCTCTGGCTTCGGCGGCTAGGCCCGCCTTGGCAAGCGCGACTAGGCGGCGCCGTCGCGCGATGACGTCATCTTTCGCACGCGAGGAAGCAGGGGAACGAGGAGCAGCGCCGCAAGAAGGCTACCAGCCTCACCCAGGTCTGCGAGCTTCCCGAACGATCGCAGCGCGCCGTTCGAGGCGATGAGGAGCGAGCTGTAGCCGATGATGGTGGTCATGGAGCAGAGCACGACGGCGCTGCCGGTCTCGGCCAGAGCGCGCGCGTGTTGCGAGGCTGGCTCCTTCGAAAGGCGCGCAAACACGTTGACGGCGTAGTCGACGCCGATGCCCAGCGTGATCGGCAACGCCACGAAGTTGAGGAAGTTGAGCCTCAGATCCAAGGCGGCGCCGGCTCCGCCCATCCAGATCACGCCCACCGCCAGCGACAGCAGTACCAACAGGGCTCCGCGCGCCTGGCGAAACAACAGCACGACCATGAGCACGACGCCCACCAGCGCGGCCAGCGTGGCAATCGGACCGTCGTGCGCAATCGAGCGCAGCATCGCGGCGAACAGCGACGAGTGCCCCGCGGCGTTGACCACACTGCCGTTCGGCAGGTGCACGTTCGTGATGACGTCCGCGAGGCGAATCAGGCTGTGACCGTCCCAGTTGGCCCACACGCGGATGGGAAAAAGCAAAGCGACCCGTCCCACGGTCCCGTCGAGCTCACGAAACGGGCGTGCGAGTGATTCGGGCAAATCGCGCACGGACAGCTCGCGCAGATCTTGAGGCGGTGCCCACTCGTCGACCTCGCGCTTCTGGTCGGCCGACAGCGCGTCCATGGCCGGATCCGCGAGGTGCTTGCGGATGCTGGCGATCACGGCAAGCTTTTCGTCCTGATCCTTGGGCAGGTAGTCGTAGGCGGTCGCCACCGCCGAGAGCAACCCTCCGGTCGGCTCGCCCGCGGCCACGCGCCGCGCGCACTCGGACGCGTCCGCCGCGCTTCCTGCGTCCTGCCGTGCCCGTGTGAGCGCGTCCATGCAATCCTTCTCCAGCAGGGCCTTGCGGAAGGGGAGCGCGTCCTCAGCCGTCGGCAAGAGAGCGAGACCCACGGGTGAAAGATCGCGTGGAAAAATCCGGCCGACGCGGACGTAGAGATCGCCGGTGCCATGCTTGCGGCTGGTCTGATTGCGCAGCTTGGAAAAATCGTATTCGAAAGGGCTGCGGATCACGCGTGCCAACGACAGTCCGGCGAGCAGCGTCGCCACGGCCGCCACGCCGGCCAGCAGTCGGTAACGCGACAGCAGGCCGGCCGCGAAACGCGTGAGCGCTCCGTTCGAAGCCGCGTGCCCGAACGAGCGTCGCTTGAAGAAGCGTTCGCGCAGGTGGATGAGCACCGGACAGTAAGTGTAGGTCACCAGCCAACAGAGGATCATCCCGATCCCGCCCACTTCGCCGAACTGCTGGAAGCCGCGGAATCGGGTCAGCGCCAGACTGCCATAGGCGATGCTGGCAGCCAGGGCCGCGGCCAGCGTCGGTTTGGCCGTCGTCGAGAGCGCCCGCGCCAGCACGTCCTCGATGTCATCTTCGGGTCGGCTCAAACGCTCCTCGCGAAAACGCGCGAGCAAGATGATGCCGAAATTGATCCCGTTTCCCAAGATGATGGATCCCAGGAAGGCGGTGTTGGTGTTGAGGTAGCCGATGGTAAGGGCGGTGATGGCAAAGGCGACTGCGACACCAAGCAGGGTGGGAAAAAAGATATACGCGAGCGAGAAGACGCTGCGGTAGTAGAGCACGATCACCAGCAGAACCAGGACGGTGCAGACGAGAGACACAGTCTCGATGTCGGACTTGAGGGCGTCGTGCTCGGCGATGGCGCTCGCCACGTCCCCCGTGATCTGCGCGCTGACCTGCCCGAACGCCGCGGGGCGGGTCGCATCGATAATCCGCTGCACATCGGTGAAGATGCGAAAGCCCGAAAGGTCGCCCGTGCCCGACGACATCGCCCAGGTCACGATGGCAAGCAGCCTACGATCCTCGCTCTCGTAGTAACCACTCGGAAACTTGATGGCTGCGTCCTTGCGCTTTTCGAGATCGTGCCTGAGCAATTTGAGATCAGCGTCGGGGTCATCGTCGACCTCTCCCTTGCCTTCGTCGGCGAAGGCAAGGAAGGCCGGGTTCTTTTTCGAGACCAACAACTTATGCAGGTCGTCGTCGATGCGCTGCAGATCGACGAGATCGGCATAGAGCGCCTTGTTGTGGTCGAAAAACGGCTGGGCGGCGTCGGGGCGATAGTCGATGGCACGCAGGTCGGCGCCGATGAGCGGCTGCAAGTTCTTGACCAGCGCTTCGGCGAACCGCTCGTTGGCCTTGGCATCGGGCCCCTCGACCGCGACGACTAGGGTCGAAGGTGCACCGACTCGATCGCCAATCTGTTGCAGGCGCACGATCTCGGGATCGTCTTGCGGCAAGAGCTCGGCGAAATCGGAGCGAAGCTCCAGGCGCGAGGCCGCGAGGATCGACAGGCCGAAGAGAATGAAGGCGGCGACGGCAATCGCGAGGTCGTGGCGTGCGAGAATACCGACGAATCGGCGCACGAAGCGCGAGGGTGGCTGGGTGGTCTTGATAGTCATTCGCGGCTACTCTAGCAGCGACGCCCGGGTTGGCGTCAGTCCCGTCGCTCGAACACCCTGACACCGGCAACGTCTCCGAGCGGCCGGTAGTCGCGGTCCAGGATGGTCAGCAGACGTGGGAAGCGTGCCGGGGGAAACTTGCCGTAGTGTCCGATGTCGCCGGGGGACGCATCCACAATGAGCCGCGGCCGGCGCTGCGCGAGATCGGCTTCCAGCATGTCCCAGCTTTCGGGAACAACGTTGGCCGCAGCGACCACCTTGGGATCGGACTGACTGCTGGTGGCGGGCGAGAGGCCGGTCAAATAGTTGGCGAAGGCGAACCGACTTCCGAGCGGCCGGCCAGCCTCGAAGTAGAGCACGGGCGAATTGCCCCACACGAAGAGCCCGTCGGCCGGGCCACTGTGGGTGTGGATGAAGTCCGCCATCGCGGCGTAGTCGGGCTCCGGCTGGCCGACGGCCGCCACGACACGCTCGTAGCCGATCCCGATTGCGAAAAATGCGACGGCGGGCACGGCCAGGGCGGCCACCATCAGCTTGCGCCGCGATGTCCACAAATCGGCAGCGCGCCCGGCTGCGAGCACGGCCAGTGGCGCGGTCACCTGATGAAAGTAGTGACCAAAAAAACGCCCGCCGGCGGTCACCGCGAAGGCGCTGACGAGAAGCCACCCCACGGCGAAGTAGTCGAACGCCAGCTGCGAGTCATTGAGCCGGGGCCGGCTGCGCAGCGTCCGTAGCGCGGCGCCAAGGCCCAGCACCCAGAGGAAGAGCGCCCCGCCCACCACGAAGGAAATTCGCGGCACCGCCCGCGCCACCACCTCGGCCCGACTCATACCTTGGCGAATATAGGCGAAGTTGAAGCGGAACCAAAACCATCCCGCGCGCCACGAATCGAAATGCGACAGGACCGCAACGCCGAGCCCGATCGCAGCGACAGCCCCCGTCCCGAGCGCGAGCCAGGCGGCCAAGATGCGCCGCGGCCGCCGCCTGTGCAGCCACGCGGAATGCAGCCCGTACAGGGCGAGGTGAATGCCTCCCTGGTACTTATAGAACATCGCAATGCCCACGAGCGCCCCCGCGCCGACCAGCAGCGACGGGCGCAGGCGGCTGATTCCGAGAAGGTAGATCGCCACCGAGCCGACGAGCGGCAACATCATGAACAGCTCGCAGTTGGCCGCGAGCGAATCAAAGGGCAGCAGGGTGGTGGTGAAAACGACGTACAGCAAGGCCGCGAAGAACGGGGCATGCGGCGAGCTTGCCGACGGCCCGAAGCGCCGCACGATGAAAGCCAACAAAAATGCGGTGGCCAATACCACCAAAGTCGTGAGGAGGTGGATGATTCGCATGCCGCCGACGGGGCCTCCGATGGCCTGCGTGGCGGCGTACGTCACGTAGATGAGGGGAGGCTTGTGGTCGACGACGTCGCGGTAGAGGACCCGTCCCGACAACATTTCGCGGCCGACCACGCAATAGGTCGCCTCGTCGTCCGAGAGACACGGGCGCACCAGCGAGACTGCGTGCAGGCCGAGACAAAGCACCAACAGCCAGAGCGTGTGGCGAGGCGCCAAGCGAGAGCGCTCCGCGGCCGGCGCGTCTTCCTTCACGGATGGTCGCCCTCGCGGGCTGGGCGGCCGCTCTTCTCAATCAGCTCCTCGTAGATGCGAAGGACCTGCTGGGTCACTTGCGGCCAGTCGTATTCAGCGGCGCGCCGCCGGCCAGCTTCGGCACAGCGCCGGCGCGCGACGTCGTCGGTCAGCAGTTGGCCGGTACGTTCGGCGAGCTCGCGGCAATGGACATCGCGCTCGACGTCGACCATGAATCCCTGCACGCGGTCTTGAATGATGGTGCGAAATCCCGGCGTATCGGCGACGACGACTGCGCATCCGGCCGCCATCGCTTCGAGCGCGATGATGCCAAAGGTGCCGCCGACGGCTGGACACAAAAGAACGTCCCCCGAGGCGTAGTAAGAGGCGCGCTCGGACCCCGGCACGAAGCCGGCAAAATGCGCGTCGGCGCGAAGATCGGCGGGAACCATGGCCTGGTAGCGCTCTCGCAAAGGTCCGTCGCCCACCAGCACGAGCCGAGCGTCGATTCCCGCCCGCCGCACGCCGACCCACGCGTTGATGACCCGGTCCACGCCGTTGCGCGGATCGAAGCGCCCCACGTGCAAAACGTTCAATCGACCGTCGTCGAGCTCCGGGCGCCTGCGTCCCGATGCGAACGTGGAAACATCGACACCGTTGGGAACCACGCGCCAGTCGGCGTTGAAGTAGCGCCGCAGGCTGCGCAGGGCCGTCTCGGATACCCCGATGGCGACGTTCAGCCGATCGACGTAGCGCTGGAGCAGCGGCGCGAACAGCTTGAGCAGCAGACTGTGGCCGATGGCGCTGTGGAACGTGCCCACGTTGATGGTATCGGAGAGTCGCAAGGCGGCCAACGGCAGGGTGGGCATGAGCGGGGAGTGCAGGTGAAGGATGTCGAAGCGCTCGGCGCGCATGATCTCCTTGAGTCGGCGCGAGATCCCGCCGCCGAAGGAGGCTCGGGCGAGCGAGCCTCCGGAGAGAAACGGAAACGACCGGCCGATACGAATCACGCCGTCCTGCTCGTCCTGCGTGCGTCCGCTTTCCATCGACGTGCCCCGAGCTCCCCCGACGGAAGCCAGGTCGTCGCCGACCGCCGGGGTCAGGATGCGCACGTCGTGCCCGAGCTGGCGCGCCGCCAGCGCGAAATGATGAACGTGCTCCTGAATACCACCCAGCGTGGGATAGTAGTATTCGGTCACGATGGCGATCTTCATGGGCTCGCGGCTCCCATACTACACCAGTCGCACGACATCGCGCCGCCGTCGCCCGGCCGAATCACGGTTGCCGGTTCGCCATCCTTGCCGAGATGGCGTCGACGTAAACTTCGCGCATTCGGCGCGCCACATCGTCCCAGGAAAACTCACGGGCGCGTTTCAAATTCGCGGCGCCCATGGCGGGCCACAGATCGGATTGCGCGGATAGCTCCGCAATCGCGTTCGCCAGGCAGGACGGGTCGGCAGGCGTTACCAGTCTAGTTCCCGCCACGTCGACCGTGTCGCGATAACCGAGGATGTCGGAACAGACGATGGGTCGGGCGCTGGCCATGGCCTCTAGCAGGATGATTCCGAAAGACTCCTGGCCGGTGGACGGCGCTACGAAGACGTCGCAATTGCGGTATCGCTCGGCCAGGGCGCCGAGCGAGAGCACACCGTGGTAGGTGAGTCCGGGCAACGCCGGCGGTAGTTCCGCGCCGCCCAGCTCCCCGACCACATCGAGGACCACGCTGACATTGCGAGCCCGCAGCGTCGCATAGGCGTGCAGCAAATGGTCGAACCCTTTTCGCCGGTCGCCGATACGCCCGACGAACAACAGGCGCGTCGGCCCGTTCGCGCGCGCGCCGGTGGGGGGCCTGAACGTCTCGAGTGAGACACCGTTGGGTACAATGGCGCGCGGCTGCGGCCAGAACTTGCCGGCGAACGAGCTCGCCACGTGCGAGACGGCGGTGGCGGCATGAAAGGCGGGCGCTTGCATGTTGGCGAGGAGCTTGGCGAATGCCCCGAGCACGCGATTCGGACGTTCGGCAAAGGCGTGAAACGTCGCCACGCGTGCGCTGCCTCGGGACGACAGGATCGCCCAGCAACCGAGCGTGGGGACCACAGGCTCGTGGATGTGCACCACATCGAAACGCGCCGAACGGAAGAAGCTCCTGACCTCGGAGAAAGACGGAAACAAACCGATGTGGTTCGCGGAGCCGTTCGCGGTGACGTTGAAAACCCCCTTGAATCCGTGCACGTGGGCTTCGCTGTGGGGGCGCAAGGCCGGCCCCACGATGGCGACATAATCACCGGAGGCCCGCAGCGCGCACGCCAGCTGAACCGCGTGATGTTTGACACCACCGTTCTCGTCGAGGGCATACGGCACCACTTGGCAGATGCGCAAAGGACGCCACCGTGCACCTAGGGGAGATCGATCGATAGGATCGACCCTGCACGAAAGGGCGTCACGATTGGTGGCGAGGGCAAGCGACATCGAAACAAGATGATGCGGTGGGACCAATTCACATAGCGCGACGGCTGGCTTGCTGTCAACCAGAGACTCTCATCTTTGCTTGCCTAATCATGCTTTGGGCGACCGTCTGAACCATGCCGCGGTGGCGCTGTCCGTGGGTGAGACGGCTGCTGCTGCGCCGAAAAGGCCCAATTTCGACCGCGATCGAACCGGCCGCGGATGTGTCGCCCGGCGTTCGCCGAGGATCAGAGCGGCCCAGGTGATCAAAACCACATTTCTTGCCAACACCAGCGCGCACGGACCAGGTCGGAGCGCCTCCAACCTCCCGTAGGTGATTGGGTAGACCGTCTGGGTGAGCGCCAGAAAGGCCAAGAACAGAACCAGGCACACACGACGTCCGTCGGTCAGCGAGAGCGCCAACCCAATTGGGAGAATCCAGACGAGGTATTGCGGGCTCGACACCTTGCCACACGCGACGAATGCGGCGAAGACGGCGGCAGTGGCTGCGAACGCGGCGCGTCCGCGCTCGGCAGCGATGGGCGAAGCGAGGCGCCGCCAAGTCACGGCGTAGACGGCCAGCAGTCCCGCAACCGTCGCGAGGTTGGCGGCAGCTGCTGCGACCTTGGCGAAGGCGCCGGCGACATTGGTTGAGCCAAACGTCTTTTCGACCACTACCCAGCCAGGATGCACCGAGTGCAGCAGTCCGAGCAGGGCGCCCCACGTGCTTTCAATCTGGACCGGGCGATCGGCGTGGTAGCGGAACAGATCGAGGATGTGTTTCCCTGCGAGGAAGAAGAGCGGCAGGGAGATGAGGGCGAGCGACGCGGCGGTCGCGAGCGCCGCGAGGAAGAGATCGCGGTAGCGCCGTTCGCGTGCAGCGTGCATCACGACAATGGGCACCATCAGCGCGGGCGTGATCTTGAGGGCGATGGCGATCCCGAGCGCGATGCCGAGTGCTATGGGTCTTTGAGCTGCGAGGGCGGCCAGGCAACCCGCCATCGCGAGGGCGACAGCGGCGTCGTACCGGTGCGTGGCGACAACGCCCAGGAGGAGCGTGCTCAAGGCTCCCCAGACCGCGATGCGTGCGAGCGAGATGGGGTGACCGCCGAGCCAGCCGACGGATTTCGCCGCTAGAACCAGCGCGCAGGTTAGGGCCAGCGCCATCAGCGCTTCGAACCACCTGACGTAGCTGTCGGCATCGTGAGCCACCCATGACGGCGGCAACGCGGCCAGGAAGAAACCTGGTGGGTATTCCACGAGGTAGTCGCGATAGGGAACCAGTGCCTGCTTGGGAATCACGTCCGGCCAGGCATCGGGGCGGTAGGGTTCCGCGGCGGCGAACGCCTTCCGCCAATCCTCCGCGGTGCGGACGAAGTAGCTCGCATAAGAGCGCCCGCGCGCCGCCTCGGCGTAGGCGAAATACCGGCGCACGTCGCCGTCGTTGGTGACGTAGGCGCGGATGGCGTCGATGCTTCCTGGCCACCGGCCGGCGTCGAGGCTGCTTTCGACGCTACGAAACCGGTGGCGTGAAAGTCCCATTCCGAAGAGGCCGAACGCGACTGCCACCCAGAGCAGCCATCCCGCCGCAGCAGATCGCATCCGCGCAATGTACACCAGTCGCTTTACGCCACGCGAATCCCTAGGCAGGCGCGGGCTTTGCCTTGTGTTCCGTGAGGAATATGAGGAAGCATAAGTTCGTTGATGTCTTCTTGGATAGAACCAGGCACCGTATGGTAGTTAGAAATCGTCATCACTCCGACCCCCACGCACGAGAACACCGAATCGTGGATACTTCGCCCACACCCATGGCGACCGGTGGATCCTTCCCGCCGACCCGCTATTCGAGCCCGCTCCCAATCCGAGAGCACATCCCCATGCTCGAAGTGGACGGCGAGGGTCTCCTCGATGTGCGGGCCAAATGAGGACGGGTAGCGAAACCGGCTTGACCACCGGCGAGTGGGCCGTCTTCGGGGCCGTCTCGCTGCTGAATCTAATACCGGTGTGGGCATTCCGGTACTTTCCGGGACAGGACACCGCTAACCACCTCTACGCCGTAGAAATCATTCGCGTGCTGCTCAGCGGGGGGGCACCACGTGCGGTCACCGAGACATTCGCGGCGAACCTAGCTCCCCAATCAAACGTGCTTTTTCATGCATTCATGCTTGGGCTCGGTCGCCTCGGCCTCTCGCTCGACCTCGCCCATCGGTTGATTCTTTCGGGCTACGCGCTGGGTTTTCCCCTCGCTGGCCTGTTCTGCGTGCGTGCCGCTACCGGCCGCTGTCCCGTTTTGGCACTCCTGCTGCTGCCTCTGGTTTGGAACTGGTTTGCCCTGCAGGGGCTCTACAATTATGTGCTGTCGCTGGTGCCGGCCCTTGTGTGGCTTGGAATCGTGGCACGGGACGGCGGTCGGCCTCGTCCGCGCGCCGCCGTGATGCTGGGCCTGGCCGCCCTCGCCGTGTACTTGGCACACACAGGGACTTTCGTGGCGCTTCTTTGCGTGACCGTCGTGCGTGTCGTTCGCCCGGCCGACGGATCGAAGCTGTCCCTTGCCGAGCGCCTTGGTGGCGCAGGACCTCTGGCGTGCGCGCTTGCGCCTGCTGGGGCGCTGGCCGTCTCGACGTTCGACCGTATTTTTGCGGCGCGCGCGCCAGCGGAAGCAACCGTTTCGCGACTCGAAATGTTTGGGCTGCTTGAGGCTGCGGGGGCATTCTTCGTCGAGTTTGCCATGCGGTACCACGTCTGGGAGCTGGCCATCCTGGGACCCGCACTGGTGCTGCTGATGGCGATTCCGTTGGCAGCAGCCCGCGCAGAAGGGCGGCGGCCCGTCGAGCTCGGAACGACGGAACGTGCACCCGACTATCGCGCGCCCCGCTGGCCTTTGCACGCCGCTGTGCTGTTGGCCGCGCTCTATTTCGCGCTTCCACACATCACGTTCGGCTCCGACCTTAGCCCGCGCCTACGCCCGCTGATTGTGTTCTGCCTTCTCTGCTACGCTGGCGTGAGGCTCTCCGCCCGCGCCCGCCGGCTCGTCGTTCTCTTGACGGTCGCGTCGGGAACCATCGGGGCTGCAGCGCTCTGCTTTGAATGCAAGGCCTTCAATCGCAATCTTGACGACTTCGCCTCCGGTATCCCTTTCGTCCGCGAGGGGAGCCGACTCTACCCTATGGTGTTCGACGAACGGGGCGCTTCGGACCTTGTCAGGCCTTTTTTGCACGCCTGGGGGTACTACGGCGTCTCTCGCCACGTTGTCACCCCGTTCGCGTTTGCGTGGCATGAAACACGCTTTCCTTACCGCTATCGCGAGCTGCCCTTGCACGAGCTCGGCTCGCGCTTGCCATCGGATGGCGAAGACGAGCCCTATGCGCTTGTTCAGGGCCGGCAGTGTGAAGCCATACGCCGTTTTTCGCCCTCCCTTACCTGCGCCGAGATCCGCGCGAACACCGAGTCTCGCTTGGCGACCTTGGGTGGTGAATACGACTATGTCCTTACCTGGTCTGCGCCGTCCGATTTTGCGACTCTCTTGGACGCACGCGGATATCACCTGTTGCACAGCCAGGGGAACCTCGCGCTCTACGAGCCGCCAAGGGTTCGCCTCGCAGAATGACTGAACCGGCTCGTCAAGAACGCCCCGGGTACAACGTCAGGCGACGGATAGGGGCCGCTCCGACGAGAGAGCAGTCTGACAGACCCGGGCGTTCCGCGAGGAAATTGACGGCTAGCTGGCGCGGAGAGGTGCCGAAGTGTTACGAGCTTCCGATTGTGGTTCCCGAAAGGTAACACTCGCGGGGCTGGGCCGGCCAACTGACGCGCTAGTCCTTGCCTTTTGGCATTGGCGCATCTCCTGCAGGTTGAAGGGCATCAAAGAGAAAAAGGCCTCGCGTCAACAAGCAGAGGAGTTCTGCCATGAAACGTGCTTCTTCAGATCAAAAGTACAGAGTCGAAGAGTTGGTGAGCGCCGCTTACCGAGCGGCCGGACAAGTGACTCGCAATCGCTTGCTCGCCACGATTCTGGTCAGCAAGGTACTTGAAGACTGGCTTGAGAATTCGGATCGCCCGGATCTGGTCAAGCAGCTTGAGACAGCGTCCAGGTAGCTTCCTGCCCCGCACCTCCAATTCCTCGCTCCAGCAGCGCAGGGCTTCCTGCTGTGCTCGGAGCTCGTCTTGCTGCACCCGCAGATCGTCGCTCGGCGATCGCGGTCCTTGGTTGCCGTCTTTTGCCGTCTTGGCCTGCAGGTGAATCAGAATCGCGGTTCATGGTTCACCCTTCAAGGTCGATCACCACGATGGGACGCGGCAACGCGCTGAGAGGGTAGGTTCGTTCGTCTGCCATGCAGAACCTATGAAGCTCCAGCGCTTGCGAATACATTAGCCGCTGAGGATACATTTTGGCCTGCGGCGATTCGTGAGCGCGGACTGACTTCGGGCTCTTCACCATGACGGGAGACGTTGAAATGACAGACAGGACAAAACGCAGTCACTCCGCAGCCGGTCTCGCCGCCATCGGTTTGATCACATTTTCTGCGTGCTCGATGCAGCCGAAGCAAGCCAATCTCGACGCCGGCACATTG
>Ga0182027_10008535_pt1 | contig 14891 bp, 14 predicted proteins | sample 712E1DmetaG_FD_121300 | JGI IMG/M metagenome (GOLD analysis project Ga0182027, IMG submission 121300) | Permafrost microbial communities from Stordalen Mire, Sweden - 712E1D metaG (Illumina Assembly) | ecosystem: Environmental > Terrestrial > Soil > Wetlands > Permafrost | place: Sweden... | reverse complement strand
TGGATATTGATAGCTTCTATACAGCTCATGTTTCGGTTCTGCTCATGGTTTCTATTTTGACCTAAAGGACACTCGTTGCAGATACCTATCCCAGGACCTACCCAGTCACAGCTACCTTCACTGTCTATGATCTTTTTTAATATCTCTATCGGTTTCATTCGATTCGGGATTCTCCTTCTTCTATTCTACAGTGTTATTGTTTAGGGGTTAAATTTAGGAGTTGTGATGGTATAATTGAACCCATGAGCATGGATAAACCAAACCAATCTTACCCTTCAGCCCCCAGATCTACACCTTCACCGATGCCTCTGTATCTTCCTGATCCAAGTATCCAAGGTGTTAGCTTCGATCAGCTGTTGAGGCAGCGTGGTATTCGGATGATCCATGAGCACGCTACGCCTTGTCCCAACATAGTATCGGTAGATTCAAACCAGCATGAACCAAGCTGCAAGCTTTGCGATAACAACGGTATGATGCACTATGGTAACTATGAGATATGGGGAGTGTTCTCCGGTAACTCGATAGAGAAGACTTTTGAGGCTCATGGTGTGTGGGAGGTAGGTACTGCGACGATAACCTTCCCAACCGAATACCCAGACGGATCGCAAGCCGACTTCAACATGTTTGATAGACTTACGCTTCCAGATTTTACCGTTCGTCTCTGGGAACTAAAAGAATATGAACCGCGTCCTGGAAACATACAGGAGCTGCGCTATCCGGTTAAAAACGTTGAGTTTGTAAGCTCGGTCGTTAACGGGGTTCAAAAATACTACAACCTAGGTGTTGACTTCAACTTGAATGCCGAAGGTCAGATAGTTTGGGTTGATGGGAAGAAACCGGGATACAATACCGGCACCAACCACGGTGAGGTGTTGACCTGGTCGTTCTTTGCTAACCCAGTTTATATAGTTGTTCAATGTCTACGTGAACTTAGGATTACGCAGGAGATGGTGAACGGTCAGAAGGTAGCCAGAAGGCTTCCTCAACAGATACTGGTAAGACGCGACTTCCTACCGGACAGTTCCGCCGAAACAATAGTTAATCCATGATGTTAACCTGCAACTTAAGTTATAATGGTTCTTGTATAGCATTTCATAGGAGCTATATTTAATGCCCCAAGCAGTCAGTAGACGACAGTATCGCATGATGATGGCGATCCTTCACGGAAAAGCGAATGATGGCCCACGCGGTCGTCCACCTAAATCCGTAGCTGCCAAATATACCAATCCTGGTAAGGATGCCCCTGAATCTTCAGGTAAGGATTCTGGTGGTACATGGGGAGAGAAGCATCATAAGACTGCCCATGAGAAAACAAAAGCAGAGCGCAAAGAGCGCAAAAAATCCCAGAAAGAACTAAAGAAGGCTTTTGAAGACTTCTACAAATGCAAGCAGTTTGCTGCAACGATAATCGTAGACAACAACAACCGATTTCTGTTAGGATCCCACTGTGACGGCGGCATCGCTTATCCAGGCGGACATGTTGAACCCAATGAAGGGTTTGAGGATGCAGCACTTCGAGAGATGAAAGAAGAAGCTGGTATTATCGGTCGTATCGCTGAAGAGATCTTTCGTGGAAAGATCAAAGACAACGAAGGCGTTGTTTATCTAGCAGAGATAGCAACTGGTAAACCTAAGAACACCGAAGAGATGTCAAACTTCAAGTGGTATGAGGTTCAAGATATACCGTGGAGCAAGATGCGTCCATGCTGTGTTGAACCGTTGAAACAGTTTATCGACAAGAAGTTAGGAAAGTCGTTGCAGGGCATGATCGCTTTGGAACAGCTTGAGAAAAATATCATACGTCAAAAAGCAGATGCTGTTCTAGAAGTCACACATGGTGACGCTCTTAGGCTTGTAGGCAACGGCACGTTCAGGATCCTTCATGATGCTGTTGAGGGCATGGAAGACGAGAGCTTCAAAGATATTCACATCGACACATATGTTCTCAGCATACGCAAGCATATGAACGACATCTATTCCGGTCGAGTCAATGACGGACATAAGGTTGTATACCAGTTTACAAACAAATCACTTCCTGAGCTCACTGCTGGTCTGATGAGCGTCTTTGAATGGTACCTACCAGAAGATGAGAAAGCTCTAGATATATTAGATGATAAAAACATGTCTGATGATATAGTTCAAGGTGGACTGCATCAGCTGGTTGAGAACTATAAGCGTCACAACATCGGCAACATCTATCAAGAGATGGAGACCATACGCGAACAGATGCGCAATGGCGTAGCTGTTGACCTTCAGCAAGTTGAGCAACGTCTGATGTCGCTGTTCGATAAGCTAGAACATGTGATGCATGATCTTACGGGTAAACACAACGAGCTCGCAGAGAGTGTTGGTAAGGATATGGATGAGCTTGAACAGAAGCTCAGAGAGTTACAGAGCAAGATCATCGATATCGACAAGATCCCACAGAAAGTAGAAGCATACTCCGCTAATCCTGCAGACAAGGATAAGGTTCACGACGAATATTATTCTTACCTCACGAAGCCAAGGATTGAGATCTCTCCTAACGGAAAGATAACCATCTCCTTCGGGACTGACTGGCAAGATATGGAGAAAGAAAACTTCCTACACGACATGCGTGCCAAGATAATCAAGGCAAGCAAACCCAATGGCTAACATCCTATTTGAGCTAGAACGTCTCCGGACGACCTTAAGCAACAAAGGGTATGATTCAAATACCATCGATAGGATCGTACAGAAAGCAAACATAGAGATAAAGGATGCTTTCGATAAACACAGTGCCGCTGCCATGGAACTTGCTGTTGAGAAAGGGGTAGAGAAGAAATCTGCCGACTTCATAAACGAGCTGAACATGGATGAGGTTAACATGAGGTTAACTACTGACTCTGGTAACATGGACTTCTCAACTCCACCTTATCCTAACCTGTATAACCTACTAAAGAATGCTAAACCTATAAAAGACGGTAGTGGGGTTTACAAGGTGATACCTATTGGGAAGCATACGAAGGATCAGAAGCCGATCTCTGCTAATATATATGATGCTATCAAGAAGAACAATGCAGAGCGAGCTGAAGCAGCAAGGGTCCAAAGGATCAAGATATCCCCGAAAGGATCAAAAGGTGAGAACAGCTTCAGAACAGCTACTAGTAAACAAAATGCAGCTACACAATGGGTCATACCAGCTAAAGAGAAGGACTTTTCAGAAGACGTTGAGCAGATAAACACTGAGTTAAACCAAACGATGGATGAGATAATCAGTGATATAATAAGAAGCTACGAAGAAGGTTTTTAATGTCATTTGTAATGCCAGAAATCATAATGCGCAAGGTTGTAGAGGACGGGCTACGTAAACTACGATCTGACCGTAAGGCCTTTGACGATTTATTCAGCGGCTTCTTGCAGGATGAGCTTGGAGTTGATTTTGGCGAGGCTTATAGAAAACAGATATGGGACTGGTTCTCAGTTACCAAGATTCCTGTAGTTCAAGCTTGGTCATTCAATGCACAAAGAATCCCTTGTATTAGCATACACTTAGCTAACGAAACAGAAGATGAGTCTAAGGCTGCTTTAAACGATCTAGCTGGGACCTTTGATACGGACGAAGAGACTGGAACAGGTGTCTTTACAACCATGATAGATATCGGTATCCATGCTAATAAAGGTGGCGATCATGTCCTGTGGATGTACTATATGGTTGCTTATGTGTTGATGAAGTATAAACCTACTGCACATCGTCTTGGGCTTAAGCTTGGAACTTTTAGTGCTTCAGATTACAGCAAAGATGCTGAGAAGATGGGTAACAACGTTTGGACAAGGTGGGTACGTTTTAGGTGTACAACTCAGAACTTCTGGGGAGCAGACCAGCTCAGTGAGGTTGATGAGGTTAACTTAGATCACACTATCGGTGACCCAGAATCAACCGATGTTGCTGCTACTGAAGATGTTGACTTAAACAACATTGATAAGACAGCTAACGAAGGCCTAAAGGTTGGGCGGGTTGGCAATGACAACGGGGATATGAACATTTAACTAACTGTATCAGTTACAATAGGATAAGGTGAATTTATGGCAAACGAAAACATGGTAGAGGAAAAGGTAGATTTTGATGCATGGTTTGCCATGCGCCAACCTCAGATTCCGCACCAGCATTATAAGGAAATCATTAAGGCTGATTTTGCTGGAAGAGGTCTTGGTCAGTATGAAACGATAAGCGCTTTTGATGATGCGCTAAAAAAATACGGCATTAAGCTTTAAGAAGTCTAGCTTAAGTTGTCTGTTATAATTAGTGTTATAAACATGACTCGGGAGATATGAAACATGGCTATAAATGTAAGTTTTAATGGAAGTACGATCTATAAGCCAGGTGCTTACTCAAAGGTTTCGATTGACCTTGGTGGAGGTTTTCCGCTAAGCCCATCGGGCATCATAGCGATCTTTGGAGAAGCTGCTGCCGGTACTCCTGGTTCTAGCATTCCAAACATTGCTAACAACGTTTTCAGTCCAGAGCAGATTCCTCTGATTAAGCAAACATACAGAAGCGGTCCTATCGTTGATGCATGTAACTTTCTGTTTGCTCCTGGTGCTGATGGTGCAATCCCTGGCGGAGCACAAGCAGTATACATCTACAAAACAAACGCTTCAGTGCGTGCATCGCTCGCGCTTGCAAACAGCTGGGGAACTGTTAACGCTCTTGAGTTTGGAACAGGCGGAAACAAGTTGACGTACAAGAACGTTCTTGTCCCAGCAAGTCCTGCACAGACAAGTTCTGCAACTCCTTTTGACCTAACAGCTGCTCCTTTTTCAGTAGGTGGAGCTCCACATTCAAACGATGCATTAGCGATTCAAGCTCAAGCTGACGCACTTGCTTCTTATAACTACATCGTTGGTTTAACACCAGACGTTGATGAGAGTGGTATCGATCTCGGAACACTTACGTTAGCACCAGGTACATACAGCTTTACCTCTTCAGCACAACTCACAGGAACATTGGTTCTTGATGCTGGTGGAAATCCTAACGCTCAATGGTTTTTCCAGATTGGAAGTACATTAACAACTGCATCAAGCTCGATCGTATCTTTGATCAACGGTGCTACTGCTGGAAACGTTTTTTGGCAGGTTGGTACTTCAGCAACTATCGGAACTGGTACGACCTTTAAAGGAAATATCATCGCAGATCAAAGCATCACGGTAAATACAGCTGCATCTGTTAGCGGTAGACTTATCGCACTTAACGGTGCTATTACATTGATCAGCAACGCTGTTTCTACAGCCGCAATATCCTCTAGCCCGATCGCAACGCTGATGGGTGCTGCAAGTTTTGCAGTGTTAGGTGCTTCTGCTGTAACGAACACAGGTTCAAGCCTTATCACAGGTAACATCGGTGTTGCACCTGGTACAGCAGTTACCGGTTTTCCTCCTGGAGCAATCGTTGGAAGCGGTGGAGCATCGTTAGTTCTTCGCATCCAAGGAGCAGATGCTTCTTTAGATAATACTTTCACGCTGTCTAGTCCATCGATTACTCGCGCCGCTTTCCAAGCTGCATTGCTCAACGCAAGCAACTGGTCTGGCGGTCTTCCAGTTGGAGTAAGTTTTGTTGTTGGTGGACTCACAGATACAGCAGCTCTCTTATCGGTCGTACGATCGCTCACTGGTACTCCTAACCGAGAAGGTTACGGAAGAGACTTTGAGCTTGTCAGTGGATCATTGCTTGCCGCTGTTCATATCGCTGCAGGATTAGTTGTAGCTGGTGCTGAGAACCAAGCCCTTATCACGATCGCTAACAAGAGAGATCTTGTCACTGAATCAGGAACGGTTGGTGGATCGGTCGTCATGAAGATCGGACGCGCTGGTCTTGACAACACATCTCCAAGGGTTACTATCAACGCAACGCAGCTCCTTCTCATCAACAACGCAGTCAGTGAATACGCATTGAACCTTGCAGACTTTGGAACGATCGCTCAGATGATCGACTACATCAACACTAGTACGAACGGAAAATGGGCCGCAGTTGCTGGAAGCACACTCTACGGACAGCTTCCATCCTCTGTACTTGATAAGGTAACAGCACTAGGTGCAAACGCTTCCTCATTGGTCGCAGCTGCTCTTCCTGCTCTCATCAAGAAAGATGCTTATGATACTATCCAGTTCTTCTTACAATCTGCTGCAGTATCTTTGGTTGCTGGTGCTGGCGCAGTCGTTGGTCTACCAGATGTTAAGGCTGAAACATACCTTGCTGGTGGAGCACTTGGTGCTACATCGACAGCAGACATCACTAACGCTCTTACGGTATTCACAAAGATCCGCGTAAACAGCATCGTTCCTCTTTTCTCAAGAGATGCTAGTGCTGATATCGCTGATGCTTTGACTGATGGTGCTTCTGCTTACACTATTGCAGGTATCCACCAAGCTGTAAAAACACACTGTAGCTTGATGGCTACTACTAAGAAAAAATCTGAGCGACAAGGTTATCTGTCCCTCAAAGATTCATATGTCAACTGCAAGATCCAAGCACAGAACCTTGCTGATTCTCGTCAACAGCTTGTAATCCAAGATGTTCGTCAGGCTAACAGCGATGGAGCGATACAATGGTTCCAACCTTGGGCAGCTTCCTGCTTGCTTGCTGGTGCACGCGGTGGATCGTCTATCGGTCTTCCTATGACAGGTAAATACTTCAACATGTCTGGTATCCGTCAGACTGCTCAACCGATGTCAACTGCTGAACAGGACATCGTTATGGACTTTGATGCCGATACACAGTACGATGACGCTATCGCAAACGGCATCACCTTCTGGGAACATCCACAGAGCGGTGGTTTCAAGCTTGTCGTCGACAACACTACCTATGGTAAGGACGGCAATTGGGTTTACAACCGAGCTAACGTTCTTTATGCTGCTGACATACTTGCTTACGATTTCCGTACGCAACTTGAAAACATCTATGTTGGTGTTAAGAACACTGTTACAGCAGCTGAGGTTAAATCTACCTGTGAATCGATCCTTGCTACCTATCTTGCTCAAGGCATCACAGTGAGCACGAGCGATGCTAAGAACGGCTTCAAACAGCTTGTTGTTCAGATTAACGGCAATGTCATCAACATCTCTGTCGTTGTTAAGCTTGTCGAAGGTATCGACTTCGTTCTAGCAGATATCACTCTGCAAAGAGCTCAGCAAACCGCGTAAGGAATTGATAGTAGAGATATTAAGGGTGGCTTCGGCTGCCCTTAATTTCATTAATATATAAAAGAGGTTATTATGACAGATAGACCTGATTGGAACGAATGGATTCTTCAGAAGAATGCAGAAGCAAAAGAAGAAGAGCTTAAGAAAAGCGATAGCGTGATGTTAGAAAAAGCTATCCAGTTTACAGGTGAGTTTGGTCAAGATAAGCCAAAACACATGGGAGCTAGAGCAGCTGCAGAGCATAATAACCCCAGTAAACCTAACGAATACAAGATCCCAGAAGCCCATCTTCCTCAGAAAGGTGAATCAAAAGAGCAGCATTCTGCTAGGATAGTTGGTGCTCTTTCAGCAAAACATCCAGATAAGCCACAAGCAGTTCATGCTGCAGCCGCAGATCGAGCATGGAAACACGCTAATCCTGACGAAGAGTAACTTAACTATTTCCCTGATATACTATATCTAGCTTTGTGCCCTACGGTACGAGGTTTTAAATTCAAGGTAGCCAGAACCGAACTGGCAAGGGGTTATTATGTCAGGTAAAGTACCAAGTTTTGTTACAGGCGCAAACGCCAAGATCAAGTTAGGTGGATTAACTTTCGCCTATGCTTCAGATGTCTCTTATCAGGTAGCTGTCGATACTATTCCAATTGAGACGATGGGACGCTACGAAGCAGTGTCAAACGAACCAGTAAACTACTCAGTAGCTGGAGAGCTCAGTGTAGTTCGTTATACAGCAGTTGCTCAGCAGAACCTAATGCAGGGAGCTAATGCTGGCGGTAACGGTTTAGGTAAAGCTAACTTTACCACAGGTGGTAAAGGATCTGACCATATCGACCCAAGCAATCTCTTGTTCTCAAAAACTTGGGATCTTGCTGTGTTCCAGAAGGTTCAGAGTGCTTCAGGTGCTACGCCTATAGCAGTTGATCCAGCCTTCATCACCATCACTGATTGTCGCTTCACGCGTAAGTCAGCTGGTATCACAAAAAGAGGCATCTTAGTTGATCGTCTTGCATTTGTAGGTATCTTAGCTAGTGATGAGTCATTTACAGCTGGAAACTCTGGGGACATTGACTTAAGCAATTAATTGATAGGAGTTAGTGCAGATGGCTGGTATATCTCCCTTCTTCATAACCGGTGCGAATGCAAAGATAAGGTTGAATGGGAAGACGCTAGCTTTCTGCACAGAACTATCATATTCAGTTCAGATCCTAACTCAAACACCAAAAGTATTAGGTATGTACGAGGGTTCCTCTGTAGAACCTTTAGGCTATTCAGTTTCTGGTAATTTTACAGTAGTTAGATATGCTAAGGATGCTGTTCATAGTGGCGGCAACCCACCACAGGGTGTAGCAAGCAACAACGCAGGTAATGGTGTAGGTAACTGGGGCGGAGTTTGGGGTGGAACTACAGGTGATTTTTTCGCTCGCAACGGCATCGGTAATGATGGCAGGGCGAACGAAGCGCTAGATCCCAGCAAATATGCCAACGGTACGACGTTTGATATACAGGTTTTCCAAAAATATGATAATCGTTTAGGTCAACACACAGGTAACTCTAATGATTCAAGGGGGTTATCTAGTGCCATAGCTGGACTATCTAATATACTTCAAGGTGGAACAGGTGGCGGCGGCGGTAGCAGCGGACCTAACATAGATCTTATTGGTGTTGCTAACATAAGAAATTGTAGAATAACTCAAGCAGACTTCTCGATCAATAAAAAAGGTGTTGCAACACAACGATTTAACTTCGTGGCTCTATATGTTGATGAGGATTCTTTTGTTGCTGACTTTTCAGGGGTTGGGCAACAGTTTTAATAGGTAGATTATGGCAAACGGTTTTAACAACAAACCACCGGTAGCACAAAGTCTTGTAAGTGGTGCATTAGGAGACCTAAGTGGAATCATATCTACCAGACCAGTTGCTAAATACATGTCTGGGGCAAGGTGTATATTAAAAATCAACAGTAAACTAGTGGGTTTTGCTTTTGGTATCACGTGGAGAATCAACACATCTTATACTGATATCAACGTTATAGATGATGTTCTTCCAACAGAGTTAGCTCCACAAAGAATCACAGTAGATGGGACTATCTCTGCACTACATATTCCTGGACAAAGTGTAACAACTGAACTATGGCAACCAGATGTATTGAGTTTTTTATTTAATCAATATGTTACAATTGAGGTTCGTGACTCTCAAACTAACAACTTATTGTTTTATGCTGGCAAAGCAGTGATCACATCTCGACAAGAAGATATTAGGGTTGACCAACTTGCAAATGTTAACTTATCATGGCGAGCAATTGGTTGGAAAGACGAAAAGATTCCTGAGCTTCCTGATGGTTACAATAAGTCAGTTCCACCTGTACAAGATACGTTGAATCCTACAAATCCCGCTAAAAAATCATCACCAAGCACCATACGTGATTTTCCAGATCTTACCAATACCCGCATCGGTTAATGCTATCATAATTATCTGAGCGCCAACAATATCCCTATTATTTATTTGGTATAATTTTATAAAACATGGGAGGCTAGTGTGGATCTACCAAAAATTGAAACAGTTATTGATTTTGAGTTCACAAGTGAACTAGGTAAGAAATATGAGGGACGTTTCACCGTTCTGTGCTTACTTGATATGGGACAAAAACACCGTCTTGAGCTTGAAAAGACAAGACTTTTAGGTAACTATCAGAATCCAACCCCTGAACTCTCTGGTATTGCTATTGTCTTAGCAAATCTTAGAGTGAAAGTTCTTGATGGACCAGAGTGGTGGAAACAGAGCAACGGTGGATACCTTATCAAGGATGAGGATGCACTTGTGACTCTATATGATAAGGTCCAAGAAGCGGAGACTCAATGGCGCAACCAATTGAAAGAGATGGGGAAAAAGGCCCAAGAAGCGAAAGTCAACCCTCCATCATCGAATCCATAAGAGCTATAGCAGAATACAATGCTAGAGCCAGTCTAAGTGATGAAAAACAGCTCCTGTTGTTTCTACAGAGTTGGTGGTCCCGTTTATACAATCGTCCATTAAAAGATCCTCTGCTTCTAAGTTATTCATTAGAAGAGCTTATCTATGAATTTTATGACAAGATAGAGCGTCGTAAGGCAGAAGAAGAGCAGATGAACTCAGAAGCTGATAAGATAGAGGAAGATAAGGAGAAATCGGTCTTAGATTGGGCTGAACAAGAAGAGCAGAAAGAACTAGAGAACATGAAATCTAAGGCTAGTATATTAGAAAAGAAGGATCCAACGAAGGATCCTGTTAATGTGGCATGGATGGAAGAGCAGCTACGCGAAGCTAAGAAAACTCTAGGTGAATCTTTTGGTGAAGATATAGAGGAGAACTTTGATGAATAAGAATAACTACTCTAAGTTTAAATATGGTTGTAAGTATAACCTTAAGTTTTCATATGACCCTAAGACAAACAACAAACATATCCTAGATACGGAACTTAGAAACATCAAACCAGAACTTAAAGATGAGCATCCAGGTACATCTATACAGATGAACATTGGACAAACCTTAATAGTAGATAACGTATATTCATGTACTCAGGTTGACTATGTTGATCAACCTTTGATTGCTGATAAAAAAGCAGCAAAGCAAATATTTTTTAAACTGTTTTAAAGATGGGTTAATTTGTGGCAAACGAAAACAATAAATCACGAGATTCATCTACTCCTAATGATCCTTTTGGTACCAGATTAGGTCAAATTAAAAGATCACTGCAAGAACCGACTAAAGAAGAAACTACAAAAATTGATAGTCACAGTGAGATGCTTGATGATATAGATAGTTTGTTGACTATCAGGACACAGAATGCAGCTGTTGGCGTAATCGATAAAGAAACCAGCGGTGCAATTCAGTCTCAGCAACGTCAAATACGTAGATTAGAGAAGCAGATTCAGCGTGATAGAGAAGCAAGATTAAAACGTGCTACTAATGCAACAACATCTTTGATCAAAGGTACCTTTGCTTCTGCTTCTGGTCGGATAACCTCTATGGCTAAATCACCTGAAGTTGTAGGTGGATTAGTTAATGGTGGCAGCTCTCTTGATTATACGCAACTAGCAGAACAAGACAAACGAGAACAAGAACTACGCTCTAAATTACAAACAAAGATGCTGGAAACTACTAGCAATCTTCATTCTATTGATCCAGTGTTTGGCGAAGGTTTTGTTGACGAAAATGCAGAAAAACGTCTAAATATGCTCCGCAGAGTACAGTTTCGATCTGAAGAAAGATCAGCTAGAGCTCAAGGTGGGATGAGGTTATTAAGAGATCTTGGTAAAGATCCTATCTCTGCTCAACGCTCTGACTTTGAATATCTTGGTCGCGCAGAAAAAGCTTTAGCTATACAAAAAGCTGAAGGTGATGTTGCGAATCGAGTTGGTTTGGGAGCTAAGTCTGGAAATGAACTAAAGAAAGAGCAGATGCAAGCATTCTCTGATCTAAAGGCTGCAATGGATGCCTTAGGTAAAGAAATCAATGGTGCAACCGAAGAAGAGAAGAAGACGAACAAAGCAAACCTTGAAGCTAAGAAAACTGATGCTCAAAAAAGAATAGATGATATCGATATAATTAAAGGCGCTGGTGGTGGTAAAGGTGGTGGAGCGTGGGGTAAAGCTGCCGCATGGATACAAGCTGTTGGTTCTGTTGCTGGAGCTGCTGCTCAAGGATTTCAGCAAATTGGTGTCAACCAAGAGTTAGCTCAAAAATACAACATATCTGGTCGAGCAAACATAGAAAATCAAAAATATGCGATGTATCAAGCCGCACGTTCTGGTGACGTTGCATCTCAGATGGCGTTAGCTCAGTGGACATCTGCGGAACAATTCGGCACAAAGTTAAAAGGCAATGCTAATATGGCCGTAGTAGCTCAAGGAGTGAGTAATGCTGCTGATGTTGTATTAAAAGCTGTAGAAGGTGCAGTTGTTGGTGGAGCAATGGGCGGAGGTGCTGGAGCAGTTGTTGGTGCTATAGGAAACAGTGCTGGAGCAGTAGTGAACACAGCTGCTAACATAACTGACCTCTTGAATCAAGTTAGCGGTGGTCAAGCTCAAAATGCTGGTACGCTTGCTCAGATGGATGCCGTACGCTCTCTAATTGCCAACTATGGAAAACAAGTTCAAGGGTACAGGAACTATAGTACAGGTTTAGGGGAAGCAGCACGTGGCATGGGTAGCAAAGGTGGAACCTTTTTAAACAATGTTAACAGCGACAAGATGTTAGATACGTTAATCCAAGAAGGGATATCTCCTGAACAAATGGCTCAAATGTCGATTCAGGGACAAGCAGCCATGGGTAGTCAGTTTGATAAAAGTGGAGCTAACATAATTTTAGCTCGTAGGTTAGAAAGATCTGGATACGGAAACATACAAGAGAACATGCAGAGACAGACGACATTAGCAGCAGCTGGCTCTAATAATCCTATTACAGGGTTAGAGAGTGTCTTAGAGGCATCTTTTGGTAAAGCATTAGAAGATGCAAAAACATTGAACATGTTGGTTGAAAACACTGGAGCTATGGTATCTAAGGGAACGGGACGACTCACTGGTCTAGACACGACAGCAGCGACAGCAACAACCTTAGCAGCCAACATTGACATGAATGACCCTAATCGGGGGTTTGCTGTACAAAGAGCTAGAAGCGCAACTGAACGTATTAATGATGTTGTTACAGATGAAAGCCTTGGTTTTGTTAACTTTGCATCCTTGAATCGTATCGGAAAAACTACTGGATTAGGTGGTCGAGGGCAAATTATGGCCCACATGCTTGACGTACAGCATCTACAAACAATTAAAGGTATGGGATCATTTGAAGAGATGGATAGGGCTTTATTAAAGCAAGGTGTTAATATTGATAAAACTAAGTTTGCTCCACTGAGCACAGATTCATCTGAGATTAAATTAGCAAAAGCTAAAGCTTTAATAGATAGGTCTTTATCTAACGACATAGAGACAATATTAGATAAAGGTGGGATAGCAGCCGGAGGACAATTTAGAGGATCAATACTTCAAAAAGTTCAACAAGCTGTTGCATCTAATAAACCAATTAAGTGGGATTTTAAATCAAAAGAAGGTCGAGCGGAATATGAAGAATTTTCAGCAATAGGCAAAATGGTAGATAAGAACTTTGATGGTGAAACGTTTGAACGAAGTTTGTTATCTATAAAAGCTACGAACAAGAAAGATGAATTTGGTGAAATAAAAGATAAAATCAAGGGCGTAGCGGGCAGTTCAGAGTTAAAACAAAGTGATAAACTGTTGACAGATGGTTTTACCCAATTAGCTGAACAAGCTAAGTTTGCTGCAACTGAGTTAGGTGGAGTAGTTGCTGCTATGCAAACATTAGTTAAACTACAAGAAAGTGTTAAGGAATCTGTTGGTGGAGATGCTGAAAAAAAATTCTCCGAGTCTATGAAAGGTGGAGTGGTAGTATTTAATGATGCTGCTAATAAATGGAACGGTATAGCAGATAAGTTGATATCAGCAGGAATTGGTGGTGGATGGGACATGAGTACTAATAAAACATCAAACAATAAATATGTCAAAGGTACATCGAAACTATAAGGTAAAGAATGGCTTCTAATAGTAAATTTAAAATCCTAACACCACATGCTGCAGTTATAGTTTGGAACTACAATGATAGGATTAGTGGAGATGTAGGAGATATTAAGGATGAGCAGGGAATCAACACTGTTATTATAAGCACGGTATCATGTCTATCAATACAAACTAATAAAAGTAAATCATCACCTGCGGGAACTTTTCAACTAGTTCTTGCTCCTTCTAAAAACTGGGTTTCAACTATTACTGCTGGAAGTTGGTGTGCTATACTTATGTCCAATAAACCGATCACAGCAAAAAGTATTCAAAAAGCCGACCCATATCAAGTAAAGATGTTTGGCAAAATTGAAAGTGTTCGGGCTGATGTTGTAAACAACGATGGAGTAAGACAAACTAGATTCTTAGTATCAGGGACAGATTGGGGACACATATTCAATAATATCTTGTATATAGATAGTTATATAGCCTCTGAGGGTGAACAACCTAGTATAAGCAACACGTTAGCTATAAAAGTACGCAATATGCTGTTAGGAGAGAATGGTTTAGCTAATAATTACTCTGTTAAAGAAAATTTAAATGCATTGGTTAATATTTTTGGCAATGATCTGGAAAACTTGGAAGAATTTTCAAAAGAGGTAGGTCGATTAGGAAAGTCGACATATGACTTCATACTTCCTCCCGAGGTGTTAGGTTTTTTTCAGTTCATAAAATCATCTAGTAAAAAATCTACAACATCCAATGTGATATCCAAACTTCTTCAGATTCAAACAGGTAAATTGATTGATCAAAATACCTACGATGAAATACAAGAGTCGTTTGGCTATATCAACCCATTGTCACTTCAAGGAACAAATACCTTTTGGCAAATCTTACTAGATAACAGTAATCCTGCTTTAAATGAAATGTATAATGAGATTGATTGGACTAATAACGGACCACAGTTAACATTATATAATAGAATAAAACCTTTTTCATATAAAGAAGATTCAGTCAACTCACTAAGGTCACTTTTTAAATTTATTAAAATACATAACATCGATCCTGTTACTGTATTGACGATAAACGCTGGAACAAATTGGAGAGATAAATATAACTTTATCGAGATAAAACCTCAATTTCAAGAGTTTGCTATTTTAGGTCCATGGGTTAAAACAAAAT
>Ga0182027_10008532_pt1 | contig 14893 bp, 14 predicted proteins | sample 712E1DmetaG_FD_121300 | JGI IMG/M metagenome (GOLD analysis project Ga0182027, IMG submission 121300) | Permafrost microbial communities from Stordalen Mire, Sweden - 712E1D metaG (Illumina Assembly) | ecosystem: Environmental > Terrestrial > Soil > Wetlands > Permafrost | place: Sweden... | reverse complement strand
GGCCGACGGGACCGTCGACGTCGTGATCGGGACCCATCGTCTTCTCACGCCCGACGTCCGCTTCAACAAGCTCGGCTTGCTCGTGGTCGACGAGGAGCAGCGCTTCGGGGTGTCCCACAAGGAGGCGATCAAGCAGCTGACCATCGGCGTCGACGTCCTCACCCTCACCGCCAGCCCGATCCCGCGGACCCTCGAGATGAGCCTCACGGGCATTCGGGACCTTTCGCTCATCACCACCCCGCCGTCGGAACGCCAGCCGATCCTCACCTACGTGGGCGAGCACGACGAGCGTGCCGTCGCGGAGGCATTGCGCCGCGAGCTGTTGCGCGAGGGCCAGGTCTTCTATGTCCACAACCGCGTGCACGACATCGAACGCGTCGCGACTCAGCTCCGTGCGCTGGTGCCCGATGCCCGCATCGCCGTCGCTCACGGCCAGCTGGACGAGGGAACGCTCGAACAGGTCGTGCTCGACTTCTGGGCGGGCGCCTACGACGTGCTCGTGTGCACGACGATCATCGAGTCGGGCATCGACATGCCTTCAGTCAACACCCTCGTGGTCGACAGGGCCGACCGCCTCGGTCTCGGCCAGCTCCACCAACTGCGTGGCAGGGTGGGGCGCGCGGGACGCCGGGCCTACGCCTACTTGTTGTTCCCTCCAGACCATGTGCTGAGCGAGCAGGCCTACGAGCGGCTCCGCACGATCGGCGAGCACACCGAGCTCGGATCCGGGTTCAAGATCGCGATGCGCGACCTCGAGATCCGCGGTGCTGGCAACCTGCTCGGCAGGGACCAGTCGGGCCACATCGCCGCGGTCGGTTACGACCTGTACGTTCGGCTCGTGGCCGAGGCCGTCTCTGAGCTCAAGGGCGAGCCGATCCGTGTACCGGTCGACATCACCATCGACCTGCCAGTCGACGCGTTCTTGCCGCCCGGCTACGTGGAGCGCGAAGACCTCCGCCTCGAGGCATACCGCAGACTGGCAGAGGTACGCGACCCGGCAGCGGTCGAGGACCTGCGCAGCGAGTGGCTCGACCGTTACGGACCGCTGCCTGCTGAGGCGGAGGCTCTGGTGGCCGTCGGGCGCTTGAGGGCCGAGTGCATCCGCACGGGCGTCACCGAAGTGACGGCCTCGGTCGTACGCCCCGGTGCGAGCGGGCCCGGACGAACCGGCGAAGCCGTCGCCCGACTGGCACCGGTCCACTTGCGAGCCTCGGCCAGGGTGCGCCTCGGCAGGCTGCATCCCCGGGCGATCTTCAAGGAGGATGTCGATCAGATCATCGTCCCGCTCGCGGCCGGGCCCGATCTCGCCGACCGGCTGGCAGTCCTGTTGCGCGAGCTCGTCCCGCTTGAGCCCACCGATGGCGTCGCGGCCGATCCCGACGCGGCCGCTGTCGCCGCGGCCAAAGCAGTGGCGGCTGGCTTCGGGCCTCCCCGCGCCCCTACGATCTGAGAACCGTGAAGCGACTTCCCGCCGCGTTGGCAGGCCTGACAGCCCTATTGGTCATGATGTTCGGGTTAACGGGCTGCAACCTGCGCCTGTCTCCTTATGCCGCGATCGTCAACGGCTCTGAGATCTCCCAACAGGAGCTGAACGACTCGCTGTCGGCGATCGTGAACAACTCCAGCTACAAGTGCACGATCCAGGCCAGCGGCACCACGCACCTGTTGGGTGCCGGGGACGGTACCTACAGCTCGGCCTTCAGCGCCGAGGTGCTCTCGATACTGATCCAGGACAATGTCGTCCACCAACATGTCGCCCGGCTCGGGCTCACCGTGCCGTCGAGTCTGCAGCCCATAGCCATGGCTCAGCTGGAGGCTTCCACCACACCGGCGACGAGCTGCCCTGGAAGCGGTGCTTCCCTCATCACAGCCTTTAGACCCTCGTACCTCCAGCTCCTGCTCAGGTTCCAGATGGACGAGGACGTGCTGGCGGCCCACCTCGTAGGAACCACGCTCCAAAAGGACCACCTTGCGTCTTATGTGGCCAGTCACGAGAACACCATGAGCATGGCTTGCGTCTCGGTCATAGTGGTCGCCTCCAAGGCGGTTGCGGCGTCGTTGCAGGCTCAGGTTCGGAGGGGCGCGAGCTTCGCGACCCTGGCCAAGGCCCACTCGACCGACACCTCGACGGCCCCCCAGGGCGGGGTGATCGGGTGCGTTCCCACAACTGCGTTCAACCCCCCGCTCGACAAGGTCATCGCAGGACTGACCACCGGGCGCGTCTCGAGCCCGATCTCGTTCAGCTCGTCCTGGTTGTTGCTGCTGGTGACCAAGAGACAAGCAGAGGCCTATTCGCAGGAGGTCTCGAGCATCGTCTCCGCGGAGCAGAGCACCTTCAGCACGCTGTTCCCCCAGCTCATCCGATCGGCCAAGATTGAGGTGGACCCTCAGTACGGCACCTGGAACAAGAAACCGAACCCTCCGGCGGTCGAGCCCAATGCCGGCCCGCCTGGAAAGCTCGTGCCCAACGCGAGTGCCAACACCGGCCCCAGCTCCTAGGCCGGGCGGCGTTCTCTCCTGCACGAGAACCGGTGAGCGGTGTCGATGAGCTCTGATTCGAGAAGCCGTCCGGTCGTCGTCGCGCTCGGCCTCGGTCCCGCGGGTCCCGAGCACACGACGCCGGCTGTGGTCGATGTCCTCGAGCATTCCCCCATGGCCTTCCTGCGCACGGCGCGCCATCCCGCGGCGAGCGTGTGGCTCGGGCGCGAGAACGTGGTCGCCCTTGACTACTGCTACGAGACGGGCAGCAGCTTCGAGCAGGTGTACCGGTCGATCGTCGAGGTCGTGTCGGCCGCGGCATCACGGCACGGGAGAATTGCCTACGCGGTTCCCGGATCGCCCGCGGTTGCGGAGCGCACCGTCGAGCTGTTGCGGAGCGAGGCCTCGATCGAGCTCGAGGTCGTCCCGGGTCTGTCGTTTGTCGAGCTCGCATGGGCGCGCCTGGGCATCGACCCGATGGAGGCCGGCGTCCGACTCGTGGACGCGGAGAGCTTCGCGATACAGGCCGCCGGTGACGCGGGACCCGTTCTCGTCGGCCAATGCTGGTCGCAAGCAGTGCTCTCACAGGTCAAGCTGTGTTTCGACGTCGACCCCGGGCCGGCGGTCCTGTTATACCACCTGGGGCTCGACGACCAAGTCGTAGTCGAGGTCCCGTGGTCCGAGATCGACCGGACCCTGGAGGCTGACCATCTCACGTCTTTGTACGTGCCGCACCTGGACGTCCCGGTCGCACGCGAGCTGACGCGCCTGGTCGAGCTCGTACGCGTGCTGCGCGAACGGTGCCCCTGGGACCGTGAACAGACACACCACTCGCTCGTGCAGCACCTGCTCGAGGAGACCTACGAGGCCATGGAAGCCATCGAGCTGTTGGGCGACGACCCGGCCGGCGCTCCAGCCGGGGTGGTAGCCCATGTGTCCGAAGAGCTCGGGGACATCTTGTGCCAGGTGTTGTTCCACACGAGGCTCGCGGAGGAGGAGGGCCTGTTCAACCTGGCCGACGTCGCCCGTGAGGTGCACGACAAGCTCGTGGGGCGCCACCCGCACGTCTTCGGTGACGTGATCGCGACCACGCCTGCAGCGGTGCTCGCGAATTGGGAGCGCAACAAACAGACCGAGAAGGGGCGCACCCATCTGTTCGAGGGGATCCCGGTCGCGATGCCGGCACTGGCAAGGGCAGCGAAGGCGGAGCGCAAGCTGGCCAGCGTGGACCTCGGTTGGACCGCAACGGGAATGGACGCCAAAGCTCTCGTCCCAGCTCTGGCGGCCATGTTGAAGATCACCGATCCGCACGCCGCGCTCGACGCCGATACCGCCTCGGCCATCGGCGAACTGCTGTTGGAAGAGGCGAGGCTTGTCGCGCATTGGGGCGAGGACCCCGAGTCGCTCCTGCGCCAGGCACTGGAGGGGTTGGACACGAGGCTTGCCGCGCTCGAGGCGGCGGCGCGCGATGGAGGTGGCGACCTCGCGTCGCTGGACGCGGCAGCTCGCCAAGACCTGTGGCGCGCCACCGAGAGCGAGTCCTGAGCCAAAAGCGTCGCCGAGAATCATTGGCGCAGCTTGTACCGGTCACTTTGCTAACTTGGATCACACCTTTCACAGGAGACACAGGCAAGTGAGCCGGATAGCGCACCTTTGCGCACGGGAGGTCCTCGATTCCCGTGGCAACCCCACCATCGAGGTGACTTGTCGCCTCGACTCGGGGATCACAGGGAGCGCGATCGTTCCTTCCGGCGCGTCGACGGGCCGATTCGAGGCAGTTGAGCTCCGCGACGGCGACCAGCGCTACTGCGGGATGGGCGTGCGCAAGGCGGTTGCCAACGTCTCTGGTGAGATCACAGAGACGCTCGCGGGCCTCGAGGCCTGTGACCAACGGGCGGTCGACTTCGCGTTGATCGATCTCGACGGCACGGCGGACAAGTCCCGCCTCGGAGGCAACGCCATTGTCGGCACGTCTCTCGCTGTTGCCCGCGCGGCCGCCGCCGATGCACGTGCGCCTCTCTACCGCTACCTCGGGGGCGTCGACGCGCACGTGTTGCCAGTTCCGATGATGAACGTGCTCAACGGTGGCATGCATTCGGACAACAACGTCGACTTCCAGGAATTCATGATCGTCCCGGTGGGGGCGGCCTGTTTCGCAGAAGCGGTGCAGTGGGGAGCTGAGACCTACCATGCGGTTCACCGCGTGCTTCGTAGCCGCTCGATGTCCGGGTCCGTCGGTGACGAGGGCGGCTTCGCCCCCGATCTCGAGACCAACGAAGAGGCGCTGAAGATACTCGTGGAGGCGATCGAGGCCAGCGGACGCGTACCCGGCGAGGAGGTCGCATTGGCGCTCGACCCGGCGTCGAGCGGGCTGTGGCACGACGGCGCCTACGTGCTCGAAGGCGAGGGTCGGACCCTTTCGTCCGAAGACCTGGTTGCCTACTGGGTCGAGCTTGTCGATCGTTACCCGATCATCTCGATCGAGGACGGCATGGCAGAACAGGACTGGCAAGGGTGGCGAGCCCACAGTGAGGCTCTGGGCGGCCGCATACAGATCGTCGGCGACGACGTCTTCGTGACAAGTGCCGAGAGGCTCGAACGGGGAATCGCAGCCGGCGTCGCGAACGCCATCTTGGTGAAGCTCAACCAGGTCGGGACCTTGACAGAGACCTTGGCCACGGTTGCAACCGCGTCGCGCTCCTCGTACCGGTCCGTGATATCGCACCGATCAGGCGAGACCGAGGACACCTTTGTCGCTGACCTCGCGGTGGCGACCAATTGCGGCCAGATCAAAACCGGTGCACCGGCGCGTTCCGAGCGCGTCGCGAAGTACAACCGGCTCCTCGGCATCGAAGCCGCGCTCGGTGGCTCGGCCGAGTACCTGGGCCAAGGCGCGTTCGCCGGGTCTTGTGGCGGTGTGCGCCGATGATCCAACGCGCCAGGTTGTTCTTCTTCGTGGCCCTCGCGATCGCCGTGGTCATCCTGGTGGCCAACTTCCCCCTCGGCGCCCTCGTGCAAGGGCGTTCGACCGTCCGGGGCGACAGCGCCCATCTGACTGCGTTGCAGTCGGAGAACAGGGCCTTGAGCTCGCAGGTGCGGGCTCTTCACGATCCGGCAGTCATCGGCCGGATCGCGCACCAGGAGTACGGCTTGATCACAAGGGGCCAGCGCTCCATCGTGGTGCTGCCCGGGCCTGCTGGGTCTTCTTCCTCGGTGCTTGACCCTCTGCAGAACAACCTGATCCCGTCCTCCGACCTTTTGCCGAGCGACGCTATTCTCGGCCCGAGCGCGCACGCGAGCCAACCTGCCGAGCACGAGCCGGGCTTCTGGCACCGGGTGCGGGACAGCTTGGAGTTCTGGCACTCGCTGTTCTGACCGGTGCCTGCCCGTCGCGCGAGCCGCGCGGGGGCGATAGCCTCGGGCGCCACTGTGGAGGTGATGGCGCGATGAAGGAAGTGATTGCTGACATCGACCGGTGGCAGGCCGCGGGCCGGCGCGTTGCGGTCGCGAGGGTGATCGGCGTCGAGGGTTCGGGACCTCGCGATCCCGGGGCGACGATGGCCGTGAGCGAGGACGGCGAGGTCGCCGGCTCGGTGTCGGGCGGATGCGTCGAGGGCGCCGTGGTGGCCGAGGCGCTCGCCGTGCTCGCCAGTGGCGTGCCGAAGCTGTGCACTTTCGGCTATTCCGACGACGAGGCTTTCGCTGTCGGGCTGACGTGTGGTGGCACCGTGCACCTGCTCGTCGAACCCCTCGACTGGTGACGAAAGAAGCCTGATGAGCGGCGAGCTCTATCGCGAGCTCCGTTCGGCCCTGTTGGCCGACGAGCCGGTGGTGTTGGCGACGGTCACATCGGTTAAGGGCGCAGCTCAACGACGTACCTGCCTCGGGGCAAAGCTCGTTGTGCGCCCGGACGGCCGCTGCCTCGGCACCCTCGGAGATCCCGAGCTCGACCGGATCGCAACTCGTGACGCGCTCGCCGCGCTCGACCGGGGCGTGATGGTGACCCGGCACTACGGCCCTCACGGCGAGGCCCGCCGTGCAGAGGTCGCCGTCTTCCTCGAGGTGTTCGCCCCGCCGGCGCGCCTGGTCGTGTTCGGCGCCGTCGATTTCACGCGGGCCCTTGTCGGGGTCGGGAAGGTGCTGGGCTTTTCGGTCACGGTCTGCGACCCGCGCCCGGTCTTCGCGACAAAGGCACGCTTCGCGCTGGCCGACGAGGTTGTCGTCGAGTGGCCGGACCGCTATATGGACCGGGTCGGAGCTGAGCTGGGACCGCGTGACGCGGTGTGCGTCCTCACTCACGACACGAAATTCGACGTGCCCGCCATCCTCGGCGCGCTGCGGACCCGTGTCGGTTACCTCGGTGCCATGGGCTCACGACGGACGCATGAGAAGAGATGGCTTCGCCTTCTCGAGGCCGGTGCCGACGAGGCTGAGCTGAGCGAACGGCTGATGAGCCCGATCGGTCTCGACATCGGCGCCAGGACCCCTGAAGAGACGGCGGTGGCTATCTGCGCAGAGATCATCGCGGTCCGCACAGGTCGGGCGGAAGGCCTCGTCACATCGCTACGCAGCGCGGCTGGCGCGATACACCGGAGCTGACAGCGCACAACGGTGCGGTCGCGCCGGCGTCGTCGCCCAGCTCGCTCGGAGGTTACGCTGCCGGTGATGTCCGTTGCTGCGGTGATCCTGGCTGCAGGGGCCGGGACTCGTTTCAACCGGGACGACCCCAAGGCAAGCCCAGGCGCGAAGCTGCTCGCCACAGCACGCGGCAAACCGCTTGTCGAATGGGCGATCGCGCCCGCCCTGGAGGCCGAGCTCGACGAGCTCGTCGTCGTCTCCGGCGCTTTGGACCTGAGCGGGGTCGTGCCCGAGAGCGCGACGTTGCTGCGCAACGAGGACTGGTCCTTGGGCCAGGCCACCTCGCTACGGGTTGCGCTCGACTGGTGCGCTCGACGGGGGCACCTGTCGGCGGTGGTCGGCCTCGGCGACCTTCCCGGGCTGACCGGGGGATCCTGGCGCACCATCGCGGCGGCGCGCGGGGGCCCGATCGTGTTCGCCACCTACTACGGCCATCGTGGGCACCCGGTTCGCCTCGACGCCGAGATCTGGTCGCTGCTTCCCATAAGTGGCGACGAAGGTGCCAGGTCGCTCGCCAACCGTCGACCTGAGCTCGTGACCGAAGTAGCGTGCGAGGGCACGACGGTTGACATCGACACACAGGAGGACCTGCGCCGATGGAGTTGAATGACGAGTTCGAGGTCCCGTTGCCGCTCGAGGAGGTCTGGGCGGTGTTCACGGACTTCGCGAAGCTCGCTTCCCTCGTGCCCGGAGCCGAGCTCCGCGAGGTGGACGGCGAGGAGTGCAAGGGGATCCTGAAGGTTAGAGTCGGACCGGTGAGCGTCTCCTACAGGGGGACCGCGCGCTTGGAGTCGCTCGACGCCGATGCGCACGCGGCAGTGCTCAAGGCCGAAGGTCGCGAGATCCGGGGACAGGGGACCGGGACGTCTCTCGTCACAGTGACGATGTCGTCCTTCGACAACGGGACGAGGGTGAAGCTCGCGACGGACGTCTCGATCACGGGCAAGCTCGCCCAGTTCGACCGCGACGAGGTCGCAGAGGCATCGGCCCGACTCGTGGCAGACTTTGCCCGAAGCCTCGAGTCGTACATGACGAGCCCCGTCGAGGAGCCGGTGGAGGGGACCGGAGCCTCCGAGGAAAGTGCCGAGGCATCGTCGGAGAAGATCATCCAGATGCCGTCGGGGGAGGAGGCCGAGTCAGCCGAGATGGGCTCCGCCCAGATCTACCCGACCTCGACAGAGCCGGACGCGAAGCCCGAGTCGCTGATCAGAAGGCTCACTCCATACCTCACCGTCGCTGGGGTCCTTCTCATCTTGCGGATCGTCGTCTACTCGTTGCGCCGTCGCCGTCGGTGAACCAGGGCGACTGGGAGGCGGTCGCCGGGCTGCTCGGAAGGGCGCCCCAAGGAACCTTCGAGGTCGTTGTCCGCGACCGTGCCGGGGGACCCGTCGTCATCTTGAACTTCCCCCTGTTGGCGGACGGCACCCCGATGCCTACGCGCTACTGGCTAGTCGGACGAACAGAACGTGAAGCGGTCAGCCGGCTCGAGTCGACAGGTGGGGGGCGTGCCGCCGAGGACGCCGTCGATGCCGCGGACCTCGAAGCCGCCCATGCGAGCTATCGGGCACTGCGCGACGCGGCGTTGCCACCGGACCACACCGGGCCGAGGCCGACCGGTGGGGTGGGGGGAACCCGTCGCGGCGTGAAGTGCCTGCACGCCCACCTCGCCTGGTATCTCGCGGGCGGTCCTGACCCGGTCGGGCGTTGGACCTGCGACAAGCTCGGCATCGACACGTCGGGGTACCTCGTCGTCACCTCGCGGGACAACACCCCGGTTCTCGGCAGCGCTCGGGGCCCGGTAGCGGCCATCGACTGCGGAACCAACTCCACCCGGCTTCTTGTTGTCGAGCGAGACGGGCGGACGCTCACACGACTGATGAGGATCACCCGCCTCGGTCAGGGCGTCGACAGCGACGGGCGCCTGTCCGAGCAAGCCATGCAACGGACCATCGGGGTCCTGGCGGAGTTTCGAGCAGTGATGGACCAACATGGCGTCACACTGGCCCGGGCGACCGCGACCTCAGCAGCGCGTGACGCGAGCAACACCGATGAGTTCGCGCGACGCGCTGGACAGGTCCTCGGAACGGCGCCCGAGGTGTTAGACGGCGAGGAGGAGGGTCGGCTCACATACCTCGGGGCTACCTCGGGCCTGGAACTTGGCGAAGGCCCCTACCTCGTGATCGACGTCGGAGGCGGGTCAACAGAGCTGGTCGGAGGCGTTGGGCCTATTCCGAGCATGGTGTCGCTCGAGATCGGATGCGTGCGTGCCACCGAACGTTTCGTGCAACACGACCCGCCTTTGCCGACCGAGCTGAAAGCGTTGCGAGCCCATGTGCACCAGCTCGTCGCCGGGGCGCTCGAGGCAAGTCCCGAGCTCGGTGGCGCATCGCAGCTGATCGGCGTCGCGGGCACCGTGGCGGCACTCGTACGCCTCGACCGGGAGATCGTCCCCTACGACCGCGACCGTGTCCACCACGCCCGGCTGAACCTGGTCGCGATCGAACAGCTGATAGGCCGGCTCGGCGCGGTCACGCTCGCACGGCGCGTCGAATGGCCGGCGCTCGAGATCGAGAGGGCAGACGTGATCATCGGCGGCGCCTCAGTGCTCGCCGAGGCCATGGTGGCCCTCGGTTTCGACGTGCTGACGGCATCGGAGTCGGACCTGCTCGACGGTGTCGCCGCGGAACTGCTGGCCGGCTGATCGACACCTTGTCATGCGCGCCGGTCGCGTACGGGCTCCGGCGGCTCAGGCTTTAGGAGCTCGTCTCCCGGCCAGACAGTGCGGCTCCCACCTGATCCGCGATGAAGGCCGCGATCAGCAGGCGGTCAGAGGCCACAGGCGCGCCGGGCGTCGGCACCATGGCGAAGCGTCCGAAGGTCTCGCCGCGGAACTGCACGATGAGCTCGACCTCGCTCCCCGGCAGGCCTGACCGATGGGCACCCCAACGAAGCCCCCCCAGCGCGACCACGCCGGAATGCTCGATACGTGTGGGGTGCCGGTCCGACATCTCGGTCTCGAACTTGCAGTCCTTCAACCCGAGCAGTGACGTGAGCTCGGCGGCTGCGCGGGCGACGACGAACTGTGCGGGCTCGCCAGAGGCCACCATCTCGGTGAAGTCATGGATGAGGGCCACGTTGTGCGCTTCTTCCGAGGCGCTCTCGCGGTGGCCACGGCTGCGGGCGGCGATCTCTGTGATGGCGAGGCCCACGACCAGCAGGCTGATGGTGGTCTCGAGGTCAGGCCGATGGGTGATCGTGAACTTCCCATAGGGTTTGACCAGGAAGAAGTCGAACCACAGCGCTGCCGACACAGCCGCGAGGCCGCCCGCGAAGCGGTTGCCGAAACTCGCGACGCCGACGACCACGAGCACGAGCACAAGCGCCGCGGCCGGAGCTGCGAAATTGCCTCGGAACGGAACGAGCGCGGCGGATACGACTATCGGCAGGCCGATGCCGCAACAGGTCGCGACCCAGCCCTTGTCGACTGCTTGAAACCAGCGACTCATTGCACAGAGCTCCACGCCAAGAGCACGACCATGACGCTAGCGCTGGAGGCCGGCCGACGACCGACGGGAGAGATGGGCTTTGCCGATGACCTGGTCCAAGCCCGGTTGCCGGCCAAGGATCCGACCCGTCGGATGAACGCGACGGGCTGTGAGATCTGGGACGATAGAGACGTGAGCGACCGTGATCGAAGGCGGCGGGGCTGACATGGCCGAATTGACATTCTCTCGAATCTCGACAGAGTTGGTGGGAAGGCGCGTCCGCCTTCGCCCCCTCCGGGAGGACGACTACCAAGCCTGGAGCGAGGTGCGCTCGCGTTGCAGGGACTGGCTGTTGGGCTGGGAGCCGCGGCCGGCCGGCGCGCCCTATCCGTCAGAGGACCGGACGACCTTTGCCACCCGGTGCTCGATGCGCGAGCGCGAGAGGCAGCTGGGTACCGGCTATGGGTTCGGCATATTCGTCATGGGACGTCTTGTCGGTGAGGTGAACATCTCCTCGGTGACACGCGGGGCATTTCAAAACGCCTATGTCGGCTACTGGATAGATCAGGAACAGGCAGGTCGTGGCTATGTTCCCGAGGCTTGTGTCCTGCTCTTCCGGTACGCCTTCGAAGAGATCGGCCTGCACCGGCTCCAGATCTCGATCATCCCGCGCAACCGTCCCAGCCGCCGCGTCGCTCAGAAGCTCTGGTTGCGAGGTGAGGGTATTGCGCTGCGCTATCTCGAGATAGACGGTCGCTGGGAGGACCACGTCCGATATGCGGTGACGGCCGAGGAGTGGGTGGAGCGCCGGGACCGGTACTTCCGACAGTGGATGGCGGGAACCGCCGGCTGGTAGGGCTTTGCAGCTCTCCGGCCAAGGTTCCGCCGGGAAGTACTTGAAGGGCCGGATCGCATCATAGGAGCAGCCCGGCTGAAGAACGCCGCCAGGACCAGGTACCGACTAGGTCTACATGTGGGGCGATCCGGCCACCGAGAAGAGCTGGCCCGCCTTCGTCTTGCGGACGGGCGTCAGCGGTCGATCCCTGGCCGCCACGATCCGGAGGTGGCTTCGGCCTGTCGGAAACCTCGGAGGCGAAGTTGGCTCAGGGTTGGCCGGCCGATACGAAACCCGGCCAGTACATCGGGTAGTACGCCACGTTTGTGCCGACCTGTGCTGCTTGGATGATCGTCTCGGTCCCGTAAGGCCCCGAGCCGACGTAGATCGCGACGTGCGTGATCGGCAGCGGGCCGTCGTTGGGGAAGTGGTAGAAGAGGAGGTCGCCCGGCTCGATGTTGGCAAGCGTGACCGGGGTGGACTCCTGGTCCTGGACGGTGGCGCCGTGCAGCAGCTCGACTCCCGCAACTGCCCATGCAACCATCGTCAGCCCCGAGCAGTCGACTCCCTGACGGCCGGCTCCGCCCCACACGTAGGGCACCCCGAGGTAGGACTGGGCTGCCGCCACGGCCGCCTCTCCTTGAGAATTAGTTCCTGCCGGGACCAGCGGTTCTCCATAGCCGGGCTGACTACTGCCTGTCCCCGGTCCGAACGGCCAGGCGCCGCCGTATCCGCTCGTTCCGTCTCCGCCTCCGACGACCCCTCCGCTTTGCGAATCGTGCGTTGCCGATCGGGCCGCAGCTCTCGCGACTCTGGCTGCTGCGGCTGCTTTGGCGGCCCTGGCCGCGGCCGCTCTCTCTGCGGCTCTGAGAGCGGCGGCTGCAGCGGCGGCCTCGGCAGCGGCGATCTCCTTTTCCCGCTTGATCGTGAGCGCATACAGCTGGCCCTTCACCTGATGCAGAGCCGACTCGGTGTCCAGTGTCACCTTCTGAGCGACTGCGCGAGCGTGATTCGCCGCCCGCTGGGCACGTGCCGCGGCCGCAAGGGTCTTCGACTGCGTCAAGCGTTCCGCGACGAGCTGGGCACCGACGGCGTGGAGGTGGTCTACAGCCGCTTTGAGAGCGTGGACGACTATGTCGGAGTAAACCGCCGCGCTCTGAGCGTCGTCGACGGTCGAGTTGAGCGCAGCGCCAACCTGGGAGTCGAACCCGTCGCCTGTCACGTAGGCCTCGACCGCTGCCTCTTGTGCACGCAAGCGCGCGGCAACGAGTTGGCGCTGGGTCCTCTTCAGCTGGCGGTCGGTCCTGGTCAGCTTGTTCCGATCCTCTTGCAACAAGACGGTCTGCTCGTCGTAGAGTTCGGCCTCGGCCGACACCTCGTTCTGGTCCTTGGTGATCTGTTCGGCGAGCGCCTGAGCGCGCGCTTGGAGGGAGTTGATCTGAGAGCTGGCACGGTCGATCGGGCTAGGCGCCGCACCGGCTGGCACGACGACCACGAAGAGTGAAGCCGCCAGAGCTACGACGGCCGCGACGGACCCAACCGCAAATACGGGGTGCCGCCTCTTGAGCCACATGACTTAACTTTGGTCACATTAGTCACGACTGTCAACTAGACGTCGGCTGAGCAGGCACAGATCAACGCGGAATGGGCAGCAGACAGGACCCAGGAAGTGCTGGACTGACGTCTGAAGTACCGTCGATCGATCCAGGGGACGTAGCCCAACCGGCAGAGGCAGGGCGCTTAAAACGCTCACAGTGAGGGTTCGAGTCCCTCCGTCCCCACCCGTTTTAGAAACACAACGCTCTCCCTGTTGACGGGCAGCTTCGACATCGGTCGCGACCTCGCGCTCATCGAGAACACCATCAGCGAATAGGTGACGAACGCGCGGCTCGGCACCGCCCGTAGAGCTTGTCGCAACGTCAAGACTTGGGGCTCCTGAGTAGAGCTGGCCGAAGTCTTGGGGTGCGATCCCCGGGTACGGCGACAGCGCGGGACCACACAGGCTAAGCACTGCCTGGCGTTGGCTTTGTCGCCTTGACGATCGCGGAATGTATCCCCGGTAGGTACTCGGAGGTCGCGGTGAGGTTGACATCGTCGAAACCGGCGGCCCGGAGTCCTGCTTCGTACTCCTCGAACGACAGCGCGCCTGCGACGCAGCCCACGTAGCTTCCGCGCTCGGCTCGCTCTGCCGGGGTGACCTCGTTGTCGGCGACGACGTCGGTGATGCCAATGCGACCGCCCGGGCGGAGCACCCGGTGCATCTCCGCGAACACTCTGGCTTTGTCTATCGACAAGTTGACTACGCAGTTTGATATGACGACGTCGACAGTGTCGCCTGGTAGCGGGATCTCTTCGATGTAGCCCTTCAGGAACTCCACGTTGTCCGCGCCAGCTTCGTCACGATTCTTGATCGCGAGAGCGAGCATTTCCTCGGTCATGTCGAGGCCGTACACCTTGCCGGTCGGACCTACACGCTTGGCCGACAACAGCACGTCGATGCCGCCCCCCGAGCCGAGGTCGAGCACAGTCTCGCCAGGACGGAGGTCCGCGACAGACATTGGGTTGCCGCAACCGAGGCTCGCAAGTACTGCAGCCGCGGGAAGCCCCTCCTCAGCGAGTTGCCCGTAGAATTCGGGTCCGGTGGCGTGGCCCGACTCCGCGCAGGTTTCGCCGGGATGACAACAGTCGTTGGCGGCTCCGGCTCCGGCGATCACAGTGCTCGCGGCTTTTGCATACCGGTTTCGGACCTCTTCGCGAAGATCGGCGTTAGTCACCAGCTCACAACCTCCTGAACATGGGCACGTTCGCTACCTGGTAGGAGCTGAAGTGCCGATTGAAGGGCCGCAAGGCGAGAGCGCACCAGGGAATACCAGACCCATTTACCCCGCCTCTCGCCGACGACCAGGCCCGCATCGCCGAGCACCTTCAGGTGGTGGCTCACTGTCGGCTGAGCTTTGCCGAGTGGCTCGACGAGGTCGCACACGCAGATCTCGCCCCGCTCCGCCGCGGCGAGGATCGAGATAACCCTGAGTCGGGCGGGGTCGGCCAAAGCGGCGAAGCCTGCCGCCAGTTCGAGCGCACTGGCCTCATCGAGTGGAACCGCAAAGACGGACGGACAGCACACCTCGACTGCGGTGTCGATCAGAGCACCTCGCTTTGCCATGCCCTTTCCTCTCCCATTGACATCCATGGATGCATCGACCATTATAAACGCATCGACGGATACGAATGCAAGCACGAATGCAACCGGAGGTTGATCATGTCCCGAGTCCAGCCCGCCCTCAACCTCGGAGCCAACTCGTGCTGCTGATTGGCCGAGACCGCACCGCAGCATTTGGCCGGGGCAAGCAGTGAGCGAGGTCGTGTCCGAGCGTGCAGAGGCCGTTGTGTCCCTGCAGGCGCCAGTCATCGCCCGGCTTTCATTCCTCGATCGCTTGCTGCCCCTTTGGATCGTCCT
>Ga0182027_10008531_pt1 | contig 14897 bp, 11 predicted proteins | sample 712E1DmetaG_FD_121300 | JGI IMG/M metagenome (GOLD analysis project Ga0182027, IMG submission 121300) | Permafrost microbial communities from Stordalen Mire, Sweden - 712E1D metaG (Illumina Assembly) | ecosystem: Environmental > Terrestrial > Soil > Wetlands > Permafrost | place: Sweden... | reverse complement strand
TGGATGAGATGGCCTTCCGCCAAGCCGTGCTGGTGGGGTCGGCCTGCGCGTCGCACGTGGTCGAGAAGTTTTCGATCCACGGCACCGCCACTCTGAGCAAGCAGCGCGTCGGCGAGCGTTGCCACCGCCTCCTTGAATCGATCCGCTGCGATCCGGTGGCGTTTTGAACTTTAAGATGTTCATATTCTATAACCCCACGTGATGCCGCTGATTTTATTGAGCTTATCCGTTTTGTCTCAATGTCGTGCGAATATCTGAGTGATAGGATGCTCACTAACCGTCAATCTACTTGACAGTCCATCGGCTCTTGTGCATGCTCTGGGGGAGCTGGTTGAAATCGGGAAATGAAGGGAAATTTAAAAGATGGCTTTTATTACCAAGACAATCCTTACTAAAAGAAATATGATTGTCCTTTCCTTAATTCTGATTTTCTGTAGCATTGGATTGATCGCTTTTGGCGTGTTATCTATTGAGGATACTTATGTTAATTCTGGTGTGGTTGTCGGATTATTTGGAATCATTATTTTGGCGTTGATATTATTCTTGTTCATTTTAAGGCATGGACTTGTAATCTTCCGAGAATATAGGCTAAAATTAAAAGCCCAAGCAGATGAAAACAGTGCCAAAGATCGAGAGTTTGAGGCAAGATTAAAAGACCAAAAGTATGAAGCAGAGTATCAGGCATCGGTGAAAGCACGAGAGTTTAATGCGAGACCAAAAGAACTAGAGGATGGGTCAAAGGCGGAATCCAGAGAGGTTGAAGTAAAAGCAATAGATATAGTCCAAGAGAATCATATTGCGTCACAGTTCACATGTCCGCATTGTAAGTCAGAAGACATTCAACGGTTATCAATTGCTTACTCATCTGGCACTTTCAATATAAACACAAAGACTGGTGGCGTAGTTGTCGGGGCTACAGGCGGAGGTATTGGCGTCGGGATCGGCGGCGGCGTCACAACTGGTACGAGTCGTAGCTTGTTGTCGGCTGCGGCTAAACCACCAGATATGCCAGAAAATAAGGGCCAAGCATTGGCGGCTCAGGCGGGATGCGGAACTGGTTGTACAACTTTTATTATAGCGTTTATTTTTATTTGCAATGCGACTAAAAATGATAGTACTCCATCAGATCTTGGCGTTCTCGCCTTTTTTGCTTCAATTGTTTTTGGTTATATAATAGGTTATATTATATATGCAAGTACGTTGCCTCACTATCAAGATAAAGTCAGGAGCTGGGAGTTTGAAAACATGGAATGGAAACAAAAATGGCTCTGTAAACGGTGCGGATTCATCTTTGTTAATAAATGAAGAATCTTCAGCGAGACCTGCGGGTCGGCTATCCGTGATAGGCTTCCTTCGGTCAACACAATGGTCGGCGAACCAATAAACAACAGAATGCCTGTAAGCAATCTGTCCATAGGTTACGATAATCCCATCTTTAGTTTCCAGTTCTTATCACTCCAATGAACCCGCCACTCGTCAGGATGGGCTTTATTACAATTTCCGTTCACCCAACTTGTATTCAATATAAAAGCGAAGGTAATCCTCCCCACGTAAGTATCTAACAAAGTGCATTTTATAATAAGATTCAGCGTCAATAGGCAGTCCAAAATAAGAAAGTTCATCGAATGATGATAAGTGCTTTTTACGAATTAAGGTGGGTTCAATAAGGCGATTATTTTCGTCAACCATCCATGAATGAGGCAATCCACCGTGTATAAATCCAGTATAACATTTGCAAGAAGTATTTCCTGTCATGAAGATTCTGGCGACATTCTTATGGCACATATGAGGTTTACATTTGTATTCTCTCCTTAATTCCAAGGATTTTTCTACGTCAATGTCATTGAATGTAAAAGCAGAGCCATTTTCATTTAAATAATCCACATAAAAGTTTAAATGGTGCTTGCCTATAAATATTTCTTGTATCATTTTCATCCCCCCTCCTCTTTTTTCGCAGCCCCAAACCTGTACAAACGTAGACCCGCACCCTCAAGATGTCAACTTAAAGTATCGACGCAAAGCAGAAAGATAGTGAGACTTAGAGAACCCCCTGCCAGCGGTGGGTCAACAGGGGGTTCTATATGGATTACTGAACTTCAAGATGTGTACTATTCCACGGTTTCGGATGCCGCAGCATCCGTCTCTTGCCGAACGGCGAGGCGCTCTCAAGTTTGTTGAAGCTCGATGCCTGAAGGCGGGGGCGAGAAGCCGCGCTCAAGCGCGCTGAATTGTCAAAGCCCTCGCCCCCCCACCGGCTGAAGCCGGGGGCAAAAGGGAGCCGGCTGAAGACCGGCTAAAAAGGAACACGCCGTCCAGTTTCAAGCTGTTTTTTTCAGCCTGCTTCAGCAGGCTCCGCCTTGCCCCCGGCTTCAGCCGGTGGGTACGGTGCCGAAGGTTCCCTGTTGAGCGCGCTTCAGCGCGGCTTCTCGAAGGGGCTTCAGCCGGACTCCGCCAACAAACCTGGGATGCGGCCCGAACGGAGGCCCGAACACGTTCGTACTGGACGATAGCCCCCATTCATGCTTTTCTGTTTACGTTACGCACGGAGCCCAGGCCACACCTGAGTCAAGGGAAGCATGGCGAAGAAGAAAACCGAATCCAACGTCCCCAAACCCCCAAGCGCGCCGCGCACGCTGGAAGCGTGCCGCGCGCAGATCGACCGGCTCGACCTGGAGTTGATCGCGCTGCTCGACCAGCGGGCCGCCGTGGCCCGGCGCGTCGGCGCGATCAAGCGCGAAACGGGCAAAGAGACCTTCGACGCCGGCCGGCACATCGAAAAGCTCAACCAAATCGCGCGGCGCGGCGCCGGGGAATTCCCCAGCGAGGGGCTGCGCCTGGTCTTCGGCGAGATCCTCTCGGCCTGCCTCGCCCTGCAGGCGCCGCAGACCATCGCGTTTCTCGGCCCCGAGGCAACCTTCTCGCACATCGCCGCCGTCCGCGCCTTCGGCCGCTCGGTCGAGTACCGCCCGGTCGAGTCGATTCACGACATCTTTGAAGCCGTCGACAAGGGCTGGGTCACCTTCGGCATCGTGCCGATTGAGAATTCCACCGGCGGCGTGATCCACACCACGCTCGACGAGCTGATGACCAGCACGCTGTCAATCTGCGCCGAGATCCACATCCCGGTGCGCCATCACCTGATGTCGCTGGGGACCTTGACGGAAATCAAGAAGGTCTGCACCCACCCGCAAATCCTGTCGCAGTGCCGCGACTGGCTGCGCGCGCACCTGGGCGCCGCCGCGCAGATCGAGACGGCCTCCTCGGGCGAAGGCGCGCGCCTGGCCCTCAAGGACCGCGCGGTGGCCACGATCGGACCCGAACTGGCGGCCAAGATCCACGGCCTGCCGATCCTGGTCAAGCGCATCGAGGATCAGAAGGACAACATCACCCGGTTCCTGATCATCGGCCACCAAAGCCCGCCCCCCTCGGGCAACGACAAGACTTCGGTGATGTTCTCGATCAAGGACGAGCCGGGGGCGCTCAAGCGGCTGCTCGCGCCGCTCTCCGAGCGCGGGATCAACATGACCAAGATCGAATCGCGCCCCTCGCGCCGCCGGGCGTGGGATTACATCTTCTTCGTCGACATGCAAGGCCACATGACCGACCCGCCGATCGTCGAGGCCCTGACCGAAGTCCGCAAACACACGACCTTCCTGCGCGTCCTAGGCTCCTATCCGATGGATACGGGCGAGAGTAAATAAACCCTGTTCCTGCTTCTTCAACAGGCAGCCTCATGAGCCGCTCCACGCCGCAAGCCTCTCCTCTTCGGCCTGCACGAACCCTCGGCCGGTTAGAGCTCCTCGCCCTGCTGGCGCTTATTGCCGCCGGCCCGCTGGCCTGGTGGGCGGGGCATAGGCCTGCCGATGTCGGGCTTGATCTATCGGCCATCCCGGCCCAGGCCCCGTTTTTGAGTTGGGGCGTGGGGGGGAGTTCACGAACGGTCATGCAGCGCATTGACTTCCGGCCGCTCCCATCCCAGCCAAAAGCCCGCTACTACGCCCAGATCCCCCGTCGGGCGCTTGCGGACCTGCGCCTCACGCTGAGCGGCGGCGGTTCGCACGTCGTCGATCGACTGTACATCGGGACTTTCGTGCCCCTCATTTATTATCCCAATGGCTGGAATCGTTATTCGCGGATCCTGGGGGATAAGTTCAGCGGCCCTATCCCGACCCAAGCCCACGCGCCGCTGGCCCACCTGGAGCTTGTCGCCGCCGAACACAGCACCGTACGCCTCTGGGGCATTCTGGCGCTGGCCATTTTTCTTTGTCTCGTCCCGCTCGCCATGGCTGGGGCGTGGTTTTGCAGGATGGGGCGCTGGCTGATCCATAACCCTCCGCAGTCGATTCCCCTGGCTCGGTTCCGAGGGCGCGACCTGTGGTTATTCACCCTTCCCCCGCTTCTCCTTTGGTTGTTTGTCCTGGGCTGTTTTTATCCCGCCCTGATGAGCAACGATTCGTTGTCGCAGTGGTGGGAGATTCAATCCATGGCCCTGACCACCTATCATTCGGCGCTGCTCGAACTGATGCTGAAACCCATCACCCTGGCCTGGAACTCGCCGGCGGCGATTGCCCTGGCACAGATTTTTCTCCTGGTGTCCTGTTTGGCCGCCACCTTCGTTTTTCTCATCCGGACGTCCATTCCGCGCAAGATCGTCCTGCTTGCCTTCGCCATCACCGCGCTTTCTCCGCGCAACGCCCTGATGGCCATCACGCTTTGGATCGACCTTTGGTACGCGGCATTGATGCTGCTCTTCACGCTGATGCTCGCCATCGCCCTGTTCAACACAGCCTGGCTCAAGAAACCCGCCTACTGGATCGTGAGCGGCGTTCTGCTTGGGCTGCTCCCCCTCCTTCGTCACAATGGGCAGTTGCTGCTGGCCGGCATGGGGCCGCTGCTGATCCTTTTCTTCTGGCGTGAGCGCAAGCTGGCCATCCTGGCTCCGCTGGTCGCGCTGATCACCCTCTTCGGCATCGAGCATGGCCTCTATCCGGCATTCAAGGTCAAGGTCTTCCCAACCAGCGGTTTTCTGGCCGGCATTTATACAACACGCACGGCCCCCGCCATCGCCCAGGATCTCCCGCTGGCGCCGGCCGAAGTCACATTCCTCAGCCAAGTGAAGCCGCTGAACCGGAACTGGTATGGTTTTTATATCCCTACGGAGTACTCGATGAATCATATCCGCGAATTTCGGCGCCTGCTTGGTTCGTTGATCCTGCGCTATCCTCTGCCGTTTCTGGACAATTTCGCCCGGGCTCCGGAATTTGTCTATTGTCCACCCCGCCTGCTGCGCGATTACGGCCTGTCCAACCCGCTGGACATTCCCGCCAACAACATGGGCCTGCGCCAGACCCCGCTGTTCCCCAGGGCCAAAGACGCGATCGTGCGAGGACTTGAGCGGACCCTCTCTCCGCGCCTGGACTGGCTCTTCTGGCGGCCCGCGCTCGATCTCTACCTCGTACTGCTGGCGGCCGCCCTGCTTGTGCATCGCACGGGCAACCCCCGCTTTCTGATCCTTTTCGCGCCGGTGCTGCTCAATACCCTGAGTATTGTGCTCGCCGCCTCGACGCCGGACTATCGCTATCAGTACCCGCTCACGCTGGCGACCGCCTTCCTCTGCGCCTTGGCCGGTCTTCCCCGCGCGGCCGTCTGCCCGCAAACGGCCGATCAGCCATAAAAAAAATCACTTCACCACCATCTCCGGTTTCGCCCCAGCGATCATGATCGTGCTTTTGCAGGCCGGGCAGACGACGTGCGAACCGGCAAACAGCGGGCTGAGCTGAACCGTCTGGCCGCAGGCGCAGCGGAACGATTCCCACGCCCCCGCCTGCTTGCGCTGATAGGTTTGTTCCCGCGCCGCGCCCGCCGCCTGCGCCTCGATCGGCTTGGCCGACGGCACCTCGTGCGTCGTCCCGCATCGCGGACAGACGACCTCGGACTGCTTGAACTCCGGCGGCACCTTGATGATCATCCCGCACGCGCAGGGGATTTCCAGAAACTGGCCGAGGCGCCCGAGCAGGCCGGCCACGTCGCGCGCGCGGCCAATCGCCTCCTGCTGCGGTTCGGGCTCAGCCGTGGCCGTGCGCGCCTGGACGCTGTCGCCTTCGCCGAGCGTCCGCGCCCCCAGGCAAGCCTCTTTTTCGCCGCATACTTTTTTATAAGCCGATTCATAATCCAGGTAACCGGCCCGCCCCCCCATCGCGCGCAGAATCTCAATGCGCATCTGCGTCGGCGGGTGGGTGGCGAACAGCCCCGCGGCCAAGCCGCTTTGCAGCGGATTGACGATAAAGAGCGGCGCCAGCGCCCGGCTGAAAGGCTCCGTCGGGGCACCGCCGCACGCGATCTTCTCCAGGGCCGAGGCCAGCCCATCGGGGTATCGGGTCAAGCGCGCGGCCGAGGCGTCGGCGAGGAATTCGCGCCGGCGCGAACAGGCGAAATAGAGGATCTGCGCGCAGATCGGCGCCAGGATCGCCACCACGATCGCCAGCAGGAAGATGATCAGTTGCGCCTGCCCGCTCCCACTGCCGCGCGACGAGCGCCGCCCACCCGTAAACCGCAGCGAGCGCAAAAAGCCATCGGCCAGGATGGCAATCGCGCCGACCATCACCGAGGCCAGGGTCATGAAGCGCACGTCCAAGTTGCGGATATGACTGAGCTCGTGCGCGATCACCCCTTGCAGCTCGTCGCGCGTGAGCCGCTTGAGCAGCCCCGAGGTCACCGCCACCGCCGCCACCGTCGGCTTGCGCCCCACGGCGAAGGCATTGAGCGCGTCGCTTTCGATCAGGTAAATGGCGGGCATCAGGGGCAGGCCGCCCGCGATCGTCATTTCCTCGACCACGTTCCAGAGGCGCGGCGCATCCTCTTTCTGGATCGGCATCGCCCCGGCGGTGCTCAGCAAAATCGAGTCGCCGCCATAGACCGCGGTCAGCCAAAGGACGAGCCAGACGGCCAGGGCCACCAGCGACCCGGCCGCGCCGCCCCATTGCGGATCGACCGTCAGGCCGATCAAGGCGCCCACGAGGATCAGCAGGACGCCCATCAGGACGATCAGGATCCGCGAACGGCGCTGGTTGCTGGCAATCGCCTCCCACATTTAAAACTTCACCTGCGGCGCCTCGCGCTCGGCTTGGTCGGTCAGCTCGAAGAAACTCGCTGCGGTGAAATTAAACATGCCGGCGATGATGTTGGCCGGGATGCTTTGGATCTTCGTGTTGAACTGCAGCACCGAATCATTGTAATACTGGCGCGCGAACCCGATCTTGTTTTCCGTCGAAGACAATTCCTCCTGCAGGGCCAGGAAGTTCTCGTTGGCCTTCAGGTTGGGATAATTCTCGACCAGCAGCATCAGCCGTCCCAGCGCGCCGGTGAGGGCCTGTTCGGCCTGGCCCGCCTCGGCCGGCCCTTGCGCCGACACCGCCTTGGTGCGCGCCTGGATCACTTCGTCCAGCGTGCCGCGCTCGTGCCCGGCATAGCCCTTGACCGTCTCCACCAGGTTCGGGATCAGGTCATGGCGCCGTTTGAGTTGCACGTCGATCTGCGCCCACGCCTCCTTGACCGCGTTGCGAAGCTGCACCAGGCCGTTGTAGGTGGCCACGAACCAGAGCAGCAAGATCACGAGCACGATTACGGGAACCAATAAAGCCAGTAGTAGAGGCATTGCGGTTACGATCCTTTCTCGTTGGTTTGTTGTTGATGGTGATACAGATTGGCGAAAAAGCGGGCGACGGCGCCTTCCTCGCCCTCCTCGAACCGCGCGATCAGCGCCTGGATTTCGCCGCGATCGAACCACAGCCCGTGCCCCCGGGGACAGCGGTCCAGTTCAATCGGCCGGGCCTCGCCGACGCGGATCCGCCGCAGCCGTTTGCGGCATCGCGGACAGCGCCGGCGCCCGGCGACCCCGTCGCGGGCCTCGCGCAAGGCCTGGGCAAGGCGCCCCGGCTGGACACCCGCCTGCGCGGTGATCGACTCCAGTTCGCCCGCGTCCAGCCACGTTCCGCCGCAGGCCAGGCAATGGTCGATCTCAACGCCCGCCCATTCATAGACGATCATCGGTTTGCCGCATTCGGGACACATTGGTTTTCCTTTAGAGGCGCTCTACCCCTTCAGCTCGGGACCCACGGCGTAACCCTGACTGCGAAAACGCTGAATCTTGTAAAGCAAGGTCCGGCGGCTCAATCCCAGCGCGCGGGCGGTTTCGCTGCGATTGAAATTGTGGGTGTGCAGGGCTTGCAGGATCACGGCCCGCTCGATTTCCTCCATGCGCGACACCGAGTCTTCTTTGCCGGGCGTCGCGCTCGGCGCCAATCCCTCGGCCCGGATGCGGCGCGGCAGGTGTTCGGGCAGGATCAGCTCGTCGCGGGCCATGAGCAGGGCGCGTTCCATGGCGTTGCGCAACTCGCGCACGTTGCCCGGCCACGAATAAAGCTCCAGGCAGGTGACCGTCGCCGGCGACAGGCGCGGCCGTCCGTGCGAAAACTCCGCGGCGAACAGGTGGGCCAGCGGCAGCACGTCCTCGCGGCGCTCGCGCAAAGGGGGGACATAGATTTCCACAACGTTCAGCCGGAAGAACAGGTCCTCGCGAAAGCGCCCCGCCTCCACGTCCTTCTCCAGGTCGCGATTGGTGGAGGCGATAATCCGGGCATCGGTGCGCCGCACGCTGTTGGATCCCACCCGCTGAAAGGTGCCGTCCTGCGTCACCCGCAACAGCTTGGCCTGCAGCGCGGGGGACATCTCGGCGATTTCATCGAGCAAAATGGTTCCGCCGTTGGCTTCCTCGAAACGGCCGATGCGGATTTGGGTCGCCCCGGTAAAGGCTCCTTTTTCATGGCCGAACAGTTCGCTCTCCAGCAGCGTCTCGGGCAGCGCCGCGCAGTTGACCTTGACCAGCGGCCCGCGCGCACGGGGGCTGATCATGTGGATCAGGTCGGTCACGATTTCCTTGCCCACGCCGCTCTCGCCCGTGATCAGCACGCGCGATTCCGAAGGCGCCACGAAGGCCACCTCGCGCAGGACTTCGCGCATCGGGGGACTCAGCGCGATCACATGGGCGGGCAGGTCGAGCGTGCCCTCGGCGGCGGCGGGCGGGGGGGCGCCCAGGCCGAGCGCCTGGCGCACGGTCGTCAGCAGTTCATCCAGGTCGATCGGTTTTTCGAGATAGTTGACGGCGCCGTCGCGCATGGCGTCCACCGCGCCGCGAATGTCGGGATAGGCCGTGACCAGCAGCACCGGCAGGACCGGTTTGAGGCCGCGCACCCGGCGCAACGTCTCTAGCCCCGAGAGGCCCGTCATGCGCACATCGGAGATCATCAGATCGACGGCCTCGGCGCTCAGCACCTCCAGGGCCTGCTCGCCCGACGAAGCCGTCACGACGCGCAGCCCCTGGCTGCCGAGGAACGATTCGAGCAGGCTGCGCTGTCCCGCATCGTCATCGACGACCAGAATGGTGGAGGGTGTCGCTTCGATGATGTCCCGATCCCGCGCCGTGCCGCGCATCCAGCCGTTTCAGCTCACCTTGAGCCCGCGGACGCGAAAGACCGCGCCGCCGTCCAGACTGGCAGCATACTCAATTTCCCAGTGGTGGGCCAGCACGATCTGGCGCACCACGGCCAGCCCCATCCCGGTTCCCTCGGGGCGGGTGGTGAAATACGGCTTGAAGATTTCGGCGCGCAGCTCGCCCGGCACGCCGGGGCCGTTGTCGCGCACTTCGAACCAAGCGTCTCCCCGGCCGTTTTGCCCCAGGGCCACGACCACGCGCCCCTGCGGGCCGACGGACTGAATCGCGTTGAGCAGCAAGTTGAAGAGGATCTGACGCAGCAGGCGTTCATCCGCCTCGACCAGGACGTCGGCGCCCTTGGTCTCGTACTGGATCGACTTTTCCGCCAGGTCGCTCTCCAGCGCCCGCTTCACGTCGTCGACCACCGCCAGCAGCCGCGTGGGAACCGGCCGCGGTTCGATCGAGCGCGAATAATTGATGAACTCGTTGAGCCGGCCGGTGACGCGGTCCACCTCGTCCGCAATCTCATGGGCCTTTTGGCGGATCCCGCCGTTGACTTCGGAGCTTTGCGCGATAAGCTGGGCCAGGCCGCGCACAATGTTCAAGGGATTGCGCGTCTCGTGGGCCAGCCCCGCGGCGGCGATGTTGAGCCCTTGCAGGTGTGCGTTCATCTCGCTGGCCTGCATCAGCCGCAGTTGCAGGCGATAAATCCGGTCCGTGCCGCGCCAGGCCAGCCCGAGCCCCCCGACCGCCAAGAGAGCGATGGCCAGGGTGGTAAAGCGAATCCACAGGTCATGGCTGATTTTCGCCTTGTATCGTTCGGTCGGCATCTGCAACACGAAGCCGTGCAGGCCCTGCTTTTCCAGCAATTGGCGGTATTGATCCTCTTGCATCCAGGGCGGGCGGCGAAAACCGGCAAAGCGCTGCGCCGACCGGAAAAAACCGGACCGGCTCTCGCGAGGCCTCCCCGCCGAGGTGGCGCCATCGTTGGCCGCCGGACCGGGCGGACCAGGTGGGGGCGGCCCGGGCGGGGGCGGCCGGCGTTCGTGGCGGAACGCCGGATCGTTTTCCTTGACCACGATTGTCGTGTTGGACGTCGGCGAATCGCTTTGCCCGTTGGAACCCAGATCGACCACGTTGACGATCGTCACCAGGTTCTCCCCCCAGCGCACCCCCTGCTTGGGCAGGTCTTCCAGGGGCAAATCGACCAACTGGCCGGCCGAGGCCACCACCTGGCCGCCCGAGTTGAGCAGCATCACCGCCTGCAATTCATAGGTTTTCACCAGTTTTTTCAGCGTGGCTTCCAGGCGCGGCTGGTAGACGATGCCAAACATCCCCTGCGAGATGACCATGCCCAGCGTGCTGGCGATCTCGCTCCCACCATCGAGCAGGGTCTCGCGCGCGCCGTCCTTGAACCGGGCGTGTTCGACCCCCTGCCAGCCGGCGATCGCCAGCCAGGACAAGGCCAGTAAGAGGTAAACCGACGTGGTCTTCTTGATCGGCATTCAGCATGACTCCCCTGCGCCGCATGGCGCGCCTGTTATTTTTTCACCTGGATCTCGTTGGGGGGTGGATTCAGAAACTGGTTTAGCACTTCGGCCGTGAACGCTTTGGGGCCCAGCCTGCTGTTGGCCCGTTCCGACTGCGAGACCGCGGTCAGCTCCTTGGGGTTCTCGACCACCAGCGGCGTCAGGAAGATCAGCAGTTCCTGCTTGGTCTTGCTCTTGACGGTGCGCGAGAACAGGGCGCCCAGATAGGGGATGTCGCCCAGCAGCGGGATCTTTTCCACCTGGTCCTTCTTTTGATTGCCCATCAGCCCGCCGATGACCACGGTCTTGCCGTTGCCGACGAGCACGCGCGTGTCGGCCGAACGCAGGTCGATGATCGACGCGTTGACGGTGTCGGTGATCTTGACGGGCGTGTCCGCCGACAACGCCGAAATCTCCGGCGCGACCTCCATCTCCACCATCTGGTCGGGGGCGATATGGGGCGTGACGCGCAGGATGATGCCGATGTTGCTGTACTGAATCGTGTTGATCGTTTCACCCGTATCGGTGACGCGGCTGTTGGTGATGAACGGGAATTCCTGACCCACCGTGATCGTCGCCTGCTGGTTGTTGCGCGTCAGGATCGACGGGCGCGAAAGGACTTCGAGCTTGGTCTTGGCGGAGAGGGCATGGATCGTGGCCTGGAAGTCGCTGTCGATGATCTTATAGAATCCGCCGTCGGTCGCGGAGGCCGGCAGCCCGATCACTTTAAACGAGGTGGATACCGAATTGTTTCCATTATTGGAGGTCAGCGACGCCTCCACGCCAAGGTCCAGATCGTTGGTGTGGGTCACCTCCAGGAACAGCACCTTGATCAGCACCTGGGGGACGGGGCGATCCAGGCCTTCGATGACTTTTTGGATGTGCTTGTTCGTATCCTCATCGGTAAAGACGATCACCGAGCCCGTGTCGGCGTCGTACTCGATAATGGCCGTCCCGGGCATTTTGCTGCCATCGGCCGGCTTGCTGGCGGTGGAAGAAAAGGAGGAGGAAGAGCCGTACGACCGGCTGCCCGAATTGGAGGAAGTGCTTCGGTTGGTGGTGTTCTGCTGCGCCAGCGGCGCACGGGCCGAGACCAGCAGCAGACCCGCCGCGAGAACCCAACCCAAGAGATGCCGTATTTGATCGCTCATGATTTTTTCATCCCTTTCCATCGTGATCATCTCGAAAAAAAACTCGAATCCCTGTTCCGGTCCGCCGCGCCGGCCCCGGCCGCGCGGTTAAAAGTTCATGCCGCCGGGCACACTGCCGCCCGAGCCGTTGCGCGAGCTGTTGCTCGAATTCTGGCTGGCGCCGTTGGTGTTATTATTATTGAAAATACTGCTCTGATTCGTGGTGCGCGAAGCCCCATTGGTGGTGCCGTTGCCGAACATGTCCTGCAGGATCGTCGCGGTCTGCTGGGCATCGGCATACTTGAGCGGATAGACGAACACCTTGCGGTCCTTCGCCGGGTTCTTGTCCAGGCGTTCGATCATCAGCGCGACCTGGAGCATCAGGTCTTTGTCGGCGTTGATCACCAGCGAATTGGTGCGCAGATCGGCCACCGCCAGCACCGTCGCCTCCTGGGCCTTGCGGCTATCCGTGGGCGTTGTCGAAGGGGGGGCGCCCCCGCCCATGAACCGCCGCATGAAACCGCCGCCACCACCCTGATTGTTGGCGCTGGAACTGGCGCTGGTTGGATTGGTGGGCTGGAAGATGCTGTTGATCAAGTCCGCCATGTTCTGGGCATCGGCGAAGTGCAGCGTGAAGACCCGTATTTCGGTGATCTGGGCCGTGAAGGTATCGACCTGGGTGATCAATTGATCCAGCGTCGGCATCACTTCTTCCGGGGCGCTGACCACCAAGGCGTTGGTGCGCGTGTCGGCCACCACGGTCACGGTCGGTCCGCCCGAGCGCGCGCTGGCGTCGGTAGCCGCCGGCGCGCCGTCGCCGCCCCCACCGCCGCCGCCGAACCGGCGGGCGAACATCATCATCATCGGGTTCGTCGGCGGGCCGCCCTGGGCATTGCCGCCGGTCGTGGACTTGAACAGATCGCCAATCAGCTTGGCCAATTCCGTCGCATCGGCGTGATGCAGCATGAACACCTTGATCATCGAAATGTTCGAGATCGAGGTGTCGAGCGAAGTGATGATCTGAACCATGCGCCGGATATCGGTCTGCGTCGCGGTCAGGATGATGGCGTTGCTGCTCTCGTTGGCCGAGATGACGGCATACGCCGGCAGCAACGGCTCGAGATTCTGAACGAGTTGCGTGACCTTGGCGTAATGAACGGGAATCACTTGCGTGATCATTTCATCGGTCTTCCTGATTTTGTTTGGATCGCGGCCCACTTGAACCGGGATGTCCCGTTTGCGCGCGTCTTCCAGGGTCACGATCTTGAGTGTCTGTTCGTTGCGGATCGCCGCGTAGCCCTTCTGGTTGAGCACCGTGTTGAGCAGGGTCACCGCTTCGTCGCGGGAGAGATCGCGGTGGCTGACCACGTCCACGCGCCCCTCGAGGGTGGCGTCGCGCACGATCACGAACCCCGCCGCCGAGCTCAGGTAATCCAACACAGTATCCAAGGGCACGCCCTTGAAATTAAAGCGCAACCCTCCGCTGGGCAGCGGCGCGCTCGGGCTTTCCACGCCCAAAATCCTGCGACCGGTCCCGGGGCGCGGCGCGCTCAGATCCGGGGTGGTCGTCACGGTCCGTGTGGTCGGGTCCTGGGCCTGGGCGGCGTCCAGTGCCAGCAGCAACAGCGCCCCGGTCAAGATGGCCAAGCCCCGGAAACTGCGGGTTTCACTTATCATTTTCCCAACTCCTTTCGACGTCTCTCGAGTAGTTTCTTCATCATCAGGTCCTGCGCTCGCTTCGACAGCGCCGGGCCGCTTGCCGGTGCATCCGCGACGCCCGTATCTCCCGGGCCGCTCACGCCGCCCGCATCGCTTGGGCCTTCCGGATGAGGCGTCTTGTCGGCGGATCTCGTCTTCGCCGGGCGGCTCGTCCTTCCCGTGCGGCTCGGGGCGCTCGCGGAAGTCTTCTCATCCTCCCCGTGCGAGGTCTCACCCGCCGCGGCGTCGTAGATCGGGATCACTTCCTTGGCGATCTCCCACTCCCCCTGGTCCGAGCGGCTGAGCTGTCCGGCCACCGGCAGCTCCAGCGTTCGCCCCTTCTTTTCCAACCGCACCCGATCGGTGCGCACTTCAACCAGCCGATGGCCGATGAATTGACTCCCCAGGTGGACGGTGGCGGTGTTCGATGCATCGGTCCCTTCAAAAAAGGCCACGGCCAGGCCTTTGTCGATCAGCACCCCATCGAGCGAGATTCGCTCCGTGGTGGAGGTCGTCACGGCCGTATCCTCACGATGCCGGCTCGCCCGGCGCTCCCCCGGCCGGCGCTGGGGATCAAAAATGTTGCGCGTGAGCAGGATCTTGAACGTTTCGAATTGCGGCACGTCCCGAGCGGAGGCGCTCTGGGCCGCCGCCTCATGCTCCGGCAGGCTCAGCGTTAGCACCGCCAGCAGGGCCACCCAGCGCATTGCGTTTCTGCTCATGGCTTACTCCCCTCAAGGACAAGTCGCGTGAAGCGCACGTCGCAGGTCAGCACCTGCCCCACATTGTCGCGCGCGCCAATCTCGACGTCCTCGACCTTCAGCGGCTGCGGGTCGCTCTCCAGCTCATAGAGGAACCGGGCGATCGCGGCGAGCGAGCCGCTGCCCGAGACCTGGATCTCAAACTTGCGGCAATGATCCTCGTCCACCCAGCGCGGCCGGAGCGACGTGACGCCCATCATCCCGGCCAACGCCCAGCGGTTGACCGCGCTGAGCACCTCGTTTTCGGTCACCGCGGTCTCGCGCGAGCGGCCCAGGGCCTGCATCTCGC
>Ga0182027_10008529_pt1 | contig 14898 bp, 11 predicted proteins | sample 712E1DmetaG_FD_121300 | JGI IMG/M metagenome (GOLD analysis project Ga0182027, IMG submission 121300) | Permafrost microbial communities from Stordalen Mire, Sweden - 712E1D metaG (Illumina Assembly) | ecosystem: Environmental > Terrestrial > Soil > Wetlands > Permafrost | place: Sweden... | reverse complement strand
TCTTCAAATGAATGATAAATTTGTGCGAACACTATTTATATCCGGATATCCCTACGTAGCCTCTACAGGTTGGCTGAATATGCTCGTTAATTTTAACCATAACATCGATATTTCCTACCATATCGAACAAATCGATCCGGTGATCGCTTTACCTAAGTTAAACAGGAAAATAACCGAACTTGAGTCGACCAAAAGAAACATGCTAAAACAGGGAAAGGTCCTGGGTAGTGAAATAACCGACCCTTTGGATTCGGCCATCGCACTTAAAGATAAAATCCAAAGAGGGCAGGAAAAACTCTTCCAGGTCTCAATCTATATGACTATCACCGAGGACTCAATCCCGGAACTAAACAAGACCACTTCCCTTTTGGAAACAGTTATGTCAACCAAACTTTTCTACATCAAGCCGGCGAGTTTCCGGCAAACCGAGGGACTACAGTCCGTTCTCCCCAGAGGTCAAAACGTCCTGAATCAAAAAAGAAACCTGGACAGTTCCAGCGCAGCATTAACTTTTCCTTTTATCTCTTCCGAGCTTGTCCAGGAATCGGGAATGCTCTACGGCATAAACAAATCAAATAATTCCCTGGTGATTGTTGACAGATTTATTCTCAATAACGCCAATTCAATTATCTTTGCCCAATCAGGCAGCGGTAAAAGTTATACCTCAAAAGTAGAGATTCTAAGACAATTAATGCAGGGTACCAAAGTCATCGTCATAGATCCGGAGAGAGAATATAAGCAGCTGGCCAGTTCCGTCAAGGGGACGTACATAAAACTAAGCGCCAAATCAAAAGAAAAGATTAATCCTTTCGATTTCTCAATAAACAAAGAAAGCGAACTCTCAGAACACATACAAGACTTAATGGAAATAATTTCTTTAATGGCCGGAGGATTAACCAGTGAAGAAAAAGCCGCTACGGACAAAGCCATCATACGGACCTACCAAGATTTCGGCTGGTTTATTAAACTAAAACAGAAAACAAAAAGAAGAACGAAGACAAAAAGAGGCAGAAAACCAAAGGAAAGGACTTATCCCATCCTTAAAGATCTATATAAAACACTGAAAAGAGCCAAACAGAAAAAACTCGTCAGTAAGCTTGAGAAATTCGTCAAGGGTTCCCTTTCTTTTGTCTTTGATTCCCAGACGAATATAAAACTTGATAACAGATTGGTAGTATTTGACATTAAAGATCTTGACGAATCACTCAGGCAAATCATGATGCTGGTTGTGGCAAACTTTGTGGAAGAGAAAATAAAAACAGACCCCCAGAAAAGAATACTGGTCGTGGATGAAGGCTGGATACTCCTTCAACATGAAGAAAGCGCAAGATTCATAGCAGGATTAACAAGAAGAGCGAGAAAATATTACCTAGGCGTAACAATCATTTCCCAACAGGCCAATGATTTTCTAAGCCAAGACTACGGCAGGGCAATCGCTTCTCAATCATCGCTAAGAATCCTAATGAAACAAGATACTACCACCATTAAAAAAGTCGCCAGTGAGTTTAACCTAAGCGAGTACGAACAACACTTCCTTCTAACCTGCGACAAGGGAGAAGCCCTTATTATTGCCGACCAAAATCATGTGGCAGTCAAAGTGGTCGCTTCCGAAAAAGAACACCCGTTAATTACTACCGATCCTAAAGAAATCTATCTATAAATAGAAATACAAAAAATGTTTTTAATCAAAAATGAGCTTAAGTTAGTAACATTTTCAATAATAATCCTATTACTTCTTCCCGTTATCGCCGTAATTATCCTAACCAATGCCGGAATTGACATTGTTTCCGGTAAATTAGCAACAGTAAATACAAAAACACAAAAAGTAGAAATCCACAATCCTTTAACGGGAACTATCATTGACGAACTATCTCCCGTTATGGAATGGCCAGTTAAAGGGATAGTCACTCTTGAATTCGGACAGTCTGATCTTCCGTACCAGCCTTTTCACACCGGAATTGATATTGCCAATCCGCAAGGACAAATAGGCGACCCTATTGTTCCCTTCATGGCAGGCGCCGTAATCTATGCAGGAGAAATCTTCTGGGGTTTTGGTAAATATATCATGATTGATAACGGTAATAACATAACCTCAATCTACGCCCATCTCAGCAACATCTATGTCTACAAAGGTGAAAAAGTAACCATAGGACAAATTATAGGAGAAGAAGGGAGTACGGGCTGGTCTACCGGCCCTCACTTACACTTTCAAATAGATGTTTTTGGAATACCCGTAAACCCCAGAACATTTCTTGGAGATGGAGATCCTAGTTAACTTAAATAAAGTCTTCTAATTATCGGTTTCTAGTATTTTATAATTTTTAAACTCTACATCCATAAAGTCTGTTCTTATGCCGGCGTATCCTTCTTGAATTATTGCAGGAGTATTAGAATACTTTTTACCATCATCTATGGCTTCTGTAGCTAGTTTCCAGTTGCCAGAACCATTCATATCAATATAGAGTTTTATGTCGACACTATTGTTGGCTACATTGTTTACGACGGTTTTAACACCAATCCATTGATTAATGGAAATCAAATTTGGAGAACTATCAAGATTATAAGTACCAGATAAAAATGGAACATAGGACATTATGTAGTAGGTTCCATTATATTTTTTCTTTATTGTTACATAGCCATCTACTCTTAGACCGGCATAATAAAGAGTCTGACCATCCTGATAATGATTGAATAGGAGTAGCCCATTTGATGGTTGCCTATGAGGATCTGCGCTTAAAACATATCTGTCAATTTTATAGTAGGCGCTTTGTTCATAATTAGTCCATTTTGTTTTTGTCACTAGACGAAATATATTTTGAGGATGATATCCATTATCGGTTTCTCCTGGATTTTCCTTAAAGTAGCTGAGTCTTCTTGGATCATTTTCAGGTAATTCACCGCTAACTGTTTTTGCAACACCGTTATTGATATACAAATATGCTCCTGAATTAACCCACCAATCTACGCTCGTACTCTCCCTCATATAACCACCTTCCTTTATGAATTCATTTTTATTAAAATTATCAATAAAGAATCTTGATATCTTTGGTAGAGGAGTAATCGTTTCTTTAGGGATCAAAATATCGCTTACGATTGGGAAATGCATATTGACAGTATTTTTTTTGCTGTTTACGGAAATATTTTTATTAATATGAATAATTTTATTTACACCGTTATATATTAAAAAGGCGAAAGACAAAATTATTAAAAAATATAGAAATATCTTACCTGATTTTAAAAATCGCATCGTAAATATTATAAAAAGTTTTACTAATCATAGTAATTATACTCTCTACGCTCATAAGTAGTCCAGATTTAACACTAATTCTTAAGCTGATTTGTTCAGGTTTACCGGAAATAAAGTTTATTTTTCTTATTGAAATTCCGTTGCTTTCATCCAATTCTTTCAATGTTTTTACAGATATATTATTATTCTTTAAATAATTAATTATTGTAGCAAAATCTTCAATCGAATAACCCAGCCTATCAGTAGAATTCGATTGTATCCTATGGAATGTCAAAAATAAGGTTAACTTATATTTTTTAGTATCTTTAATTGCGCCTATTACTGCTTCAGGAGGGGTATCGTTTTGAACTGAAAATGATTTTACCTTTAGATTGTCTCCAAACGGGTAAACCTCGGGTGAATTTTGGATTGTTCTGGCAAATTTATAGTATTTTCCAATAATATCTATAACAGCTTGATTTGTTTCTCCGTGGGGATAGATATACCAATTAGGATCTGTACTTATTCCATTGTCTTCAAGATATTTGGCGCCACTTAGAATATCACTTTCCAAGTCATTCATCTTGTTAGTGACATAATATGTAGCTAATGCGTCTTTATGAAACCACGAGTGGTTGACAATACTCCATCCATAATCATCCTGCAAATGCTTAATGTCATTTAACGACAATCTACTTTTGTTTCTTTTATCAGTAGAACTACCTATAACGGCTACATTTGCTTTTATTTTCATGCCATTTAAGATGTCGGATGCTGGTAATATTGATGCATATCCGTCGTCAAATATTATTATTACTTGTCCGATGTTCTGCTCCGGAATATATGATATGTTGGAAATTTTTAAAGTCGCCATTTTACCTATTTCTGCACGTATTCTGAATCGTATATTTGTAATATTCCCCCAATCAAATCCTTGTCCATACGAGGACCATTGACCTCCCCTATCGCGAAACTCGCCTTTTCCAAGACTTACAGATAACCATTCGCCAGAATATTCCGGACGATATGAATTATCAATCCTATTTACCACGTAGCCTTCCCAATTATTCGATGACAATCCAATTTCGATGCCTGTTGCCGATTCGGCATTATTGACGTTCATCTTTATAAGTAGATTCTTATTACTTAAGTCCATCTGGATATTTTTGCTTACCTCAATCCAGTAGCCATCGCGATCAGTTGCAATATTCAATGCTCGATCCTTATAGCTTACTTCTTTACCTACTGTGAAGATTTCTTCTCCATCATTTGTAATTTTTTTCGTGGTAAATTTATCAATGTCAGTAAAGTTATCAATAATTTTTGATTTAATGGCTGGTACATCATTTTTTGCAACAAGAACTTTTTCGTCTATTTTTTTTGTGTGACTTATTTTGACCGAATATTCTTTATTTCCATCAGAAATATTTATACTGTTTTTATCATTAGATATGCTATAAGTTAGGTTTGCGTTTTTTTTGCCGATTTCCAGCAATGTATAGTAACTAACGTTTTTTCCTTTTTGCAGATAAGAAACCATGTAGCAAGGAATTAGCTTTCCATATTCGAGGGAGCATACTCCCCTAATAGGGTTATTCTCGTTAATATAGCTACTTACAGTAATACCGTTACTTACAATCTGGCGAATATGAATTGATTGGCTATCCGAAATGCCAACGCCATCAATGTCTAAATTTGATTTATTAAGTTTAGCTCCCGGAAACAGATGAAACATTTGTTCATAATTATGAGTGGATTGTGAATATAAATTATCAATGACTAAAACCAAATTTTTTCCTAATAGCGTTATTGCTCTGTCATGCGATACACCGTCATACAAATCATGTTCACCTGTTTGATAACTAAATCCATTTCCTTGTATAAAACTTCCTGAAATTGCGGTGCCCTCTTTTTGATCTTGGCCGTCAACAACTACAGTATTGTGCGCATATGTTCCATTAAAATAATTCTTATAAGGACCAATTTCGTAAGTATAAAGGCCTGAATCTGGCATTAGAGCTATTCCGTTTCCGTACAAGCTAAAACTAAGTGCGTCTAGATGACTATGTAATGTTCTGAATGGGCCCACATCGAATATTAATTGTGTTTGATCTAAATAACCCCCTTCGCCAGTCCAGCCTGAACGAAGTATGGTCTGTCCGGCGATCGGGTAATGAATACTTAAATTGTTTGGTTTTGTACCCTGTTTTCCTCTAGTTAGTACGTACAGAAAATTTTTGTTTATTGATGATATTTCGCTATCAATTCCCGTATTTCTAACTTTCCTATAGAGTGAGGCTCCAAGCAAAGGAACTTCTTGATTTGGTTGAAGAATATATACTGCATAATCAATCATTTTATTTATTCTTTGTTCAAAATTTTTGCTTACAATTGGATCGAATTTTTTTACATATTTATATATTTCCCAATATTTTTCTAATGCATAAAAATGGTAATAAGGAGAATTTTCTACCAGAACTCCATCGCTATCCACGGCCGTTATTACACTTGTGTTTAGTCTGTCTTCCGCAATTTTTAACCATGTATTTGATTTATCTAAGTCAGGAAAACTTTTTGCCAATAATAATAGTGCTGCTGCTTCGTTTATGCCATGATTGTATTGAGGCTCATAATGATTTCTGTCAGCTAAAAAATCTCCGTGTCTTTTAAGCGCAACAAGAATTTTCGAACTTAAGTTTTCTGAAAGACCATTGGTTTCTCTTAATCTCCACCAGATATTTACCAGCACCATAGTTCTAAACGCTACTGAATGATTATCATCCCATGCATGCTGTTGATTTATACCAACATCCATAAAACTATTTAATATTTCTGCTAATTTGTTTTCATAAGCTACATTTCCTGTTTGTTCCCAGGCATAAACAAGGTTTTCGGTAGAACGTAGGCCATAGAATATAAAACGCCAATATTTATCGCCATAAGGATCTTCTTGCCATGAGATGGGGGGTGTTATTTTAACCGATTTAAAACGGTCTACATAATGTAAGTCATTTAAATAATCATCTGCTATCTTTATATCTCCATTATTTAAGAATTGATAAATATATTCTTTCCCATTAGGCTTAAGTTGATATGTCTCAAATATTTTTGTCTCATCACTACTTGCTAAATTATTATCCTTGCAAACCGTGCCATCTATTACTGCAATCTTTGTTTCATTATTTTTACAACTATAATTCCATGTAATTTTTTTCTTTTCGTCCTGATAATTTTTAATTGTATTTATTATTTGGGGCAATAGACGATATCTACCAATTATAACTATGGCAAATATAATAAGTACAAAAAATAGTACCGGTATTTCTCTTATTTTTAACTTCTTGACCATACCATTTTTTTAATTGTTAAGGCTGAATAAAAAATCAGCCAAGAAATGACTAGTGTAGAAAATAAACTCATTAAAGGTCTATATATCCATTTGTGGTTTTCTTTATCTTCTAATTTACATGCTAATCCGAACATAAAACCGATAAATATTATTCCAGATAAATAAAGTATTGCTGAAAAAACATTTCCCTTAATTGGCAAATATATTAAATGTCTAAAAGTGACAAATGGGCCCATTAAGACAAACATTATATGAAAGTAATAAGCTAAGGCTACGGGTAAAGGTTTTTTCCAATAAAATAAACCGGTAAAAAAAATGTTCCTAATAAAACTTTTTTTCCATCGAATTTGCTGTTTCATTAAGCGGGTAAAAGTGTCTGGGACAATAGTCCATGATTTTGCCGATTTACAATAAATTACTTTCCAATCCTTCGTAGGATAATTATTGTCTTTTATGAAAGAAGAATCTTTATACTTTTCTTTTAATTTTTCCCCAATTGATTTACTACCCAATATAAATCCAGTTAAAGTGCGATCCGTAGCAAATCTAAACTCCTGACCTAAAAATGAATCATTTTCCCAAGCAGGAATAAAATTATATATGGCCTCTTTTCTGATGACGGCTAATGGACCAGATACGCATGACACTGCACCAAAAACACTCTCAAAAGCCTTACGGATTGAAAACTGACCTTCCATCCAAGAGTCTTGTATTTTTGTTAATAAGTTTTTATCCCCGTTAAGAGCTCTTCCGTGACCGCTGACAGCCCCGACATCATCGAAATACTCAAATATTTTAATAATTTTTTCAATTGAGTCAGGGGCCCAGATAGAGTCGCTATCCGTGTGTGCGAATATCTCTCCTTTAGCAATTTCCATTGCTTTACCTAATGCTTTTTTCTTACCTACATTCTTTTCTAAATTTATAAGAATTATTTTCTTGTTTGCTTCATATTCTTTAAGCACAGTTAATGTGTTATCTGTACTTCCATCGTTAACTACTATAATTTCTTTATTTTGATAGGTTTGCCTAAGCATGGAATCTACGCATCTGGCTATATTATTCTCTTCGTTTTTAACTGCTACCATGCAACTTACTAATGGGTTATCCAATATTTTCTTTCCATACTTTTCTTTATGCAAAGCCATTTCATATGGATCTTTGTATTTATAAAAAGATATGGCAACAGACATCAATGTGACTGAGGTAACAATAATTCCGTAAGTGAATAGAAAAATAGCTGAATTTTCACTTCTCAAAAATAACTTGCCTAACAAGACTAATGCGATTGCTAGTATAACGAATAACTCCACAAATCTACGTATGAGGGATTTATTGTTCATTTATTGCGAAATAGTTTTTTATTATTTTATCTACCAATTCCTCGATAGACAAGCCCTGTTTTTACGAAGCTGTCTTTATCTAGACAATTTCTTCCATCGATAACTATCTTTACATCATTCATTTTTAAATAATCAGGATCAATTATCTTAAACTCTCGATGATCAGTAGCGATAATTATTATTTTAGAATTTCGTATTGCATCATTCAATGTCTTTTCTGAAGACAATGAAAGTACATACGGGTCATAAGTAATTACATCTGCACCTTTTTCTTTTAGAACTTTTATAATTTCAAATGAAGGACTTTCACGACAATCGTCGATATTGGCTTTATAGGAAAGACCTAAAACTGTAACTCGTTGTCCCCCTAGTGTCCCTCCCCCAATCTGCTTCAACGCTTCTTCAGCCAAGCCAACCGTATACGCTGGCATATCTTCATTAGTTTTGCAGGATAAGGATAGAAATGAGAAATCAAAACCATTCTTTTTCTTCGCGTAATCAATAAGATAGTATGGATCTACGGGAATACAATGACCCCCTATTCCACATCCAGGATAATGAGCCATAAAGCTAAATGGTTTAGTTGCGGCTCCGTTTATCACGTTAACCACATCAATATCTAATTTTGCAAAAGATCGGGCCAATTCATTAACAAATGCAATATTAATATTTCTAAAAGAATTTTCGACTACCTTACAAGCTTCAGCCTCTTTTATTGACGCCATCTTTTTAATTTCACCCGAAATAATGGATTTATAAAAATTGTATGCTTTTTCTAGGCTGCTTTCGCTACATCCGCCTACAACTCTTGGAATATTGGAAACATTCCATTTTTTGTCTCCAGGATTAATTCTTTCAGGACAATGAGCCAGATAGAAATCTTGACCACATTTTAGACCTGAGATTCCTTCAAGAATAGGAAGCATTAATTCTTCGCAAACACCCGGATTAACGGTTGATTCAAGTATAATTAATTGTCCTTTCTTCAGGTATGGAGCAATAGATCTAGTAGCAGATTCTACGGGTTCATAATTTGGCAATCTACTTTCATAAACGGGGGTAGGTACACAAATAACAACAGTATCTGCTTCTTTGACGTGGCTAAAATCTAATGTGGCTAGAAATTTTGATTTTTTTAAATCTTCCTGAACTTTCTCGTCCTTGAAGGGACAAATTCTTTTGTTTATTAAGTCTGCTTTTTCTTGATTACGTATAATACCGATAACATTATAACCTTTTTTATCCGCTAAAACAGCTAACGGTAAACCCACGTAACCTAGACCAATTATTGTGACTGTTTTACCTATTCCCTTAGTCATAAAATAAATTCAAAATGTTTTTGACTAGAGGCAGTTGTTTAAGCTAGTAGTATAAACCTTTGTTCGAGCAAAATCAACGATTTAGGCCTATGGGACAATAATTTTAACAAGTCAGCTTTTTTCCTATTATTTCTAGGTTTTGTTCCCATGTGCACAACCTTTATATTACGACACTGTTTTGAAGCTAAATGGAGATTGTAAAAAGAAACTTGAGGCTAATCGTATTGCTCTAGGTTATAATTTTTAGGATTATTTTATCATGGAGGAATTCATTCTAATCCCAAAAATAGACTTTGGTTACCAAAGATTCGGAAGATTGTTGCTATAGGGTGCAGTTTCAAACCACGCCCAATTTTGCGGCCTGAGAATGTTAGAATAGAAAGCGTAAATAATTAAGAACAAGGAATTACTATTTTTTGGCCTGGATGGATAATAGGTAAATCAAAGTAGGTATCTTTATTAAGTTCAATAATTTTCGTAAAATAACTTCCTTTTCCAAGTTTATTTTTTGCTATTCGCCAAAGTGAATCTCCTACTTGAATAGTATAGCTACAGGATGTTTCTGCCGATAGCTTTTTCACAGTTTCAGTAGCTTTCAGTTCGTTGTTCTTCTCTAGATCATATACTCGAAAATCAACTCCTGAAAATACAAGCGTATAATTATTGAAAAAGTTTTTCTTTTCCTGACTTATTTTCCAAATAGAATCCCGTTCTCCTGGAGAAATAATTATTCTTTCAGCAATTCCAATAGGATTTTTTATTGCAGCTTGCCAATACTTTCCGCTACCTTCATTTACAACCTTATTCATGGGAATACGGGCGTCAAAGACAAGGGAATCATTACTTAGAGCGCTTATGAGGGTTAAACCGCTGGATGGATGATTTTGAATCCAAGTAGCTAATTTTTGTTGCTCTGTTCCTTGGGAAGATGTGTTGAAATTTATCGCTTCCCTTAGTGTAATTGGGATAGAAGAGAATAATATTATCAATTGAAATAGCAACGCGACCAAAACCACCAAACGAAATCGATTTAATACACATGCCAAAGTCCCGAATCCTAATGCTATGAGAGGTAACATAAGCAGTCCGTATCGAACGTTATATAGACTAAGACCACGAGTTACAAATTGCCCAGTGGCTAATTCTGATTGACCTAAAAACAACGAAATAATATTAAACCAAAACGGGGTGCTCAGTAATAATATTGCAAGTAAAAAATTGTAATTCCGACGGATTATTGCAAACACTGAAGCCAGTAAGGTAACAGCTAGAGAAACTATACCAACATTGAGAGCAGATGCAGAGAGATAAATTAAGAATGAATTAACGATATTCCCTTTTATCAGTTTTACCGAATTCCCTCCAACAGCTTGTGTAAGCGCAGAGCCTTCTCCAGTGGCAAAACGCAGCATATTGCCATAAATGAGCTGGTTGTAAATCAACCATGCAACAACACCAGAGAAAGCAATGGTAGAAAAAAGGAAAAAAGTACCCTCTATCTCACTGAATGGCTTACGTTTCAGAAGAACAATGGTAGGAATTACTAAAGCCGAGAACGCAACAAGGAACCAACCGTCATACCTTGTTAGAGTGGTCGCTGAGATAGCTATTCCTGCAAGCGGAAGGTACACGACATTACCAGTCTTCGACCATCTCCATATGAGGTATGTTGAAATAACCATTAGGGAAATAAAAAGCGACTCTGGCATGGAAGTTGTAGCCATATAAAGAAGCGATGGATTAAGAACAAAGGCTAAAACTGTTATCGTAGCGACAAACTTGCTTTTGGATATTTCGAGAACCATTCTCGCTAAAAAATACGTTGCTAATGTAACACTTAATATCGAGATTAGACTACCAGATAGCCCTGAATAGAAGAAAAAATTATTCCATATTGTGGGCAAGGTAAGCATTTGTGGCAAGGGTGGCCATACACTGCCTAACTGTGTTAATCCAGGAGTTAGCGAGTCAAATACCCTGCGGGCAATCAGAAGTCTGGATCGTGCATCTCCATAGAGAAGAGTATCATTCTGGGAAAAATAAAAAATGAACATTCCGGCAAATAGCCCTAAAGCTCCAAGGGTAATTATTTTTACTAAGTACTTGTCTAGGAAAGAATTTAATCCTTTCATACTGCTTTGATTTGTTTAAGATGTAATCCGTGAGTTGTTTTTTCCCAATAATAAGGTTTTACCAATAGTTGGTAGAGAGCCTTCCATGCAGCGAAACTCATTAATAGCCAATAAAAAGGTACGATGTATCCTAATTTCACAAGATTCCATTGTCCCCTGTGGGCAGCCCCAAGCATATAGTTATAAAGGTAGATAAGGTTACCAATCATCAATGTAAATAATCCCAGGTAAAAAATAGGAGCAGGATAAAATGATTCAATAAGATGACCGATGAATGGCCGAAAAAGGAAATATGATATTGTTATAATCCATAGAAACGGATTGATAAAGACTGAAAGTGTTTTTCCTCCTACGACCAAGAGGAAAGTAAAAAAATGGGGTTTTCGTATAGACCGCATGAATCCCTTCGGTGAGCGGATATGGACAAAAAAACCTTGAATATACCCTTTTATCCAATGAGAGCGTTGTTTTATCCAGCTATTCAAATTACTATTAGCTTCTTCGAAGGTTGTACTATTGAAAAGTGCCGTTTTATGTCCTCTTTTATAGAGCCTGAGACCTAAGTCGCAGTCCTCGCAGACGTTGAATGCATCCCAACCTTCCACTTTAAGAATATCTTTAGTTCTAAAAAAATTAGAAGTGCCTCCCAGAGGAATGGGTGCATCTATGGAATAAAGACCGGTAAGGATGAGGTCAAACCAAAGGGAATATTCGGCGGTAAATAAGCGAGTAAGTAAATTCTGGTGCGAATTATAAAAGTTAAGCTTTGCCTGCAAACAAAAAACATCCTTACCTGTCCTATCGAAAGCAATAACGGCCTTTTTTAGTTGATCTTTTTCGGGTACGTCTTCTGCATCATATATTACGAGATATTCTCCCCTTGCGTGACTTAATCCCCAATTAAGGGCCTTTGGTTTTGTCTTCGGAAGAGAGTTAGGAACAAGTAGGGTTTTAATGAAGGGTGAGGCTATTTTGCTTGCAACATCAATTGTTCCTTTATCATTCTCTTCCAGAAGAAGGAGCACCTGAAGCTTATCTTTTGGATAATCGAACGAGGACATAGCTTCAATAAATTGTGGGAGAATAGATTCCTCTTTGTATAAAGGACAGAGGACGGTAATAAGTGGTAGTTTTTCTTCTTTTAAGCTATTTACGTCTTCGTCCGTTATTACAATTTCAGGGTTGGTAAAAAGACTACGAAATATGATAAAAACATTGAATAATAAATCTAAAAAATAGAGAATGACAATTGAAGAAAATAAAACAAGCAGTGTCAAACGCCAATTAAGCACGATGCTAGCTAATAGTCCCCCTCCCATACTGAAAAGAATAAGCTTTTGAGATTTCGAGAAAGTGGTAATCGCACTATGTTGGCTGCGGATGGTCGTATGGGTAATAAAACGTGTCTTATGATAATGAACCCCAGCCCATTTCATAGTGTTTTTGTATACCGGGGATAAACGGTAGGGAGAAAAACCGGCAAACGCTAGCTTAGTTTTTAACCGCCACGTTGACAACCAAAGGTTTTTCTTGGATGAGGCAGCCTCTTTTACAACATACTGGCTCACCTCATAACCCAAATGTCTGGCATACGAAATAAGACTTAACTGGAAGATTTGTTCTTTATGATCACCGACTTCTAGCAGATGAGTAAGAACTCTAGATTTTATTATTGTCACAGGTGGATTTTGATGTCGTGCTACACCGTCATTTGTGAAAATTGGAGATAAGACATCTTGCCCATTCACATAGCTAAGAAGCTCGTTGCAAACTGCAGCAGCCGGTTTATAATCTGGGTCTATTATCATAACGTAATCTGTATCATTTACAGTTAGATAATCTGCTATTAACTTGTTAAGTTTTTTTCCTGGGACTAATCTTTCAACTTTAATTGGAATTTCATGAGAAATAGATTGGAGATATTCAACTGTTCCATCAGTAGAACCTTTATCAAAAAAAATTATTTTATGGTCTATTCCAACCTCACCCAAATTAGTATTTAGTACGTGAGTCAAATCATTGACTTGCACACGGTTGTTTAAGGTTGGAATAACTATATTTATTTTCTTAATCTTCATATTTATATTTATTATATAAAAAGCCTAGTAAGTTTTATTAGACTCTATGAATTTATCTAGGTCTTCTTTGGCAATCCGGTAATTTCTGCCTATTTTTATGGCAAGAAGCATCTTTTTTTTAATATATCCGTAAACCGTGAGCGTATTAAGCTGCAAGTCTTTTGCAACCTCCTGGGGAGTAAGATAGTTTTTTACAATATTGTTTTCCATTTTGCTTGTTAAGAATGGATATTCTAGCATATTCTCCTATACTATTCAATAGTCTTCACTATTACTGAAATATCTGCTATGTTTACCTACAATATTGAGGCTTTTCAACAGGTCTGGAATTTAATAAGATATACGGAAAAACCTAAAAAGTAATAAATAAGCAAAACTAATGATATAATCATACTCAATGACCGATATTGAGATTGGCAAAAACTTAAGAAAAGCCAGGAAGAAATCTAATTTAACTCAGGTGCAACTAGCTGAAAAGTCAGGGATCAATGTTAACTATTATGCGAGGATTGAAAGAGGAGAAGTAGATGCTTCTTTAAATACGCTCAAGACTATCTTAAAAATTCTTAAAGTAAAATCTTCCGAGGTTTTTCCTTTTTAACCATTCTTCTTCCCGGTTAAAGTTCTTGTCAACGATTTTGCAAATGATTTCATTCCATCCAAAACCTTAGCGGCTTCTTTACGATTAGCTCTCTCCGGATGATTTAGTGCCAGATAATTAAGGACTTTTTTAATATAATCTTCGCTGTATGTCTTGCCCATAGCCGTAGTATAACAAATACTATAAAAACTTTTCTAACCTCAGAAAATCAAACATTTCTAAAGCTAATTCTTCACTCTCAATTCTTCTCATTATTTCCCGGCTTCTGGTTTGAGAAAGAATATTTAAGCTTCCTTCCCAGAGAATTTTTCTGTCTAGGATGGCAAGTTTTCTGTGGTGATTTCCGATACAAAGTAAAACTTGAATACCCATAACCTCAAATGTTCTGATCGTATCTTCCGATTGATATTCCATATTTTCATCGTGTTCCCGAGGGTCTCTTGTCATAACATAAATCTTTACTCCTTTCTTCAATAATGTCCTAAATATAGGTATTAACATTTCGGCTCTTTTGCTGGTAATATACGGGCTTTCAATATAAACCTCATTACAACAGTCCTCTAGGTCTTTTAAAAATGCTTTATAGAAGTTTTTCTCATCGAATAACCCTGAAGAGGAAATATGGTTCATTTTGCCTCCTTTGCATGGTATAATAACTTTAATTCAAGTAATTTTGAATAAGCTTGAATAAGGCCTTCAAATATGGGGTTCCACCCTAGACCCTGAAGGCGCACAAAATGAAGCTTAAGGTAAAATAAACAAGAAATGAAGCTAAAATGAGTTCCAGATATTGTTTTAGCATCTACATTTTTAGCCTCACGCCATCAGAGATTCGAACCTAGGATTATTA
>Ga0182027_10008527_pt1 | contig 14900 bp, 8 predicted proteins | sample 712E1DmetaG_FD_121300 | JGI IMG/M metagenome (GOLD analysis project Ga0182027, IMG submission 121300) | Permafrost microbial communities from Stordalen Mire, Sweden - 712E1D metaG (Illumina Assembly) | ecosystem: Environmental > Terrestrial > Soil > Wetlands > Permafrost | place: Sweden... | reverse complement strand
CGTTCAATAACACTATGCGCGACGTCTTCTTCACCGGGACCGAAGCCGATGGTCGGCACGCCCATAATTCCCATCGAGCCGACGCCGTTCGTGCTGAAGATCCACTTGTCCACAACTGGATCGGTGTTGTAAAGCGTTCGATACGCCGCAACGGCCGAGCGCACCAGAAAATGGTCTTCTTCGAGCACCCACGTTGGAAAGTACTTCTGCATCGGATACGTGAGGCCGGTATAGCTGGGCGTCTCGTACCGCAACACCTCGATCTCCGCGCCTTGCGCCGCCGGCAGCGCTTTCACCTCGGCGACCGCGCTGTCGAGCGTCTCCCCAGCGGTGAGCCGGCGGTCGAGATGGATGGTGCATGCGCCCGGCACCGCGCATAGGGATGGAGACATCGAGCGAATCTCGGTGACGGCGATCGTTCCCTTGCCGAGAAACGCATCATCGCGCAAACGCGTGTTCAACTCCTCAATCTGCGCGATCAGCGGGGCTATCTTGTAAATCGGATTGTCGCCGCGCTCCGGAGCGCTGGCATGACACGAACGTCCGCGCATGTGAACCTCGATCTCCATGCGCCCGCGATGTCCGCGGTACACGCGTAGATTGGTTGGCTCCGTGATCACCACGCACTCCGGCCGGATACCGTCTTCCTTGAGAATATAGACCCACGCCAAGCCGTCGCAGTCTTCTTCCTGCACCGATCCCACAACCCACAACGTGTAGTCGCCTTCCAGTTCCAAATCCTTTATCATCTTGCCCGCGTAAACCATGCTGGCCATGCCCGCGCGCTGATCGCTGGCGCCGCGTCCGTAGATGAAACCATCCTCCACTTTGCCCTTGTACGGATCCCAGGACCATTCCTTCGGATCGCCAATACCGACGGTGTCGGTGTGCGAGTCCATCATAATCACGTGTTTGCCTGAGCCAATGCGTCCCAGCACGTTGCCCATAGCATCAATGCGGATCTCGTCGAAGCCCACGCGTTCCATCTCCTGCTTGATGCGTTGAACGACAGGACCTTCGTGAGAACTTTCGGCGGGAATGGCGATTAGGTCGCGCAGAAAGCGAACCATGTCCGCTTCCAGCGCGTTTGCGGCGGCGAGTAAACGGGCGGAGTTAATCGTAATTTTGGCAGGCATGTTGATCCTCCTTATTCACCGGCAAATAACATAGCGGCCGTTCAACCACTTCCGAAGGTGATTAGTTAACTATATTATTGCCCACTTATCCTTCTGCGTTTGTTCCTTGCCCGCGGCGAGTCCGGCTGTACGGAGTCTCTTTGAGAGGAAGACTGTTGCGCAACTTTCCATCACGGTTGAAATATGCGCCTGCCACCGCAGGTGCGGTCGTGACGCTCACAATTTCTCCGACTCCCTTTGCCCCGTAGGCTAGCCCCGCTGAATTCTTTTCAATAATATGGCACTCAATCTCTGGAACCTGCGTGGAACGCAGCAGTCCAAGGGTTCCCAGCGTGATTGTCGGCGTGCCATCACGGACAGGAAACTCTTCGGTCAGTGCATACCCCAACCCCATCACGACGCCGCCTTCGATCTGTCCCTCGACACCATTCGGATTGATGGCCTTGCCCACATCATGTGCGGCGACAACCTTCTGGATTCTCCCATCGTGATCCAGAAGGACTACCTGGGTGGCATAGCCATAAGCAACATGACTCATCCGGTTTGGCTTGTCCGCGGTCATGGGATCGGTAATGCAATCGAACTCCCCGTAGTACTCCCGGCCTTCCAATTCGGCCAGCGAATGCTTGCTTAACTCCTGCCTGAGCGCATCGGCCGCCCTGCGCGCTGCCTCGCCGGTAATGAGCGTCTGTCGCGACGCCGTGCTGGTTCCGCTGTCTGGAGTCACCATCGTGTCCGGCGCATGCACTCTGATAGCGGATCCTGGAAGCCTGGTGGATTCAGCAACTATCTGCACCAGCACGGTGGCAATTCCCTGTCCCATGCAGGCCGCGCTGGTCAGGATGATGACGCCGCCGTCCTGCACCCTCAGCTTCACCCGCCCAACGTCGCGTACGCCTACGCCTTTACCGCTGTTCTTGAATGAACATGCAATGCCCGCATCCGGATGAGCGTCGATGAAGTCCTTGACGGCAAGCAAAGTTTCCTTGAGCGCGGTTCCGGAGTCGGCAATCTGTCCGTTGGAAAGCACTCCGCCTGGTTCAATGGCATTGAGGAAGCGAATCTCCCAGGGAGAGATTCCAACTTGCGCCGCGAGCAGGTTCAGGTTGCTCTCCATGGCGAAGCAAGTCTGGGTAACCCCAAAGCCGCGGAAAGCGCCGGAAGGAATATTGTTTGTGTAGAGTGAACGTCCCTCGATATCGACGTTGTCGATCTGGTACGGCCCTGCGGCGTGCGTGCAGGCCCGTTGCAAAACCGGACCGCCCAGCGAGGCGTAAGCTCCCGTGTCGGCCAAAATGCGGGCTCTCACGGCAGTGATCTTCCCGGTCTCATCGCACGACGTCGTGTACTCCATTTCCATGGGGTGACGCTTGGGATGCACAAGAAAGCTTTCCCTGCGGCTGAACGTCAGCTTCACGGGCTTCCCGCTATGCCAGGCCAGCAAAGCCGCATGATGCTGCACAGAGAGATCTTCCTTGCCTCCAAATCCTCCTCCAACGAATTTGCTGATCACGCGAACCTTCTTATCCGGTACGCCTAGCATCTCCACGATGCCGCGATGATCGTCATACACGCTCTGGCCGGCGGTATAGACCGTAAGCGATCCATCTTGCATGGGAACGGCGAGTGCGCTCTCCGGTTCCAGAAAAGCGTGCTCCACGCGCGGTGTGGAGTATCGTTGCGTAACGACATACTTCGCTTCCGCAATGGCCTTATCAACATCGCCGCGCTTCAATTTCGTCTCCGCAAGCAGATTCCCCTTGGGATGAAGCCGCGGCGCGCCCTCCGCCAGGGCATCCTGCGGCGATAAAAGAGGCGTAAGCTTCTCATACTCGACCAGAATCAACCTCAGAGCTTTTCGAGCCGTTTCTTTCGTAGTGGCGGCCAGTACGACCAGCGCGTCTCCAACGTAGCGAGTCTCCTCGCCTTCAGCGATCATGACCGGCCAGTCGTGGACGATGTGTCCAAGCAATCGCTCGCCCGGCACGTCCTTTGCGGTAAGCACAACCTCAACACCGGGGCAGGCCTTTGCCGCGGAGATGTCGATTTTTCTGACCACGGCCCGCGGATATTTCGATCGCAGCACCGCGCCGTGCAACATGCCTGGAATCTGCATATCGTCCACGAATTCGCCAGTACCCAGCAGTTTCTCGGCAGAATCCACGCGAACCGTCCGTGCCCCGACTCTGGCCGCACAACCCTCCGCGACTGGAGTCCCCCCATTGCGAAATGCCGTTGCTGCCAGATGAACAGCCCGTTCGATTTTCAGGTAACCCGTACAGCGGCACAGGTTATAGCGGATGGCGGCCTTGACCTCTGCGGAGGTGGGAGCAGGATTCTGGTCCAGCAAAGACTTCGCGCTTATCACAAAACCCGGCATGCAGAAGCCGCACTGCACGGCTCCAACTTCGCCGAATGCCCAGGAATAAATCTCTCGTTCACGGGCAGTTAGGCCTTCGAGGGTCGTAACCGCCTTCTCATGCACCTTGGCTACAGTCAATGTGCAGGCCCGCCACGCCTTCCCATTGACCAATACCGAACAGGAACCGCAGACCCCCTCGTCACATCCCGCCTTCACTGAAGTCAACCGGGCATCTTCACGCAAATACCCCAGCAGGTTCTTATCTGTTTCCGCAGTAACGGTGTTCTGGTTCAGAGTGAACTGAAACATGGCTGTTAACCCTTCAAATCACACTACCGCGCGGCGAGGATCTTCCGGTTGTACTCGCTCACTTTTGCATATTGTGCATCCCAGAACGCCTGGCTACGCATGGAGTCAAGGAATGGTTTAGTGTAGCCGAACTTCAACCAGTCGCTTTCCTTTTGCCTGAAGAGCTGTTCCTTCACCGAGGCCTCGCGGAAGTCAAATACATGATCATCAGCCGCGCCCAGGAAAATCTCCCGTGTCCAGCGATCCAGCACCTGTGGAGTCAGCTCGAGATAACGGCAGTTCATCTCTTCCAGCACAGAGTGATAGCGATCGAAGCCGTCGGTTGCAACGGTTACCACATTGTCTCCCGCTCCTAGCCGAAGGAACTTTGCCAGCTTGATCGCGCCCAGCACGTTGCAGATGCCGGAGGGGCCGAACAACTCCCCCAGGCTCAAGGCAAAATTCCGGTCCACGCCCATCCTTACCAGCGAATCCAGACCATCGTGGAATATCTTTACCCCCTGCACCGTTTCTTCATCCTTGACGAGGATAACGAAATCGGTATTGAGTACATTGTGAATCAACGTGCACATCTTGTCGCCGATGCCCTCGATGCGATGCTGGCCGCGGCCTCCGTTGGCCAGGGTTGAACATTCATAGGGTTCCAGCGCGGCGATCTTGGCATCGGGGTAAACCGCCTTGATCTGATCGCCGGCCGCCAGCGTGCCCGCTGAGCCTGGCGCCGACGCGAAGCCGGCGATACGGCCGTTACCCACGCCCTTCACCGCTTCAATAGCGCTGTTTCCCGTCACGTGGCGATGGAAACGATAGTTGGGGAAAAGTTCGAACTGAGCCAGGGCCTTGTTCTTGGGATTCTTCATTAACTCCCGGGTCTTTTCCAGGGTCAGAATCACGTCTGATTCGGAACCGGGCGTCAGTTCCAACTCGCCGCCGTACCTCCGGATTCGCTCATACCGTTCCTTGCTCATGCTGTCGGGCATGATGACAATGGCGCGGAACCCGAGCAGCTTCGATACGTAGGCTGTGCCAATCCCGAAGTTTCCTGTCGAGGGTCCTAGAATCGTGTGCTCGCCGGGAACGATCTCTCCGTCCACCAGTCCTTCGATCAACGTGCTGTAGGCTGGACCGACCTTGTGCGATCCGGACGGAAATCCGCAGCCCAGCATCACCACAATGTTGGCATCGATTCCTGTCAGCGCGGATGGCAACACGACTTTGCGTACCTGATTGGCCGCATCCTTCCAAGTAATGTTGAACAGGTTGATGGGGTCGAGCTCATTCTGCTTTAACGCAGTCAAGGCTCTAGCTCGAACATCCTTGTCGACCAAGCCCGGATCTAGCATCTCATCGTAATTGGGACCAAACGGTATCTTTAACATCTTCACTTTTCTCGCTTTCTCTCTTTGCTGCGATCCGCTGCGTCAAGCTCAAACCGCAGTTCTTACCGCATTGCGAACTTCTTCCATTTCAGGCCGCACTGAAATTGCGCGTCCCGCCGCGCGAATTGCGCTTTGTATATCTTTCAGTCCGTTGCCCGTCATGACGATCGCAACACTTTCCGAGCGAGCAATGATGCCCGACTCCACCGCGCGCCTGACTCCTGCCGCCCCGGCAACGCCGGCCGGTTCGCCGAATACGCCGGCCTTGCGCGCCAGCAGAGTGATGGCAAAAAGAATCTCTTCGTCGGAGACGGACACGAATGCGCCGCCCGACTCGGTAACCGCACGCATTCCCTTGCTGAAGTTTCTTGGATGTCCGACAGCGATGGAATCCGCCAGAGTATTGGCATCGCATGGAGTCAGGCTGCTCTTATCCCGCCACGCCGTAACAAACGGCTTGCAGCCATCCGCCTGAACGCCGAGAATCCGTGGCAAGCGGGGAATGAAGCCGAGCATGTGCATCTCTTGCAGCCCCTTCCATACGCCGCCAATTGTGCAACCATCCCCGACAGAGACTACGACCCAGTCGGGAAAGCTGCCCGGTGTAAGCCTCATGAACTGCTCCGCCAATTCAAGTGAAACGGTCTTCTTTCCTTCGATCAGGTATGGGTTGATGGCACAGTTGCGGTTATACCAGCCGAACTCAGCGCTGGCCTGCATGCATAACTCCCATGCTTCGTCGTAGGTTCCCTGAACGGAGAATACCTGCGCACCAAAAACGAGCAACTGGGCCACTTTCGCTTCCGGCGCGCGCGCCGGAACAAAGATGGTCGCCGGAATTCCTGCGGCGGCGGCGAAACCGGCCAGAGAGGATGCGGCATTGCCGGTCGATGCGCAGGTAATCCGCGAGGCTTTCTTCTCCAATGCCTTCACAACGCCTACCGAGCTGGCGCGGTCCTTGAAAGATGCGGTAGGATTGCGGCCCTCATCTTTCACCCAGCATCGCTCAACGCCTAACTCTTTGGCGAGCCTGGGCGCGTCATACAGCGGAGTCCATCCCACCTGCAGATGCGGAATCAGTGTTCGATCCGCAACAGGCAACAAGGGCAGATAGCGCCACATGGAACGATTGCAGTTGCCGGCAAGCGCCGCGGGATTGAGTTCCTTCCGCATTGAGTCATAGTCATAAAGCACGTCCAGAATGCCGTCGTGGTAGCCGCATGACGGGCAGAAGTAGTCCACTTCGTCTGTGGTGTATGCGCGTCCGCAATGAACACATCGAAGTCCGGTGAAATAAGGCATCTTGTTTTTAGCCCGTCAAAAACCCTTACCGTTCGTGCCTCACAATGCTACTGCGCCATGGCGAGCGCCCGCAGCTTGCAGCGGCTGACGCACAGTCCGCATTGAAAGCATTTCTCTTTGTCGATCGTAAGGACTTCGCCCTTCGTAATAGCCCCGTATGGGCAACTGATTATGCACAACCCGCAGAGATTGCACCGCTCCATATCCACATCGGGCGCGCTTTTAGCTTTGGGCGCTCCGCGCTCCGCCATCCTGCGGATGGTGAGGCCCTTGATCTCATCGACCGATTGATAGCCATGCCTGTCGAGGAAGTCGCTGAGTTCCTTGGCGATTTTTCCATAGACCGACGGACCTCGCAGAATGGCCTCCGTGCAGACTTGTACCGCGGAAGCGCCGGCCATGAACATCTCCGCCGCGTCGCGGCCATTCGAGACGCCGCCGACGCCAAAGATGGGGATCTTGACCACGCGCGCTGCCTCATACACACAGCGCAGCGCCAACGGCTTGATGGCCGCGCCGGACAGCCAGCCAAAACCATCTTTGCTCCCCATAAGCGGCAGGCCGGTCTCCAGATCAATGCTCAGGCAAGGACCGAAAGAGTTGATCATGACCAGCGCATCAGCGCCCGCCTCTTCCAATGCCACTGCGATCTCCTGAATATTCGGATGCGGGCTCAGCTTCATGAATACCGGGACATCAACCGCTTCTTTGGCAGCCTTGAGCGCATTGAGGATGGGAGTAATATCGTTGCCAACGTAGTGCGTGGAAAGCTCGAGAGCGTCGGCGTAGGGCTTCACTAGAGGAGCCAGTTCCCGAATTTGATCGGCCGTATATCCCAGTCCTACGATCACCGGCAGTCCGGTGGCCCTGACCAACTTGTATTCCGTCTCAATCCATTGTTCTTTGGGCAGCTCGGACCAGAGCTCTGTATTCAGAAATCCGCCCCGTATCTCCGCCATGCAAGGGAGAGGCACCTGCGCCGGATTCACCGAGATCGTCTTGGTAACCAATCCTCCTGCGCCGCCTTTCGCGGCGGCTTGCAGCATGGCTCCGTCCTTTGACGGCGGTCCAGCGGCGGGAAGGATCGGGTTCGCGAATTCTATTCCGCAGATGCTGACACTCAGTTTTGCCATTTCACTCCGCCTGGCCAATAAATTGAGGAACTACATATTCCGCGGAATAACCGGACTATGCAATGCGCGCCGGCTGCACAACCTTGCGAGAGCTGCGAGGTTTTATCCTGGCCGTTCGCATTCCCGTATCCAGAAAGAGCCGTAGATCGATTGTTCTCCTGCTTCCAGATGCCCGATGTGATTCAGATCACATGAAAAGCAGGAACCTTGTGTCTAGAATCCCCGCACGATGGACAATTCTTCAACACTGTTGGTCGGAAACGGACGGCTGATCACGCACGACGATCGAATGCCGCTGATTGAGGATGGATGTATCGCCATCCGGAGTGGGCTGATCGCCGAAGTTGGCGCCACTGCGGACTTGCTGAAAAGCTATCCTGCCGCTCCGTTCGTGAATGCGCGAAACCGGATAATCATGCCTGGGTTAATCAATACCCACATGCACCTGTACAGCACATTTGCCCGCGGAATGGCCTTGAAGGACGATGCCCCAGGCAATTTCCTTGAGATACTGGAGCGTCTTTGGTGGCGGCTCGACAAGGTCCTCAGTCTTGAAGATGTGTACTTGAGCGCTATGGTAGCGCTGATCGGCTGCATCAGGAATGGCACAACCACCATATTCGATCATCATTCCAGCCCCGGCGCGGTGACCGGCAGCTTGTTCCGAATCGCGGATGCCGTGCGCCAGACCGGCGTTCGCAGTTGTCTTTGCTACGAAGTCAGCGATCGCAACGGCGCGGAAGTCACGGATCAAGGCATCGGGGAAAATCGGGCCTTCCTGCAGAACTGCAAGTTGCACGAAGACAGCCTGCTCAGAGGGATCTTTGGGCTGCATGCTTCCTTTACCTTGAGTGACAAGACCTTGGCACGTTGCGTTCGTTTTGCGGGAGAACTCGATGCTGGCTTCCATATACACGCGGCGGAAGCGAAGGCCGATGTGGCCCAATGCCAGCGCGAACATGGAAAGCGAGTTGTGCAGCGATTGCACGACCTCGGCATTTTGGGCAGCAAGACCATCACCGCTCATTGTGTCCACGTGAACGACAGCGAGATCGACTTATTGCAGGCCAGCAAGACGAACGTGGTTCACAACCCCGAATCCAACATGGCGAATGCGGTGGGCTCTGCTCCAGTACTCGAGATGATCCACCGCGGCGTGCGGGTTGGCCTGGGAACCGACGGCTACACCACGGATATGTTCGAATCGCTAAAGGTGGCTAACGCATTGCAAAAGCACCAGACACGCCAGCCCAGCGCCGGCTGGGCAGAGGTTCCAGCAATGCTGTTTGGCGAGAATGCCGCCATTGCGAGTGAATGCTTTGGGCGCCCCGTAGGCAAGCTGATTCCCGGTGCGTACGCCGACATGATTATCGTGGACTACGATCCGCCGACGCCCTTGTGCGCTGGGAATATCAGCAGCCATATTCTGTTCGGTATCTCCGGACCTTCTGTCGATACCACGATTATCGGTGGGAAAGTTGTCATGAAAAATAGAAAACTACTTGCCATCGACGAAGAAGAGGTTATGGCCAAAGCCAGGGCTGCTGCGACAAAGATGTGGCAGCGTTTCTGAATCCACCCGCCTTCTCTGTCTCTTGTCGGAGTTTGATTAGCGATTAGATGCGTCTGGTGTTCGCAATTGGCGGTTGTTCCGGGAGATAGTTTCGCTGGGACCAGTCGCCGCATCGGAAGCTGCCATCTGCTGTAAAAATTCCTCCAGCAGATTTGCCGCAACGTAGGCGCGATAGCTCGCGGTGGAACGAATGTCGTCGATAGGTCTCACTTCCTGGAGCAGAACTTTGCGTGCCGCCTGAATTCGGTCAGAGGTCAGCGCATGGCCGAGCAACTCGGCCTCGGTGGCAGGCAAGCGCGCCGGAATCTCAAAAAGGCTGGCTGCGGCGATGCGTATCGCCTGCACATTACCTGACTGCATCGCGCCCACGCCCGCCAGCGCCACTTTGGAGATGGCCATGGCATTGCGCGTTCCAACCTTGCGCAGATACTCCACCTTCAGGCGGCGGCCACGAGGCAGATACACGGCCATCACCAGCTCCTGCGGCTGGAGCACGGTGCGTTTGTATCCCAGATGAAATTCACTGTACGGCATACGGCGCGTGCCCTGTGCGGAGACAACTTCAATCTCTGCCTCATATACCAGCAGCACCGGCGGAGAATCGGCCGCAGGCGAGGCATTCACAATATTGCCGCCCAAAGTGCCGCGGTTCTGATTGGCGATCGTTCCTGTCCAGCTAGCCGCGCGCGCCAGCAGCGGAAATTCCATGGCGATGACAGCGTTCCGGCGGATGTCGGTATAAGTCGCCGCGGCGCCGATGGTCAGCCACTCATCGGATGCCATAATGCGGCGCAGTTCGCCGATGCCCCACAAGCTGACCAGCTTCTGCTGCTGCAGATATCCCGCACCGAGAGCAACCATCAACTCAGTACCGCCGGCGATGGGCGTCCACGCACCCGGCTCTACGGCCAGCAGGGCCAGTACCGCGTCAAGCGAACCCGGTGCGACTCCTTCGTACTCGGAGGCGTTCGATCTCATCTATTTACCGTTTCCCTGGTGTGCCAAGTCGGTTGGCGCAGAAACCGCCGCGGGGGCTGGCGTCTGTGTCGAGTGCTTCACGGCATCGATGATGCGCATGTAGCCTGTGCAGCGACAGAGATTCCCGGCCAGGCCTTCACGGATTGCGTCTAGGTCTGGATGAGGATTCTGCCTGAGCAGGTATTCAGCGGCCATCATCATGCCCGGCGTGCAGATACCGCATTGCGTTCCGCCTAGTTCGAGAAACTTCCGCTGGATGTCCGCGAGCTTGCCGTTCGTCGCGAGCCCCTCGACGGTAAGCACTTCGCAACCGTTGGCTTGCAGCACCGGCACTAGGCAACTGTTCACCAGCATGCCGTCCAGTAGCACGGAACACGATCCGCATTCGCCTTCTCCACAGCCCTCCTTAGTGCCGGTCAACCCCAGATCCTCGCGTAGAACGTCCAGCAGCCGCTTCATCGGCGGTACGCTTATGCGGCGTTCGGCGCCGTTTACCTTGAGCCGGATTTCAGGGAACTGAATCTTTGCCGCGTTCATTCCGACCTCTCAGCACTCGCCACAGTATCCAAGGCATCCGGCGCCTGCGCTTGAGCCACGCACATAAAAATATCTTCCGGAAGCAGGGGGATGGAGGTGAAGCTGACCCCAATCGCATCCTGTATCGCATTCAGAATCGCGGGCGCGGGTCCATCATGCGGCAGTTCACCCAGTCCCTTGGCTCCATAAGGCCCGTGTTCGCAGGGTGTCTCTTCGAAATAGACCTCAATGTTGGGCACGTCCGCGGCCGTAGGAATAATGTAGTTAGTCATCTGGTTGTTGCTCATGTGTCCATCCTTCCAGACAACTTTTTCGTAGAGAGCATAGCCAATGGCCTGGGCCACCCCGCCTTCGATCTGTCCGGCTGCCAGAACAGGGTGCAGAACGTGGCCGACCTCCTGCAAGGCGTAGAAATTTTCCACCTGGGCGGTATAAGTGCGCATGTCAACGGCAACCTCCGCCACATAGACAGCCCAGGCAAAGGCCGGATACGCCTCGCCCTTATACGCCGCGTCATCCCAGAAGATGTCCTTCGGAGCCTGATAGCGAGCCTCGGAACGCAGTGTGCCAATCTTCGCCGCATAAGCCGCGCAAGCTGCGCGAAATTCCTGTGCGGAATATTCTTTGCCGAGCAGATTCTTTTCCCGCAGGATGCCGGCTAGCGAATGCGCCGCATCGTCGACCAGACGGCCTACGATCATCGCTGTGCGCGAAGCCACGGTTGGCCCGCTGTTGGGTACGTGCTGCGTATCCGGTTGCGCGGTCGATACATCCTCATAGGGCAGGCCGAGCGCCTCGGCGGCAATCTGACTAAGGATAGTGCTGGTGCCCTGGCCAAACTCTGTGCTGGAGGCGCACACCGTGACATGACCGGACGCATCCGCCTCCAGGCCGACCAGCGAATTCAAAAAGCGCTCACCGGAGCCGGTGAATCCCGAACCATGCATGAAGCTGGCAATGCCCATTCCGCGCCGAATCGAATTTGATGCCGGGCTCATGGCGTTCTCGCGCGCGAAACGTGCGCGCTTTGCACGATAGCCCGAGACTTCCAGAGCTCGATCCAGCATTCCGGGCAAATCGAGCGGATCGCGGATCACTTGGCCCGTTGCTGTCGTCTTGCCCTGAGCAAGAAAATTCCGGCGGCGTACCTCTTCGGGAGAAAGACCGGCGGCTCTCGCAATCTGGTCCATATGCCTTTCGATGCCGAAAATAGTCTGCGGCGCGCCAAACCCGCGAAAGGCGCCGTTGGGCGGCAAATTGGTCGCCCATGCACGCGAGCGCACACGGATATTTTCGCAGAAGTACGGGCCGAAGGAATGAATGGTTGCGCGCGAAAGCACAGTCGGCGATACAGTTGCGTACGCGCCGCCATCTAGATCTATCTGAATATCCATAGCCAGAAGGCGTCCATCTGGATCAACCGCGGCGCGGTAGCGTGTGCGTGATGGATGACGCTTGGTGGTCGCCGCCATATCTTCCATGCGGTCGTAGATCATTTTGACGGGGTGACCAGCTTTTTTCGCCAGTAGGCCGGCATGCGAGGCAATGATCGAAGGGTAATCCTCCTTGCCGCCAAATGCGCCGCCGGTCTCCGTCTGGATCACGCGAACCTTATCAGCAGGCAGGTCAAAGATGCGCAGCAGCGCCCTGTGCACATAGAACGGACACTGCATCGATCCCTGGATTGTAAGGCCATCGGTATCGGACCAATCCGCAATCACGCCGTTGTTCTCAATATAGAGATGCTCCTGCGCGCCGGTACGGTATTCTCCCGAGACTATGTGCGCCGCGCGCTGCCACATCGAATCCACATCGCCCTTCTCGATCTGGAAACGCTTAATGACGTTGTCGTTGCCCCAGACAATCGTTTGCTGCCGCTCGCTTTCTTCAATCGTGAAGACAGCGGGCAGCGGATCGCAGTCGATCTCCACCGCAGCGACGGCTTCATGAAGTCGCGCCTTGTCGGGGTGCGCCAGCAGAACAACCGGCTCCTCGGGATGATTGATTTGCTTCTCGGCGAGTACCGGCTGGTCGTTATCTATGATGAGCGCGATGCGGTTTGTGCCTGGAATGTCGCTGGCGGTAACGATGACGAACTCGTCCCATGCAATACCTCCGCCGAAATGGATGCCTTTGATTGTGCCGCGTGCAATTCTGCTGCGCACGGTCGCGCCATGCCACATATCGTGTAGAGCGATGTCGTCGATATAGCGAGCGCCACCTGTCACCTTACCGAATCCTTCCTTGCGTAGGACCGGCGTGCCTACAATGCGGGTCTGTGTCGTGTCACGCATGATGAGAGAGCCCAACTTGCGCACCTTAACGGGCTGGGCGTATTTGCTAGCATATCGCGACTGGGCAAGATGCAAGCAGTGCTTTCTTTCCGATATTACTGCACCATTTGATTCAGTCAATGTGAGCAGAAGTTCGACATTGATGTTCTCATGGCATCGGATTGATGGGCCCGGCTGGAACTGGACCATCGAGAGTGGTCTGTTCCTGGGGTGGCCCAAGGGATGGATCAAAAGTTCCACTGCTCTCTGGTCGACCAGAGAAAAGGGCAACTCAAAGGGGTATTAACTACTCGGAGAGAAATTCGCTGGTGGAAGATATTCGCAGAAATGGCCCGGAAACACGGGGTTAAATCAGACTTATGTTACTCATTATAAATAACTTAGACTGCGTGGCGGGAGAAGTAGAATTCGAACTCTCGATAGAGGCTTTGCAGGCGATTGAATTCAAAAGGTTTAGAGCAAAAATGATTCTCTGCGGTGGAGTTTTCAGCGAAGCTCCCGTCACAGACCATCGAGCGGTCTATCCCAGGGTTAGCCGAAGGGATGGATCAAAAGTTTGACTGTTCTCTGGTCTACCAGAGAACAGTGTGATCTAAAGGCAGATTAGGCCGACATGGGGCAGATTGCTTCCGCCAAGCCGACTTGTTGGGATCAATCCACCAGATACCGCATTCCCAGGAGACATTTTTTAAGTTGAAACGCAAGGCGAAATGCAGGTGTTATTTGGGCTCAGCTTATAAAAAGAGGCGTAACGTTCTTCCAGATGACGCTCCCACTGGCATCCATTCCGTGCTCTGTGTACGGGATTTAAGATGGGAGCAGAGACTGCTTTTCTGACCCTGGCCTATGGTTCTCTCCGATGACTGAAACGAAGTAAATGGCTGGCATCTGAACTGCGCGCAGTCCATGGAGACGCGGTGATGTATTGGGACGTTGTGGTGATTACTGCCTCCTCCGAACGGCAGGCGGAGCTATACCGCAATGAGCTCCAGCGTCGGGCGTATTCCGGGATGTTATCGAAGGAGACGCAGTTTCTTGTCGTCCCCGATCCTGGGGACCGAAGGGTAGGCACCGGCGGAGCGACGATCAACGCGCTGGGTGTTCTGGACAAGAGCCGGGAATGGTGGGGACAGCACAAGGTTCTGCTACTTCACTCGGGGGGCGACTCGCGCCGCCTGCCGCAGTACTCGTCCGGCGGCAAGCTGTTCGGTGTGCTGCCATCGAGAACGCGGCTCAGAGAGACGACAACCGTATTTGATGAAACGCTGGTGCTATCTGCTGCTTGGGCAGAGGGAGTTCCCAACGGGCTACTGGTGGCTTCAGGGGATGTGGTATTGCGGTTCGATGCCAATACTGTGCAGTGGGACCGGCAGGGTGTGACCGGCGTCGCGATGCGTCTGGATCCGGAAACTGGGAGTCACCACGGTGTCTATGTCGTAGGGGCCAAAGGGCAGGTCTATACATTTCTGCAGAAGCCCACGCCCATGGAGGTAAGAGCCGCTGGTGGAATGCTGGAAGATGGGCGGGTCGCCGTCGATATTGGGCTATTGCGGTTTGACGCCGAGATAACGGCGATGCTCTCTGAACTGGCCGGACCTGAGGCATTGCCGGGAGTTGATCTCTACGACCAAATCACGCGCGGCCTGACGGGCCAATGGAAGCCGGAGGGGGATGCCGAGCCGTTCTGGCAAAGGCTTGCGGGAATTCTGCACTCTCCCGTAAGGCCGGTGGAATTCCACTGTTCGGTGGTCGAGGGCGAGTTCATCCATGCGGGAACGACCCATTCCTTTCGCTCCCTTGCAGCCGCATCCGGCGGAATTCTGGACAGTGTGATTGGCGGTGCATGCGAAGCCGGGCATGAAGCGGTAATCCTGGAGTGCGACCTTGGTGGAGCAGT
>Ga0182027_10008526_pt1 | contig 14900 bp, 13 predicted proteins | sample 712E1DmetaG_FD_121300 | JGI IMG/M metagenome (GOLD analysis project Ga0182027, IMG submission 121300) | Permafrost microbial communities from Stordalen Mire, Sweden - 712E1D metaG (Illumina Assembly) | ecosystem: Environmental > Terrestrial > Soil > Wetlands > Permafrost | place: Sweden... | reverse complement strand
GGTAAATCTTCGAGAAAATATGCATTCCCGCGTCTGAAATAAGCATCATAATCAAGGGGATTGTTGGCAATTTCTTCTGTAAAAATAGATATTTCATTATTCATAATTTTCTATTTTATATTATTTGTTCGGCTGTTCATGTTGGGAGCTTTAATGTTATTCATGGACACAATGAACATGAGAATGACCATGAGCTATACCTTGTATATTATCTTAACCTGCATCATGGACACTATGACCATGAGAATGTCCATGAGCATCTTATTTACCCTCTTTATAAATATATCTATAATCATGTGAAGTTACGGGTTTGCCATTATCACCTACCAAACCAAGTGCTTTCATCTTTTTTAGCTGGTTAGATGCTTTCTTTCTTTCAAACTTAAAGTAATCTTCATACTCCTTTCTTGATACTTCTTTACGGGCTTTTATAAAATCATATCCTGCCAGTTCTTCATCATTAAGCTGAGAAATAGCAGCGTTATTACTTAAATCCCGAATAGCATCAGCATTACGAGGAAAAGTAACAATAAGATTGGGCTCTACGTAAGTAATAATAGGCAAGGGCAGATTGTATTTTATTCTCATGTCCCTGTATGTATCCATTCCAACACCCACTTCTTCCATGTATTCCATAAGGTTAAATACATAAGCAAGTGTTTTATTCCGGCTGATAGAAGTGGCAGAAAAATTTTGCAGATTTTCGAGTGTTATAGGGGGAACCGGTTTGCCCGGACTCTTTACTACTATTTTATCAGGGGTAATTTCTAACTGGACCTTTGCACCATCAATGCTATAATCACGGTGGATAATTGCATTGTTAATGACTTCATCAATGACCTCAATAGGAAAGGAAGAAATTTTTGAACGGGCAAATTTTGATCTGTCAAAACTTTCCGGGATTACTTTTCTTGCCCATGCTTCTACTTTCTCAGGAATCAAAACCAATGCATCATCAAAACTCTGAACATCGGTTTTACCGTTGCCATAATCTACTTTTGCTTTTACGGCAGCCTGAGGAAATTTATGACGTGGTTGTTTACCGAAAAGCAAAATAGCATTACCTGTAGGAATATTTGATTTTGATTTTTCATCATATTCTATCAGGCCTATTTGTAAAAGCTCGTCAATAAATTTAGGGGAATTAACTTTCAATTTGCTTTTAGATTTGATGAGAAATTTTTGCAGGGCTTCCTCAGAAAGATCATCGAGTTTTGTTTTTTCAGCTTTAGCGTTAAGAGTACCGGGTTTATTTTGTTTTAAAGCGACCGCTTCTTTTTTGCGTATGTGAGCTCCCCTGAGAAAGTCTGCATTAAATATTTCAATTACTTTATGCAGGTCTTTATCGAACTGGTGAACTTTGACGCCATGTGATACGAGATATTCAATGCCACTATGGTCAACCATGGGATCGGGGTCTTCAATACCAAACCAAATTTCAGCGACACGTGCATTTACAATTCTTTCGGAACAACTTATTTTCGGAGCATTTCTTGCGCCAGGAGCACAAGGTTCGAGGGTGGCAAATAACCATGCACCAGAAATATTTTTATGGCGGTTTTTTTTATCGAGTACAGTATATTCGGCATGATCACCATCTCTTAGTTCACCTCTGAAAGCCGTATCAAACGAACCATCAGGAAAAACAAGCACAGCGCCAACGAGTGGACTAGATTTATCTTTTCTTTTTTCGTGAATGGAATTTTTCATGACCGTGATAGCCATTTCCATGTATTCGCGAGGTGTTTTCCTTTTGTCGATTGCCATGAATAAAAGAAATTTATTTAAAATTTGATTTTATTATTTTTACTGCAGCACAAAGTTTGTTAGGTCTTTCATATTTATTGAATTTTGATCGCCTTATCAATAAGGTGATCAAATTGTAATTTATTATTAATTAGCAAAGTGTATCATCTTAAAAAATGTACCAGAAAAAATATTTGTTGAAGTTTGTATTAAAAATTAAATCAGTTACAAAACTAAATAAAAGAAATTATTAAACAGAATTAATTTTACCTTTAAGTAAATTGACAATATTTTTTTAAAAAAAATATGCGCTTTGATGCGACTATGCATGAGATTATTGAACCTTTGCAATAAGTATTGAAAAATTATGAGAGGTAAAGTGAAAATAAATTCCTTTGTTGGTGATCACACTAACAAAGGCTGCATAATTTATTTTCCGAAAATTCTTGTATCGCGTTTTTCGTCGGATTCTTTGCCATAGGTGTCATAACGTTCATGGACCATTTTACGCCATTCTTCAATTGGCCAATTTACACTTTCGGGAGGCATTTGGAAATCAATAGTGATCTCGAGGTTTTCGCAAAGTGATTTCCATATTTCATATTCATCGCCGAGATAGACTGCATACATTACCCAGTAGTCTTTTTCGATTTCATTTAAACCGGGAAGGTATCTGAAGAGCGCAGGCTGAATGATGTCGTAGAATTCTGTTTTACGCTTCTGTTCCCATTCATTGAAAATGATCATTTTTTTATTGTCTTCCTGTTTTTCTTTTTCCCATTCTTCATCAGACAACCATGTGTAAAAAGCTCTGTTTTCATCATCCCTTAAACTGGGAGGTTGCGGATTACAGTAAAACTCTCTGAATTCTTCGAGGCGTGGTTCTTTCTGCCGGAGATCCACATTATTGTTATAATCGATGAGCAGGTAATACATGCGGAAGAAAAGACCGGAAACACTTAAATCGTTTATTTCATCTTTGTATTTGCGCATTACAGGATGAGTGATGGTGCTGAAATCAGGATAATGATTCAGCATTAATTTATCGAGTTGCGGCCTGAGTTCTCTGATGGCTTTATTATGGATTCCTTTGTAAAACTTACTGAAATCGAGGAACCATTGGGTGGCATCTACGAGCTCATCACCAAATACTTTTCTGAATGATTCATTTTCCGAATGGAAAAGAAAATCAAAGTCGCTTAATTCATTTTCATCATCCATGGCTAACAATAATAATTTATTTTTTAAAAGATAAGTTGAAATTCTGCATCTTTTTCTTTTTTGAAAAGAGAGTTTGGGTGAGAGCAGAAATACATTGTAATTATACATGCTCCTTTGAGCACCATTACAAGTATGAGTTTTTTGCCTTTATCAATTCCGTGTGAACTCAGGAAAGACGGCATGACGAAGATGATCTTTTTTTTATCACCCTGGGGAGCTTCTATTTTGGACATGACCGGAACCATCTTTGGATCGGTGATGCCATAAGACCATTGTTTGTAAAGCTCATGATCGGTCTTAATCAGATTTAAAATTTTAGTATTCATGACGCATAGTATTATAGGACTAAAACGCTATACAATACTCAAATATTGTGCTATTGTTGGGGAAAGTTGGTGTTTTTGAGAAAAATATGGGGTTTTTGGGAATAAGCAGTAAAATTGTATTATTAATATACCTATCGGTTTCAGAGAAAATTAGTTTAATGAAAAACAAAAGTGCCTGTAATTCAAATTAGTATAAATATTTATTAAAATAAATGCAAAATAATTGCTAATTTATGAACTAGCAACGATATTTATTGTATATTTGCATCGAAATTATGATTGACAATAGACCAGACATAAACAAATTCCACGAAATTCAATACAATGAAAGCATGAATGGTATTGCAAATTATTCTTTACAGAATGATTATAATAATCATGCATACACGTCAGCGAATTATTTACAAGGTTTGGATAATTGTGAAGTCAATAAAAATATACTGTTTGCAGGACAGAGCTTAACCACGCGAAGAGCAAACAAGTTTAAAAGCCGAAGGAGTAGAAAACAGCAGATGTATGCTGATTCGGATATTTTATATAATTATGTAGATCTTACCCGAAAAATAGAACTAGAACAAGTAGCAGCGCAGATACAATCTCAAACAGAATTCGAAAAAGATATTTTTCTTCGAGATTTAAGCAGATATCTTCAAAGTGAATTTTCTGATTTAAAACCTCAGGTTCGAAAAAATATAATAGAAGCACTTGATAAAAATTACGAATCTTTCAACAATATTGACATTGATACATTTTTACCGGAATTTATTAATAGTGTAATCCAAGTTGTTGGTGAAGAAACTCCTCGTTACTTTTTATCGGAATTTACATTAGATTATCATTATGATTTTACTTTTGATTTCATACAATTTCTAAAATATGAAACGACTAGACGACTTTTTAAAAATGTGTGTCAGCAAGCTAAAAAGCTTCCACTGACAATATATCGTGAAAGCACTTTACGTGGACAAATGATTGAATATATTGATACCATTTGCACCTATAAGGATATTGTAAATACTATTTATTTAAGCAATAGTAATAATTGTAGTATTAACAATAAACCAAAAACCGATGCAAAAACAATACTTATTAGACCTCTTAGACCTACTGATTAATCTAAAAGCCATTAACAAAGTTCCTGTGAAATACAGAAGGGACCTTGACAGAAACATAAATATCGTAAAAAAAGAGATTGAAGATTATGGTGAAAAACCACCAAAAAACAAAAAGAAATTTATTACCATAAAAAAAATTAAGGAAATATTTACATGGGCAGTTGGCCTTTATAATATGTTCTTTTCCTCATCCTAAAAAATAATTTCATATGAGTGTGGGACCAACAATAAAAGATCTGAGAATTCGAAAACAAATGAAACAGTTGGAACTCTCAGCAAAAAGTGGTGTGTCGCAAAACTACCTGTCACAGATAGAACACGGAAAACAACCAAAGTTTGCGACGTTGCAAAGATTAAGCAAAGCATTAGAAGTCCCACCCGAAGTGATCACATTTTTATCAATGGATTACAAAGATATACCTGACAATAAGAAGGAAGCATATAGGCATATTGAGCCGACTATAAAGGCTATGATAACGGAGTTTTTTATACACGACAAGATCAATAGTACTCCTTGATGTATTCATAGGCTTTATTGAAAAGCTCTTCATCTTTGATTTGATATTTTGTCCAAAGAATTTTACGTAATTCTCTTTTGACTTCCCTTTCGCCTACCGTGGAATTCTGCCAGCCTTCGAAGCGGACTACTTTTACAATTTCATCAATATCATTTACGATGCGTTCAACTATTGCAGGGGTAGTATCAGTTTTTAGTTCAAGGAATAGTTCTGTTAATGCTGCTTTTGCATTTTTTTGTTCTTCTATGGGATCTGAGCCTTTTTCAGCTTGTAGTGTTTCTTTTGCAATCTGACAAAGTTCTTTGATGAATTCAATGGAGTTTATCAATCCTTTTTCTGCCTTATCTCTAAGGGCCTCCAGCCTTTCGCTGAGGCGTTTGAAAATAGGTTTATTGCCGTGTTTATGGAGACGGCTGATCAGCAATTTTAAAATTTTCTCTGCTTGCTTCGGGTCTTTTTTATTCATTAAATCATCAATCACTTCCTCATCCAGAATCATCTCTTCCATGTCATGACTGATACCAGTCACATGAATGTGCTCATGAATGAGGGCTGTTGTTTGCGCACCCAAAGCATGCCACAATAGCCTGCCATAATCATCCGATGCGGGTTTAACAGAAGTATAAACCTGCGACAACCATTTATAATCTTTTTGAAATTGATTTAATATTGCATCCGGCGATAATGCTTCCCATAATTTTGATAAACTGCTGAAATCTTTTGCAAAGGCATCTCTCTTTTCATTCGTATTGATGCAGTCCTGTGCTTTCTGTAATCCTTCAAATCCCGCAAGACTTCTGTCAATGCCTTCAAAATGAGCTAAACATTTTTCAATCCATTCAGGTAGTTTGTCTTTTAATTCCTGCAGATTAGTGATAACGGCCAGTACACTCTTTTCGTCAAAGGCCAATGCTTTTGCCGTGTCATCAAACACTCCAAAGTAATCTACTATTCTGCCAAATGTTTTATTCGGGAATAAACGATTAGTGCGGCAAATTGCCTGCAACAGGGTATGATCTTTTAGCGATTTATCCAAATACATTGTTTGTAAAATCGGGGAATCAAAACCTGTGAGCAGCTTTGCAGTGACAATGAGAAATTTTAATGGTGAATCAGCATCATTGAATTTCTCGATTACTTTTTCCTGCTTATCTTTATCCATTGCCCATTTTTGCTTGAAATCATAATCATCATTGGCAGATGAACTCATGACTACTTCGCTTGCTTCAAGGGATAATAATTTATCTAATTCCTCTTTGTACTGAATGCAAGCATAACGATCAGGTGTAACAATCATTGCTTTCAAACCTTCGGGTTCTACATGCGCTTTGAAATGTTCTACTATATCAGCTACAATCGTATTTACACGTTCAGGTGATTTTAAAAACACAGACATCTTTGCTGCTTTCTGGCTGAGTTTATTACGATCATCTTCGCTCAGATCGTTTGCCATCTCTTTGAAAGCAATATCCAGACCTTCTTTGTCAATATGGTAATTCGGAAGCCGTGGTTCAAAGTGTAAGGGAAGTGTTGCATTATCTCTGATGCTTTCCTGAAAAGTGTATCGGCTCATGTATCCGCCACTGTCCTGTTCTGCACCAAAAGCCCAAAATGTATTTTTATCGGCTTTGTTTATGGGTGTTCCTGTTAAACCAAAAAGAAAAGCATTCGGCAAAGCATTACGCATTTTACGACCCAGATCACCTTCCTGTGTGCGGTGCGCTTCATCCACCATGACAATAATATTATCCCTTTTGTTCATGTCGGGATAAGCATCTTTGAATTTATGCACCATTGTAATGATGATCTTCCTTGTGTCCTGTTCCAATAGTTTATGCAGTTCTTTGATACTATCAGTGGTAGTCATATTAGGCACTTCGGCAGTGTTGAATGTAGCTGAAATTTGCGTGTCCAAATCAACCCTGTCCACCACAATAATGACAGTAGGATTATTTAATTCCTGTTGCTTCCGTAGTTTTTGTGCAGCAAACAACATCAACAAGGATTTACCTGAACCCTGAAAATGCCAGATCAAACCTTTTTTTATTTGTCCTTGTTTTACTCTTTCCACAATGGCATTTGCGCCTTCGTATTGCTGATAGCGACAAACAACTTTTATTTTCTTTTTCTTTCCGCTGGTTGCATATACCGTGAAGTACTGCAAAATATCCAAGAGAGTAGAGGGTTTTAGCAAATGGGTTAATTGATTTGCGATTTCATTTAATCCGAGAAAGTGACTTAATTCGTCTTTGTCATCTTCTAATCTCCAGGGAGACCAAAATTCCAAAGGTGTTCTAACTGCGCCAATAAAAATTTCTTTTCCTTCGGTAGCAAATGAAAACACATTAGGAACAAATAACTGTGGAACTGAATTTTCATACACTACATGAATATCGTGGGCAGCATCAAACCAACTGATAGATGGACGTACGGGAGTTTTTGCTTCGCCAACTACTAAAGGAATTCCGTTCACGAACATTACTATATCAGGAATTTTTATTTCTCTGGCGCGTACATTAAATTGATTGGTCAGTAAAAAAGTGTTGTTGCTGATGTTGTCAAAATCAATCAACTGTATCGCTACATGCTCATTGTTTTTACCAATGGGCATTGATACTTCATTGCGCAGCCATTTGGCAAATTCTTCATTAGCTCGAACCAAACCAACATTGTTAACCGTAATGAGGATGGCTCTGAGTTTGTGAATGACTTCTTCTGCACGTTCAGGATTAGCAGCAATAGCAGGATTGAGCCTGCATAGCGCTTCCTTTAATTCTTTTTCCAGTAAAATATCGGTATTGTTGCGCTGCAATAATTCAGGTTGGATGTATTGCCATTTGACTTCATCACTGTATGAAACCGAATCTTCTTTTACGGTGCTACCCTGCACTGCATTCAGGTTTATACCAGAAAGCTGGTGAATGATAAAATGTTCGACTGTATTTTGTTCGTTGAAGGTCATTATTTGATTATAATCTCTGCTTCAAACTGAATTCTTATTTTATACTTGCTTTTAAAGTATTCACGTTGTTCTGCATCGAAATCCTGAAAACATGGAAACTGATGCTTTGAGTTAGCAACGACCGCTTTTCTTTTTCTAAAGCTATAATAAAAATGCTCATTTTCTACAATCATCCGCTTTAAAGTTGATTCAATTTGTCCAAGTCCTTCACTTTTCCATGAGTCTCGTTTGTTCTTTAATTCAACAAACAGCAAATTATTTTCGTAGCTTAACATAACATCACAGCTACTATCCTTCTCTCCGTTTTCCCTAAATATTTCAATACAATTGTCAATAGCTGTAAATAAAATTTGTTTAGCTTCATCGTTTAGAACGGTTGCATTCCAAGTTGGCTCATCAGTTAATTTGATTTCCGCAGGTGAATTATCCTCCGCATCATATAACCCGAACTTTCTTGCGTTGATTGTTTTTTGACATTTAGCCTTAAAAAAATCTACACTCATAATTCTTCTTCAATTTCTAATAATGAATCAAAAAGTTGATTTCCATTTCCAAGTGATTTATTAAGGAAATTATTATCAGAAGGAATGCCTTCAAAACTTCCAAGTTTTGTAATTATTCCATCTTTTTCATCTAATTCGTATATGACTAAATCTTTTGATTTTACCGTTGAGGACATTGGAACAATATCGTTTATATATGTATATTCAGGATCGCTTAATTTATACTTTTTCTCTTTTAGTAGTTTATAAACATTCTCAGCTTTTACGCATAAAGTTAAATAATTAATTAAATATGGGCTATGAGTTGTAATTATCAATTTATTTCCTTTGTTCCTATTATTATATTCTAACAAACTATAAAGTACTATTCTTTGAGAATCCGGAAATAAATTCTGTTCGGGTTCTTCTGCAATATTGATAAAACACTTATTGTAAAAACGAGCTTTAATTTTAGCAATTATTTCGTCTTTATCTTTTTTTAGATCATTCAATTCTATATCTTGAATTTCTCTATTCAATTTCATTAAATCATTTACATTAATATTTTTTTTGAATGTTTCTTCGTCATTCGGAGTTGGCATTGAAAGATGACGCGAAACAAGAAATAAAGGGATATATGATTGTAATCCACTCGAAGCTTCTAGTAAGTTTATTCGATAATCAGTACCGGAGACAAATGACTGTTTTGTCTTTTTATCATATTCATATTTATAATCACCAATTGGCAATTTCAAATATTTTTCATTCATTTCCTCCTGGGCTTTTCTTAATTCTTCAGAGAAATCAAATATATTGCCAGATAATCCCTTCAAGCCATACGCTTCACTAATGGTTGTTGTAAGATTCCTTTCAGAAGGAATATACATAATTTTAGGAACTATGTAAGTATAATTATCAATTATTTCAACAATCGCATCTGTATCTGTACCTTCAAAAGTGATATGATATTTTTCACCCCAATATTCAATTAGTGTATTCTTTTTAAAATATTCAAAAATCCTTTGATATTTAAAGTGACCTTTAAAGTTTACAACTAATGTTTTGTGATTATCCGGGACGTATCGATTTAACCATTTTTCAAGCCAGGTTAATGTTGAAATCACCTTCGCTATTGTACTTTTTCCACTCCCCTGATTACCAATAAACACAGTAACTTTCTTCACATCCATCCAACCACCATCTTTTTGATAGCCTTCTTTGATAGGGCCGAAGTTTTTTATTTTAATTCTGCTCATATGTTTGACTATTATTGATACAAATTTACTTTTTTATCCCAATATCTCACTCAACAATTTTTGCTTCAAATTCTTTAAGGTTGTTTTCTGCTGTTTGAGTTGATCAACTGTATTATTTATTTGTTGTAACACTTCCAAAATCTTTTCTTGTACTTTTAAATCAGGTACTGAAACTTCTAATTCTGATAAATCTTTCCATTTTGTACGTGGTGATAATGAGCCGGCTGATGTGCTTACCGCATGTTGAATAAAAGCTTCTGATGAAATATAGTAAGGCAATAATCCCTGCATCATCTTTTTTGCTTTTGCTCTTATCACCAAAATATCGCCTGAACAAATTCCATCGAAATCTGCAACAGCTACTTTTTTTAGATATGCTCTGCGTTTGCCAAACAACACATCACCTTTTGCAAATCTTTTGGAAAACGTAGTTCCATTTGCAATTTCGCCCCATCCCTGTAATTGAAAATTTTCAGATTCTATATTCTCCAAACCAATAAAACGTGTTACTTCATTATTATGCTCTGGATATTTTTTATCACATACTGCTATTTCGCCAAATGTTGTTAGCATGCAATTTTTGCTATTCAATAAATTACCAAACGCAGTTTCTTTGCTTAGCAAACCATTGATTAATGTTTTTTGTAAAGCTTTTAAATTCTTCTCCTGCTCATCCACCTGCTCCATTGCGGTTTCTATGGATTGGAAAAGTGAGGCTATTTGTTTTTGCTCGGAGAGAGGGGGAAGAGAGATTTCATATTTTGCTATATCCTTCCAATTAATAAATGGATTTGTTGAACCTTTAGAATTGTCTATAGAAAACTCAGTAAATCTACCTGATTGCATCACTGCAGCAAGGAATGGAATAGTGGTTTTGTTTTCCTTCACATCAATAACGAAAGTTGTATTTGCACAAACACCTTCAAAATCGGAAATTGCAACCTTTCGTAAATATGTTCTTCTTGAACCATAAAGAATTTGATTTGGTAAAAATTTTCTATGGAATGCCGGCCCAATTAAAACATCTTTAACTATTCCCCAATTTTTTATTTTGAGTTCGTCAGTAATCATGTGGTCACCTGCAACAAACCTTTCAATATTATCTTCAACAGGGTTGCAGGATAAATTTGAAGCTTTTGCAATTTCTCCAAACTTTACTTCTTCCCATTTGTCTTTTCTCAACTTCATACTTCAATTCCTAAGTTCTTAAGTTGAGTAAATAAATTTTCAATAGAGGTATTGATTTGCGATTGCCCAGTTTTTATAAGGGCTAGTATGTCTTCTGTATTATGTACATTATCAATTGCAGTCTGCTTTACATTTAATTGCAAACTTAGGTTGCCATTATTTTCCAATACTTCCTTATTGCTTTTTACTTTCGCAAAACCTTCAACATCTTTAAACTTCCAATAAGCATCACTTATCTTGTTTATATGTTTAGGTTCCAACCAGGCATTAGTTCTTTCAAGTTGCAATTCATCTTTGGCATCAATAAAAATAATTTTGCCTTTTCTTTCCTTCGGCTTTTTCATACGGCACACAAGCAAACAGCTTTCCATGCTGCTGTTGTAAAAAAGATTTTTTCCCATGCCAATAACGGCATCTACATAATCTTCCTCAATCATCTTTTTACGAATATCACTTTCGGCATCACGGAACAATACGCCATGCGGCCAAAGCACAACACATCTTCCCGTTTCAGGATTTAAACTTTTCATAATGTGTTGCTGAAAAGCATAGTCAGCACAGCCTTGCGGTGGCGTTCCCCAAATGTTTCTGCCAAAGGGATCGTTCATCCATTTTGCCTGGCTCCACTTTTTTACACTGTAAGGAGGGTTGGCCATCACCACATCAAATATTTTCAGCTCGTCATTTTCCAATATCTGCGGGCTGTCTAGGGTATCGCCCTGCACAATTAAAAACTCATCAACATTGTGCATAAACATATTAATACGCGCAATGGCAGAAGTAATAAGGTTCAGCTCTTGTCCGTATAATTTCAGCGTGCGAAATTCTTTGCCTTCATCTTTTAAATGCAAAACGGAACTCAATAAAATACCACCACTGCCGCATGTGGGATCGTATATACTTTCACCAGGTTGTGGGTTTGTTATCTGAGTCATAAGTTTTACAACCGTTCTGTTGGTGTAAAATTCCGCTGCGGTATGTCCGCTGTCATCAGCAAATTTCTTTATCAGATATTCATAGCCTTCGCCCATAATATCGTGGGGAACATTGGCCACACTTAAATTTATCTGGTTAAAATGTTCAATCAAGTCAAGCATTTTTTCATCACTCATGCGGCGTTTGTTTGTCCATTGTGCATCACCAAACACATCATGCAGCATTTCAAAATTGGCTTTCTCAATATTGCTCAATGCCTTTTGCAAAGCTGCTCCCACGTCCACAGTTTTCTTTCTTATATCATCCCAATGGCAACCTTTCGGAATCTGAAAACGATGGTTCTCGGCAAACTCGGCATAACTTAAATCATTGCTGCTTTCTGCTAAAGCCAATTGATATTCCTCTTCCCACAAATCGCTGATGCGTTTGAAAAACAATAATGGGAAAATATATTGTTTAAAGTCTGCTGCATCAATCATCCCCCGCAATATGTTTGCTGCACCCCAGAGATAATCTTCTAATTCTTTTTTTGTCATTTTATATTCTATAATATTATTGGAAAAAGTCGATTACACCATTAATTAATAACTATTTTTCTTTAAAAATAAACCGTATGCTTGATTTAATGCTTGCTTAAACTGAGTGAAATTACCAGAGTTCTTTTCGAACTTTTTTCTGCCTTCTGTTGCTTTATAAAAATTTCTTGGGTCAGCTTCATTTTTTGGTAACATCCCAACATACACAATACATCTTGGTTTTGAATATTTAATAATGCCATTCGAGTATTCCGGACTATCAATAAAATCAATCCATTCTCTTCTTCCACCAGTAAAACATTTTTCTTTCCAATTCTGTAATTGGTTATATACATCTACAATTGCATACCATTTGATATATTGGTAATGGTCCTGTACTTTTTTATTTAATTCATAATAAACAATCCGGTTAAAAAGAAAATTCAAACTCCAACATTCTATATATTTAAAAACAATATGATCTAAATTATTACCAAGTGGTTTTTTTATTGGGTTCTCAGGGAAAGCCTCATTATACCTCTTTTCCTCGTCAAAATAACTTTCTATTTGGCCTGATATACCTTCATCAGGCTTTCTATTTTCGCATATATAAAAGTAAAGTGATAACTTTGTCATAAATATTTTGTAAGGACTAGAGAATTTACCACCTTCAGTCCTTTTCCGGTGATAGGAAAATCTTGCACCTAGTTCATTTATTCTATTTTCAAGCATAACTTGTCTTGGATCCGTAGAATGTAAGTCAGATGATTTAATTTTATTCTGCGAGTTCAAGGCAGTAATTATATCGATACTTCGTTTATATGTATCAGAGTCTTCATATGGCAAACGATAAATTCTTACAAGTAGCTTTGCAGGATTGTTAGCGCTTCTGTTTTCGTCATATGCTTTGTATAATTGAGTTACAGTTTGAGCACCATTAACCACTTGAGGGTTTCTCACTGTAACTGTTCTGTCATGCTCATTCACTTCCAACCAATCAGCAAAAATGATAATGCCATTATGTTTGTACCAAAACAGAGAGGGGTCTTCTTTGAAACTTTTCCTTAACGCCTTATTTATGCTATTTTCCCCAACTGATTCCCGAACATTTTTTTGTAAATATTTAGAAATTTCCAGAGAGTTTTTGAACCATTTTAATAAATCAACAGCTTTGGTATTACAAACTATTGATTCAATTTTATCTCTACCTTTTTCAATAATCATGCATTCACCCTGTTCGTATTTTATTTCTTTTTTGCCAGTATGAGGTACATATCCATGTTTAATGTCATAAATAACACCTTCTAATGCAAATCTATCTATGAAATTAATATCTGCATTTAATTCCCACTTCCGCTTTTTTAAAATTGCTTCCAAATATTCTTGTGATTCCTTTTTTGAGTTGCTAATAACTTCATTTGTTGTTAACCAAATAATTTCAAAATAAACATTTTTATTTAACAATTCTCTTCTTAATGAATTAATAAAATCAGCAGCATAATTATTTGTGTTTTCACCAACTAATGTCTTTTCAATTTTTTGTAATTCATGAGTAATAGAGCTTAAACTTTCTCTTTGAGAGCGCTCATGATATTTTGATTGTATTAAATAAAAAGTACTGCCTTCTTGAAAAAAACAATCAATTCCACCATCATTTGCGCCATCTACACTATGAATATTTTTAAAATCCTTTTCAGGAATTTTAAATCTAGCATTAACATAAAACCATGTCAGGTTTAATGTACGATCTACACAGTTCCTGTTTTTTTCAATTTCTGACTGAAAGGAACTAAAGTCATCCGGTTCAATTTTAGTTAAATTCATATTAATTGTTTCATTTAAATTTACAAATTAATGTAGAACTGTTATTATCTGCTAATTCAAGTGTTCTCCGGCATCGCCTAGTGAACCATTCATATCATAGTATTCTAATTCTGCTGTCATTATTTCTTCAAATTCATCTTCAGTCATAAAAATATCATTTTTGATTGCTTGTGTCATGATATATTTATCCATTTCAGCTTGATTAATATCACGAGGATATTCACATAATGGCATTTTCTCGCCTTCCTTCAACATAATACCAATGGAATCGAGATAATCGAACTCCTGTTCGAGTATGAAGTATATATCTTCATAAGAGAATTTATCGCGTAATTTCTGAGAGATGTTTTCCCAGACTACATCAGTTGCTTCATCAAGGTCATAGTAAAATATATTGTCTTCAGATTCTTCAGGCTTTTCGATTTTCATTTAATCCAGTTTTTTCGAATAAATCAATGCAGTAATCTTTCACCTGTAAAAGTAACAATTTTATAAAACAGAAGAAATTTGAGGCAAATATTATTTGTGAAAATATGAAAAAATGAAAAGGAATTTTCAAAAAGGAAAAAAAAACACAAAAAAAATAATATTTAGTTTAAAACGTGTTTTAACGTTACCACCTTACCCCTTGACTGATTTTACTGATAGTTCGATATGGGGCAATGATATTTTAAAGGTTACCACCTTTCCCCTAAAAAAGACTTATTGGGGGTAAGGTGGTAAGGTTGGGGTAAGGATGAAAAAAGAACGTTACCCCTTCTGTAAAGACTGTGTAATAATAGTTTTAGAAGATAGGGGGTAAGGTGGTAAG
>Ga0182027_10008525_pt1 | contig 14901 bp, 16 predicted proteins | sample 712E1DmetaG_FD_121300 | JGI IMG/M metagenome (GOLD analysis project Ga0182027, IMG submission 121300) | Permafrost microbial communities from Stordalen Mire, Sweden - 712E1D metaG (Illumina Assembly) | ecosystem: Environmental > Terrestrial > Soil > Wetlands > Permafrost | place: Sweden... | reverse complement strand
ATCAGCATGAGAATAATAATAATAAATCCCAGGTAAGCGTTAATTCAGCATTCCCGTTATCTATTAGGATTGCTTTCTGAGCAAATTTTAAAGAAAAAATTATAACAAATTTTATCAATTATTACTATGAGGATTAAACTAATGAATAAAATGAACAATAGATTCTTAGTGACTTCTTTTATAATCATAGTAGTTCTTTTTTTGTATTTCGGCAGCGGAGCAATGCTCGATGGCGGAATGAATAACGGTATGATGAATAAGAATGGCTGGCTTGGCGGTCATAGTTGGAGATGGTTTCCGGCTGTTGTTACTTTAATATTTGGAATCACACTTGGCTGGCTGCTCTTTAGGAAGAAAATTTAATATAGTCAGGACTTGTGATCATAATTTTAATGAAGAATAAATATTCTATATCTGAGGGGAAAAAAATCTGTTAAACCGGAGTTATTATGCAACATAGTGTAAATGATTTGGTTGGCTATACAATTAGTGCAAAGGATGGCAAGATAGGAAAAGTAATTGAATTCTACTTCGATGATCTTACCTGGTCAATCCGTTACTTAGTTGTAGAAACAGGAAATTGGCTGTCTGAAAAAAAAGTACTGATTCCTCATGCAGCATTGAGAATCATTGATTGGAAATCGAAGACATTCCATGTTAACCTTACTATGGAACAGGTACGCAACAGTCCTGATTTTGAATCTGAAAAAACCGTTTCCCGTCAACATGAAATAGAATTATTTCAATATTATGCGTTTCCATTTTACTGGGAAGATGGATTTTATGTTCAAGGTGTAGGAATGCTTCCAATTATTCCCAATATCGAAAAGAAATCAATAAAGGAGCAAGATGAATCCGCGTTGCTTCTTAATGAAGATCCGCATTTGCGAAGTACTAATAAAGTCAAAGGCTATTACATTCATTCTTCTAATGGTGAAATTGGTCATGTTGAAGATTATATAGTAGATGACGAAAAGTGGAATATTTGTTTTTTAGTTGTAGATACAAATAATTGGCTACCGGATAGGAAAGTTCTTATATCGCCTCATTGGATTAAACAGATAGATTGGAACGAATCAAAAGTATTTATAAATCTATCGAAAGCAGCCATTAAAAATAGTCCTGAGTTTCATACTGATCAACCGATGGGTAAGGATTATGGGAAAGAACTTTTCATTCATTATGGAGAACCTGTTAATTATTTTGAATAATGCTCTAAAAAATCGGCTTTAATAATAAAAATCCTATTATTTCTATTCCAAAAAACCAAATGATTTTAATAAGGAAAGGTAAATTGAAAAACACTAAATTATTGAGTCCATATGTGTTGGGCAATATTGAATTGAAAAACAGAATCGTCATGTCTCCAATGACCCGTTCTCGTGCAATTGGTAATATTCCGAACAATTTAATGGTTGATTATTATCAACAACGAGCAGCAGCAGGTCTAATTATTACAGAAGGAACTTCTCCTTCACCTAATGGACTCGGTTATAGCCGTATACCTGGAATATATAGTGATGAGCAGGTTGAAGGTTGGATGAAAGTCACGGATGCAGTTCATTTTAAAAATGGAAAGATTTTTCTTCAGCTAATGCATACCGGACGTATAAGCCATTATGAAAATATGCCTAAAGATTCGGTTATTATCGCGCCCTCGTCCGTTAAACCTGCCGGTCAAATGTGGACTGATGCTCATGGATTACAGGATTTTCCTGTCCCAAAAGCAATGGGTCATGATGAGATAATTAAAACTAAACAGGAATATATTTACGCTGCAGCTAATGCTATAAGAGCAGGCTTCGATGGTGTCGAATTTCACGGTGCAAATGGTTATCTGATAGAACAATTTATTTCTCCTATTAGTAACATTAGAACTGATAACTACGGAGGCAGCATCGAAAATCGTTGCCGTTTACTGCTTGAAATTATTGACGGTGCAATTGAGTTTAGTGGAAAAGGTAAGATTGGTATACGATTATCACCTTATGGTGTTGCGAGTGATATGCCTCACTATCCCGAAATTGACGCCACTTATAAATATCTCGCGGAAAAACTTAGTAACAGAGGAATACTTTATATTCATTTGGTTGATCACAGCGCTATGGGTGCTCCGGAAGTACCGCTCGAAATTAAAAAAACCATTCGCAATGAATTTAAACACACTCTGATTCTTAGCGGCGGATATACAATGGAGAGCGCTGAAAACGAATTAGAAAGAGGACTCGCGGACCTTATCGCATTCGGCAGACCATTTATTAATAACCCTGATCTTATTGAACGATTTACTAATGGTTGGAAGTTATCTAATGAACTTGATATGAATACATTTTATACTCCGGGAGAAAAAGGATATACGGATTATCCAATATATTTGCATGAACTGTCGTTAAAATAACTTTATATGGAAGTACGGAGGCAAAGTGGAACAACAAATTAATAGACAATTCCTTTTAGTTAAAAGACCAATAGGAATACCGGATGAGAGTTGTTTTAAATTAGTTACAACTGGAATACCTCAGTTGATGAATGGAAATATATTAATTCATACACGATTTCTTTCAGTTGATCCCTACATGAGAAGCAGGATGAATGATAGAAAATCCTACATACCGCCTTTTCGACTTAACGAAGTATTGAGCGGAGGAATAGTCGGAGAGGTCATTGAGTCAAAATCAAATAATTATGTAAAGGGAGATTTTATAGTTGGAAATCTCGGTTGGCAGGATTACTCAATAGCCGAAGAAAAAGAGGTTCGGAAGATAAATCCGGAAATTGCACCGGTTAGTACAGCTTTAGGAGTTTTAGGAGTGCCGGGGCTTACGGCTTATTTCGGATTAATGGATATTGGACAGCCAAAGTTAAATGAAACTGTCGTTGTTTCAGGTGCAGCCGGCGCTGTAGGTACGAATGTCGGTCAAATAGCTAAAATTCATGGTTGTCATGTTGTGGGTATTGCAGGATCAGACAAGAAAATAAAATACTTGATTGATGAACTGGGATTTGATTCTGCAATTAATTATCGAACTACTGTTAATCTTAGAAAGGCATTGAATGAAGCTTGTCCCGATGGCGTCGACATTTACTTTGATAATGTCGGCGGAGATATATCGGATGCTGTGATTTCTTTGATAAATAATAATGCCCGTATTCCTTTATGCGGACAAATTTCAATGTACAATGAGACGAAAATCTCAATTGGTCCACGAATCCAGCCTCAATTGCTTACTCATAGCGCGTTATTGAAGGGCTTTATTGTACGTAATTATGCAGACCGGTTTGATGAGGGGATACGTTTATTGGCACACTGGCTCAAAGAGAATAAATTGAAATACGTTGAAAATGTAATACTTGGATTGGGAAATGCTCCAAAAGCTTTCATTGGATTATTTGAAGGAGAAAATTTAGGCAAACAAATTGTGAAAGTTAGTTGATAAATAATATAATGGGCGAATGATGAGACTGATCATCAATCAAATCAGTAAGGAATTAAAATGAGCAAAAAAGTTATTGCACCGGAATTGGACGGACGCACACTGACTATTTCAAAGAAATCTTATAAGAAAACATTAAGTAAACTACAGGTGGAACTTGTCAAACTTCAACGCCATTTTATTGAAAGCAATGATAAGATTCTTATCATCCTTGAAGGCAGAGATGCATCCGGCAAAGACGGCACCATTAAACGTATTGTTGAACATTTGAGTCCACGGGAAACCCGTGTTGTCGCTCTTGGTAAACCTTCCGACCGTGACCGAACATCATGGTATTTCAAACGTTATGTTCGTCATTTACCGGCGGCTCAGGAACTCGTACTCTTTAATCGAAGCTGGTACAATCGTGCAGGTGTTGAGAGGGTGATGGGTTTTTGTACAAAAGATGAGTATGAGGAATTCATGGGCTCAGTTTCAAACTTTGAGAGTATGTTGGTCAGTTCCGGCGTAAAACTTCTTAAGTATTATCTCGATATCAGCAAAGACGTACAAAAAAAACGTATGAAGAAACGAAAAATTGACCCGCTCAAGCAATGGAAAATTAGTCCAATCGACGATGAAGCGATACAGCATTGGAATGCTTACAGTTTGGCCCGCAATGAAATGCTGGCTCGTTCGCATAATCCGACAGCGCCTTGGACACTAGTACGGGCTAATGATAAGCGACTTGCCCGACTGAATATTATAAAGGATTTGCTTGGCCGACTCCACTATACCGGTAAAGATAAACAACTTATACAGCCTGACCCACAGATAGTATTTGCATACAATATTTCGAACCTTGAAAACGGTCAGCTTGCAAAATAATATTTGAAAACAAATTGAAAAATAATATAATGGGTTGTTAATGGAATTACAATTAACTGAAAAAGAACAAAACCTTCTTCCGCCGGCTGATTTGGCCGCGGAAATTGACAGATTAAAAGAAGAATTAGTAAACGAAAGTGATCGGAACCTCCGTACTCTGGCGGACTTTAAGAATTATCGTCGCCGTATTGAACGTGATGGAAGTAAGCTTGCTGAAGATAATATCCGAAAAATTTTACTTCCTTTGTTAGACATTATAGACGATATGGAAAAAGCATTGCATAACACTAAAGATACTAAGCATCACACAGTGAAAGGCTTTCGACTTATCCATGAAAAAATTCTTAAGTTATTAGATTCATATGGAGTTATCCCTTTCGAAAGTATTGGTTTGCCTTTTGATCATAATTTGCATGAAGCAGTGGCAATGATGAAAAATGAAGAATGTGTACCCGGAACAGTTGTTGATGAACTTCGTCGCGGCTATTTCAGAAATAATGAATTACTCCGCCCTGCTCAGGTTCGTGTTGCGGAATGATAAATATCATTTGTAATAATTTTCAAAATAAATATAAAACGGCAACTTTATGACCTACAAAGATTACTATAAGGATTTAGGTGTTGATAAGTCAGCAACACCAATAGAGATCAGAAAGGCTTATCGAGCTCTTGCAAACAAATACCATCCCGATAAAACCAGGGGAGACAAAGCTGCAGAAGAAAAATTTAAGATTATTAATGAAGCCAACGAAGTTTTAAGTGATCCGGTAAAAAGAAAAAAATATGATCAGTTTGGCGCGGATTGGAAACACTATGAAGAAGCAGGAGCTCAGCCTGGAGGATTTGATTGGTCGAAATATTCAAGCGGCCGTGGCGGACAAACTAACCGGACCGGCGCTAATGATTCCAACAATATATTTGCCGACGAAGGAGTTAATGATCTTTTTGAAATGCTTTTCGGGCAGCGCAGCGGACAAAGAAAAGGAAGAAGGAATGCTGTCGTCAAAGGGGAAGATCTTGAAGCTGAGACAACCCTCTCGCTGGAAGAAGTTTATCATGGTACTACAAGGCTGATCCAGCTTAACGGTCAAACAATTAAGGTAATAATTAAAGCGGGAGTTAAAGACCGTCAAAAATTAAGAATAACAGGAAAAGGTGGAAACGGTATAGGCGGTGGTCCAAACGGTGATCTCTATCTCACCGTTAAGATTGCACCAAATCAAGTATTTCAGCGCGACGGAAATGATCTCCACTGCGAACTTCCTGTTGAACTATATACTGCTGTTCTTGGCGGTAAAACACAAATCAATACAATGAAAGGTAAAGTTACTGTTAATATACCAAAGGGAACACAAAACGGTAAGGAGCTTAGATTGAGGGGACTTGGAATGCCAGTCTATGCGAAGAAAAATGAGTTTGGAAATATGTTGATTAAAATTAACATTTTACTTCCGGAACAGCTCAATGAAGAGGAATTAAACTTGTTCCGAAAATTAACATTACTAAGAAATTAGCTCTATGAATTGAAAAATTAAATTTACTATTCTTAACAAGGAACCGATATTTTATTACAAAGATATTTAATTCTTGTCAATTAAAAAAAATATTAAAAAACTTATTATATAGGCATTATTATGAAAACTAAATATGTTCTTCTTTTAATCGCAATTCTTGTAATTGTTTTAACAGTTACCATGATTGGACAAACTGTATCCAATGAGAATAAAGATTCTCTCAAAAAAGTTAACGATCTTTCCGACGTATTGGGTAAACCCGTTTATGAATCAACAATCGATAGTCTTAACACCAAAGTGTGGATTATTAGTCAAAATAAAAACAAGGAAATGTTGAAGACTACTACGGGTAAATCAATGGCTAAAATGAAAGATAAAAATACGACAGAAGATAAGTCGACAAAAGCAGCGATAGTATCAGGCACTCATTACTTTATTTTTGATGTTACAAATATTACAAAAGGGAAAGAAGTAGCCGATACCAGCGCTAAAGTTGAAGTTGTTTCTCCCTCAAAGAAAATTATTTCTTTAAACCTCAAGCCTATGATGAATCATTTCGGCTCCGGAATAACTCTCGATGAAAAAGGAGATTATCTGTTTACTATTAATCTAAATGTTGGTACGAGTTACAAAACTACTCAGTTTAAATATTCGGTAAAAAAAGCAGCAGATATAAATTAAAAACATAACTGTTAGGATTAAAACCCTGAATGAAATATTTTAACCTGGATCTAGTTGTTTTTCTAAAAGGAATCTTTATTGGCTTTGCGATGGCAATACCAATTGGACCAATTGGAATAATGTGCATACGCAAAACACTTACAGAAGGTCGATTACGCGGATTGATTATAGGTTTTGGAGCCGCGACTGCAGATTTGCTCTATGGTTGTGTAGCTGCGTTTGGATTAACCGTTATTTCAAATACCCTGTTTAATCAACGAATTTGGATCCGGCTAATTGGAGGAACGCTTCTAATTTTCCTGGGTATAAGAACATTTCGAACTCACCCTATTGATCCTAAAATTGCTATTAACAACAGCGGAATTTTAAGATCATATCTCACAACTGTTTTTCTTACACTTACCAATCCATTAACAATCTTTGCGTTTATTGCCGTATTTGTTGCGCTTGGTTTAGGACATATGACCGGTTATTTCTCAGCGTCAACTCTTGTTGGAGGAGTTTTTATAGGGTCATCTTTATGGTTTCTGTTTCTTAGTTCCGGGGTGATATTATTTAGAAAGAAGCTCGATATTGTAGGTCTTCGGTGGGTAAACAGAATTGCAGGAATTTTAATAATTGTCTCAGGAATTATTGCCATAGTGAGTCTGTTATGAAGATTGGTTCGCTGCTTATTGAAAAGTTTTAACAATAATGAATAAACCAAAAGTACTTTCTGCCGGAATTATAAAATATTGGCGCATTCTTGGTCCGGGACTTATTACCGGGGCTAGCGATGATGATCCGTCGGGTATTGCGACTTATTCACAAGCCGGCGCCGGTTTTGGTTATGCAACTCTTTGGACTGCTATTATCACTTTCCCTTTGATGGCAGCTGTGCAGGAAATGTGCGCACGAATCGGTATGGTAACATATGAGGGATTGACCAGTACCTTAAAAAAGAATATCCTAAAAGTATTTTGTATCTGATGGCAGTGTTTAGTTTTCCCGCAATTACATTAAACATTGGCGCTGATATTTAGGGTATGGATGCAGTAGCAAATTTACTTATACCGCAAATACCATCCTTTGCTTTCAGTATCATTTTTACAGTTTTACTTATTTTCTTTATTATAAATTTTCCATATCAAAAACTGGCTAATGTATTAAAATGGCTTTGTGCTTCTCTATTATTATATATCATAGTGCCATTCCTGGTACATGCGGATTGGAATGGAGTGATGAAGAGTACTTTTATTCCTAATATTCAATTCAACAAAACTTTTTTCGAAATTCTTGTTGCCATACTCGGAACCACTATTTCTCCTTATCTGTTTTTTTGGCAAGCCACCATGGAAGCCGAAGATATTTTACATAGTAAAAAAAATATCATAATTAACAAACGAATATTAAACAACATGAAAATGGGTATTGATTTCGGGATGTTATTTTCAAATCTTGTCATGTTTTTCATAATTCTTACTACTGGAGCAGTTTTATATAAAGCTGGTATTAGACAAATTGATACAGCAGGTCAAGCAGCAAAAGCATTGGAACCATTAACCGGTAAACTGACATATTTACTATTAACCGGTAAACTGACATATTTACTATTTGCAGTCGGTGTAATCGGTACAGGATTTTTAGCAATACCGGTTTTGGCCGGTTCTCTTTCTTACATTTTGGCTGAGACTTTTAATTGGAAAGAAGGATTGGATAAAAAATTTCACGAAGCTAAAGGATTTTATATCACTCTTATTATTTCTCTGATTATTGGATTGTCATTGGATTTTATTGGTATTAGTCCTATACAAGCGCTTATATATACTGCGGTTTTGTATGGCTTAACCGCGCCGGTGATGATTGGCATAATAATGCATATATGTAATAATAAAAAGGTAATGGGAAAATTTACAAACAAAAGATGGTCAAATGTTCTATGGTCAATAACTTTGATTCTAATGACCATTTCGGCAATCACCTTGATCTATTTTCTGTTCAAGTAAACGCTACGAATGACAAGTAACGAATAATTACTTGTCACTCGTCACTAATCACTCGTCACTGAATAAAAGAACTACATCCTCTTTCATCCTTATGGACTATTTACTTCAATTAAGTCTTTTTATACTTTTAGTTTGCAATGATAAAATAAACTAAGTAGTAAAAATCAAATTGGTGATTTAATGGAAAAGAAAAGAGTATTCAGACAGGATTTTATCTCTTTACATAAGGAATTTAAATTCAATGGCGGTGATGTTGCAACTATATTAGAAGAAAACAAACCTAATATTACCTTCAAAGTTGATGAAAAACCTTATTTGCTCCCATATAGGGGTTTTATAATTACAACAAAACAAATAATTTGATTTCGATTGATTCAAAACGAAAGTTCCATCATTCTAAATGAAAAGTCACGTAATATTTCATTTATTGTTTAATACGAAGGTTTGAATTTATATTCACTCCGTTTGCTGTTTTAGGTTTAACTTTAAGCATTTGTCAACCGATTTACTTTCCGGATTTGACAATAAGTGTTAATCAAATTCAAATAATTGCTATTAGAAAAATAAATATTTATTTTAATATGAAATGAACTCATTTTAATAGAATAGGATTTACTTAAAATACGATTTAGTATTTATATTGTTGATTTATTTTTAGTTAAAAAGAATTTCTAAAAATAAGATCATTAATCGGTGAAAGAAATTATGAAGAAGAAAACTATTCCAAAACAATCTCCAGAAGGGAAAAAGAATAATTCTTCTGAAATACAAATCTCAAATAATTCATTTTATATAGTCGGTTTAGGTGCATCTGCTGGCGGATTAGACGCTCTCGAGAGATTTTTTGAAAATATGCCTGAAAGTTCAGGTATGGCTTTTATAGTAGTTTCGCATTTAGATCCGAATCATATAAGTATCATGCCGGAACTAATCCAAAAATCTACCAGGATGAAATTGTTTCAAGCTGAAGATGGGATGGCAGTTGAACCTAATCATGTATATGTAGCTCCAGCTAATCGTGATTTAGCAATTCTTCACGGAATAATCCAATTGATTGAACCCCTTGAGGCACATGGATTCCGCCTACCGATTGATTTTTTTTTCAAATCCCTTGCTCAGGATTTAGGCGAAAAATCTATTTGTATTATCCTTTCAGGTATGGCATCTGACGGTACTGCAGGTTTAAAAGCTGTAAAGAGTGAACTTGGAATGGTGATGGCACAGGATCCAAAATCTGCAAAATATGACGGAATGCCAAGCAGCGCTATTAAAACCGGATTAGTAGATTACATTCTTTCTCCTGAAGAAATGCCGGATCATTTGATTAAATATACTTCTCAAAAAGTTAAAGGAGTATTATTAGATAAAGCAATTACAGATGGTAAAGTTCCGGATACTTTTCAAAAAATATTTATACTTCTCAGAACGAGAACCGGCCACGATTTTTCACAATACAAACAAAATACGATTTTCCGGCGTGTAGAAAGAAGAATAAATCTTTCTCAATTGGATAATCTTCCGAATTATATCCGGTTTCTCCAGGAAAACCAATTAGAAATTGAATACTTATTTAAAGAACTTTTAATTGGAGTGACAAATTTTTTCAGAGATCCCGAATCTTTTGAAAAATTGAAAATAATAATATTAGATCTGGTAAAAAGTAAACCTGATAACAGTCAGATAAGAATTTGGGTACCAGGATGTTCTACAGGTGAGGAAGCATACTCTATTGCAATTTTATTACGGGAATGCATGAATGAAGCCAAGAAATATTTCAGTGTGCAGATATTTGCTACAGATATTGATGCTATTGCAATTGAAAAAGCCAGAATCGGTTCATTTTCAGGAATTCAATCCGATGTAAGCAAAGAACGATTAAACCAATTCTTCATTTCCGAAGGAAGTATTTATATAATTCGAAAAGAAATTAGAGAAATGTTGGTGTTTGCACCCCATAGCATTATTAAAGATCCTCCGTTTACCAAACTCGATCTGATTTCCTGCCGAAATCTATTAATTTATTTAAATGCCGGTTTACAGAAAAAAATTATTCCTTTATTCCATTATAGTCTTTTATCTAAAGGAATTCTTTTTCTCGGTTCATCGGAGACTATTGGCGGGTTTGTCGATTTATTTTCTATGGTTGATAAAAAATGGAAAATATATAAAAGAAGAGATTCTATTTACTCGGCACAACCTTTTTTAGAATTCCCAGTATCTAGACCAAAAGAAAAAACTAATGAGATATTCATGAAACCGAACGAAATAAAAAACATTACCCAGATAGCTGAAAAAATCATTCTGCAAAGTTACTCACCTAGCTGCGTAATAATTACTGGAAATGGAGATATAGTTTATATTCATGGAAGTACGGGAAAATACCTCGAGCTTAATCGCGGCGAGGTGAAATTGAATATTTTTGAAATGGCTAACGATGGATTACGACAGGAACTTCCGACATTGATTCGAAAAGTGTTATCGAGTAAGAAATCATTAACTGCTCAAGGAATAAAAGTTAAATCAAACGGCAGAACTCAGTTAATAAATCTTACAGTTCAACCAATTAAAGAACCGGATGTAATGAAGGGTTCCTTGTTGATCATTTTTGAGGAATCAAAATCGTTAATGAAAGTTACGGCTTCAAAAAAAAACCATATTGAAAAAAAATCCGAAATAATTATCAAAGAACTCGAACGAGAATTAAAATCATCTAAAGAAAATTTACGGTTTACTATTGAACAATTGGAAACTTCCAATGAAGAACTGAAATCGACTAATGAGGAGATGCAGTCAACCAACGAAGAGATGCAAAGCTCAAATGAAGAATTGGAAACTTCCAAAGAAGAATTACAGTCGCTAAACGAGGAATTAATTACTGTTAATACCGAACTGCAAAATAAGAATGATGAATTATCGGTTATTAATAATGACATGAAAAACCTGCTTGATAGTACTGACATCCCGACAATCTTTCTGGATAATAATCTATTAATTAAAAGATTTACCTATCATGCAACTAAAGTTGTGAACTTGATAAATTCAGATATTGGAAGACCAGTTAACCATATAGCTACTAACCTTAAATATGAAAAATTTATTGATGATGCAAAGGAAGTTTTAAGGACTCTTGTTTTTAAAGAAATTGAATTGCAAACCACCGATGGTATATGGTATCAAATGCGGATTTTACCTTACAGGACAATGAACAATGTTATTGATGGCATTGTAGTTACATTTATAAATATTAATACATTAAAATCAGCCTATCAGGAAATACATAAGTTAAATCAGGATATCCAGCTTGCTCGCGAATATTCAGATAATATAGTTGATACGGTAAGAGATTCTCTTCTTATTCTTGATAAGGATTTGAAAATACTTTCAGCTAACAGATCGTTTTATAAATTATTTAACACCGTTAGCGATAAAACTGTCGGGAAATTTATTTACGATCTTGATGATAAAAATTGGGAGATACCCAAACTGCGGGAGCTTCTTGAGCAGATACTTCCAAAACACAATTATTTTGAAGATTTTGAGTTCGAATACAATTCTATTAATGAAGGAAGAAAAAAATTAATATTGAATGGCCGTGAGATTTTTCAGGGAGATATAGATTCTAAACTTATTCTGCTTGCTATCCAGAGCCAAAGAATAAAATAAAAAGGTGCAAATAATGAAACCTGTCAAAAAAAAATCGGTAACAACCAATAATAAAAAATCGATGAAGCAGATCGGTTCAAAACTTAAAAAGCCGGTTGTTGAAAAACTTGAAGATGTTAAAAGACTGGTACAATTGCTTCAGATTCATCAAATTGAATTGGAACATCAGAACCAGGAACTTAGAATAACTCAGGGAGAACTTGAAGTATCGAGAAATAAATATGTAAATCTCTTTGATTTTTCGCCAATCCCCTACTTTACTTTAGACGTTGACGGCATAATGAAAGAAGTAAATTTGAGCGCTGCTAAAATGTTAAAGGTTGATCGAAGCAAATTAATTGGCAAGAAATTTAATGCTTATGTCACATTGGAAAACAAGGATATATTTAATTCTTTTATTAAAAATATATTTAACTCGCTGGTAAAGCATTCTTGCGAATTAAATTTATTTAACAAAGATAAACGGATATTCCAGGTTTTACTTGAAGGCTTGGAATTTGACGAATACTCGGAATCAGGTCAAATGTGTCAGATTGCGGTAATCGATTTGACTGAATACAAGAAGATAGAAGAATCATTAAACGAGACTACCGAGAGATTTAAATTACTAAATGACACTAAAGATAAATTCTTCTCCATTATCGCTCATGATTTAAGAAGCCCTTTCCAATCTTTGCTAAGTTCTACAGAATTGCTCGCTACTGAAATTGAAAACCTGACAAAAGAAGAAATAACTAGATTTAGCAAGGGATTAAATGACAATATTCGTAACCTTTACGATCTTATGGAAAATTTACTGCATTGGTCGCTGCTCCAGAGAAATATGATTATTTATAATCCGGGAAAAATTAACCTTTATACAGAAGTAGAAAAAAAAATTGAAAATTTAAATCAAAATATCGTGAAGAAAAATATTTCCATTTACAACAAAATAGATTCCGGTATATTAATCTATGCGGATATCAATATGCTTCATCTTATTATTCAAAATCTTTTAATAAATGCAATCAAATTCACCCAAATAGAAGGGCAGATAATTGTTTCTTCTGTTGAGAAAAAAGATATGGTAGAAGTGACAATCCAGGATACTGGCGAAGGAATTAATCCGGACATAACATCTAAACTGTTCAATTTCAGCAAGCAGTTTACTACAAATGGAACTACCGGAGAAAAAGGAACCGGACTAGGATTGCCTCTTTGTAAAGAATTTGTTGAAAGAAATGGCGGTGAAATATGGGTCGAAAGTGAGTTGGGTAAAGGTTCGAAATTTACTTTTACACTAAAAAAACTGTAAAAGAAACTATCATATCAATAGAAGATTAATTGCTTACCTATAACGCAAAAATTATCTAAATAATAAATTATATTCTATGTCATATTAAAATCCCAAAACTTACATCTTTGATTTTATGCCCTCCATAAGGTGTAGTTCCTTTTTCATCCCTTTGCCTTATTGTACAAAATTTACTTTCTGTTTATCATCATACCGTAATATGTCATCAATTCTGAAATAATTAAAAAGGAAAATATTATGGGACATGATCAAAGCAGTAAAAAAGGTTCTAAGAAAGAACCTGCAAAAACAATGAAAGAAAAAAAAGCAGCTAAAAGAGATAAGAAAAATGAAAAAACGAACCATGGTATTCTAGATCAATTGCATGGCTGAGGTTTTGGACAAAAACGGTTTACATGGATAAAGAGTGCCATCGGATGAATAATATTAGATATTTAAAGATATAACCAAAATGGAAAAAATAATTTCAGAGCAGTCACAGAAACAACACCACGAATCAGAAATAATCCCGGAATCATATTCAAAACCAATTTCTAATTCAAAATTAAAAAAATTCTTTTTAGAAGTAACCTTGCTTACAATTTTTACATTGCGTTTTTTCAAAGAACTATTTAAACCGCCATTTGAAATTAACGAATTGTTAAAACAATCTTTTCTAATGGGTTATCGGTCTCTTTCATTAGTAGGCATAACAGGCTTTATAATTGGAATTGTACTTACTATTCAGTCAAGACCTACTTTAGCAAAATTTGGAGCAGTGTCATTATTGCCTGCAATGGTTGCAGTTTCAATTATTCGTGAAATAGGACCGGCAATAACTGCTTTAATCTTTGCGGGAAAAGTAGGATCGGGAATCGGGGCTGAACTGGCTTCAATGAATGTTTCCGAACAAATTGATGCAATGAAGGTTTCAGGCACCAATCCATTTAAATTTCTTGTTGTTACAAGAGTACTCTCTGCAACTTTAATGCTTCCGATATTGGTAGTTTTTGCCGATACTATTGGTTTGCTGGGATCCTTTATAGGAGTTAACTTAAAAGGGAATGTAAGCGCTTACTTATTTTTCTCGCAGATTTTTCAAAGTATAGAATTTCAAGATCTTTTTCCGTCTTTTATCAAAACGTTTTTCTTCGGATTTGCAATTGGAATTATAGGATGTTACAAAGGATTTAATTCAAATACGGGAACTGAAGGAGTAGGGAAAGCGGCTAATTCAGCAGTAGTATTTGGATCTTTGATGGTTTTTATAATAGATGTGATTGCTGTACAAATTACAAGTTTGTTTCAAAACTAAATCGAGCAATGAAAAGAATGACAGTTAATGCAGCCTCTATAAAAATTGAACAAGATAATAAGCAAAACGATCTTGTTGTTGAGATGAAAAATCTAAAAAAATCTTTCGGGAAAAACCATGTATTGCGGGATATTAATTTGGTGATTAAAAAAGGAGAAAACATCGTTGT